>Ga0256837_1000545_pt1 | contig 31059 bp, 34 predicted proteins | sample 4562384metaG_FD_185976 | JGI IMG/M metagenome (GOLD analysis project Ga0256837, IMG submission 185976) | Hydrothermal vent microbial communities from Guaymas Basin, Mexico - 4561-384 | ecosystem: Environmental > Aquatic > Marine > Hydrothermal vents | place: Mexico: Guaymas Basin | collected... | reverse complement strand
TAAATATATAGGACTTGCACCAATTCAAAGATATCAAGTTGTTGCAAATAAAAATATTGAATTAAATGCAACAGCAAATACAAATTTTTATCCAAAAGAATATAGCAGAAATATAAATGTTAAAAAACTAAAAATACAAAGTTATAAAGTAGAGTTTAAAAAAGAAAATGCAAAACTTCTTTTAATAGGTGAAGATGGATATTTATACATTAATGGTAGATTTGAAAGAACTTTAGGAAGTAATAATAGAGTAGTTAGTATAAAATCAGGTGAAAATATTAATATAGAAATACGAAAAGGTGATAATAAATATAGTATTTCACAAGATATATATGCAAATAAATTTTATAAATTAGAATATGATCTTATAGATACAAAATTAAAAAATAATAAAAGACAAAAAGAGTTAGTTTTAAGTAATGTTATTAATATTAAAAATAATATAGATCTAAATAATACAGCTACAATAGATAAAAAATTTAAATTTGTTACTATAGATACTTTAATGTGGCAAGATAGTAAAGATATCTCTTCTTTTGAAACATTATATGAAGATGGAGAGAAGTATTGTAAAAACCTTGAACTTGAAGGATATAGTGATTGGTATTTACCTACAATTAAACAATTAAAGAATTTGTACAAAGATAAAAATAAGTTTTTTAATAAATTTAAGGATAATTTTTACTGGTCAACAACTAAGGAAAAAGGTAAATATGTATATTGGGAATATTTAGCAACAATGAATTTTAATGAAAATATAGTTAAAGTAATAAATGGTTCATCAAGTACAGCAAATCAAATATGTGTAAGAGCTATTATCCCTGAATAATTTTATTTTAATCTAATTTTAATGAAAATTAGATTAAAATACTTTTATATTTCAAGACAAGCATTGAGAATAGTTTTACTATTTTGACTGCTTCTCTTAGACCTTTACAATTATTTTTAAGAGCAACTCCCCAGGGTAGGAATACAGCAAGGAACTCTTACTAATGGTGTGTGTTGGTATCTGGGAGGAGTCTTTTATTCCTAATTAAAATTTCAAGTTTAACTAAAAAATTAATATCAAAACTTCTTTACAAAATTTTTCAAACAATAACCGCAATGTTCATCCCTAAATTATTCTGCAATTTTAGTATATAAAAAAAGCCAAAAAGATAAATCTTTTTGGCTCTATAAAATAATAAAATATATCTATTATCTTTTTGAAAATTGAGGAGATCTTCTCGCTTTTCTTCTTCCTGGTTTTTTTCTTTCCACGATTCTAGCATCTCTAGTTAATAAACCATGAGGTTTAAGAATAGTTCTGAATTGTTCATCATATTCAACTAAAGCTTTAGATATACCATGTCTTAAAGCATCAGCTTGAGCAGAATATCCACCACCTAATGTTTTAGCTACGATATTTACAGATTCTAATTGTTTAGAAACTTCTAATGGTTGTCTAACTCTTTTTTTAAGAGCTTCGTGACCACCAAGCCATACATTTAAAGGTTGACCATTTACAATGATATCACCTTTTCCAACTTCTAGCCATACTTTAGCTATAGCTGTTTTTCTTTTTCCTGTTGCATATACTTTTGCCATCTAATTATCCTTGTACTTGTGCTGTATGAGGGTGTTCTGCACCTTCGTAAACTCTTAAGTTTTTAAGTTGTTTAGCACCTAATTTTGTTTTTGGTAACATTCCTCTAGCAGATAGTTTAAATAACTTTTCAGGGCTATTTTCTAACATATCAGACATTTTATGAGTTTTTGTAGAACCAAAGTAACCTGAGTGAGTGAAGTATTTTTTATCTGCAAGTTTAGCACCTGTAAATTTAACTTTAGTAGCATTGATAATAACTACATTATCTCCACAATCGATATTTGGTGTAAATGAAGGTTTATTTTTCCCTCTTAAAATTGTTGCAACTTCTGTCATAAGTCTACCGAAGATTTTATCAGTAGCATCTATAACAATCCAGTCTTTTTTAACATCAACTTGATGTAAGCTTTTTGTAAATTTCATTTGAAATATATCCTTTCTTAAAAATAAGTTCGGAATAATAGTAGAGTATTGCTTAATAGGAGCTGAAATTAAGTTTCTTAAAAGTTTATGAATTTATTTTAAGATTAATTAAAAATAATGATACCTTTATACATATTAATATATAATATAGAATGTTTGATAAAGAATTTTTAAAAACCCTGACAATAATGTATGTTGAAGATGATGAGAGTATTCGTGGTTCTCTTAGTGGAATATTTAAAAAGATATTTGGTGAAGTTATAATATGTAACGATGGTAACGATGGTGTAAATCAATTTAAATACTACACTCAAGAGAGAAAATCTAAAATCGATGCTATAGTTAGTGATATTAATATGCCAAATTTAAATGGTATTGATATGGTTAAAGAGATTAGAACTATTGATGATGAGATACCTGTAATATTTACAACTGCACATGGAGAATCTAGTTTTCTTATGGAAGCGATTAAGCTAAAAATTGCTTATTATGCTTTAAAACCAATTAATACGACGGAATTATTACAAAATATATCTAAGTTTTGTATGATTGAACATAATAAATTAATGGTCCAAAAAAGAGAGAAAGAGATCTCTCAATACATGGATATTATGAATAATATTGCTTCAATATTTACAATAAATGATGATGGTAAAATTATAGAAGTAAATTCTCTATTAACGGATATTTCTGAGTATTCTAAAGATGAATTACTAGATATGAATATTAGTGATCTATTACATCCAGATGCTATAGTTACAAATTATGGTGATATTGTTAAACTTGTAAAAAATAGTGATACGTATAATGGTAAGATAAAATTTAAGACAAAATCAGAAGGTATATTTTACTTGAATATGACAATTATTCAATCAGTAAATAACTCAACAGGTAAAGATAATGGTTATATTTGTATAGGTTTAGACCAAACAGATAATGAGTTAGAAAAACAACAAACAATGCAAAGAGTTAGAAAAAATATTATGAGTCAACGATCTAAAGAATCTGAACTTGCAAAACAGATAAAGATCTTAGAAGCTCAAAATGCTAAGTTAAGTCAAGCTTCAGTAAATAGTAAAGATACAGAATTTATAATATCTGCTCTTAATAAAGAGAAACAAAAAGTTTTATCTTTAAATGCTCAGGTTGCTCATTATGAAAAAGAGGTTGCTCTTCTTACTAAACAAAAAAATATGATAGTAACTGATGAGAAAACAAAAAAAGCAGAGTTGATGCAAAAAAATAAAGATCTTTCTAAAGAAAATCATACTCTACAAACAAAAATAATTGAACTTCAAGCAATCATAACTCAAATCAATGAAAAGAATAGAGGAAAAACTGTAGGATGACATTTGTAGATTTTAAAAAATTACTATTAGATTCTGATATAACTCTTCCAAAATTTGCTAACCTTATTAAGGTTAGTGATAAAAATATTCAATCATACAAAAAAAAAGGTGAAGTACCCAATACAATTGCTGTTATTGTAAAATCATTTGCAATTATGAGTCAAAAAGGTATTAACTACAAAGATCATATAAAAGAGTTAAATTTAAAACAAAAGAAAAAAGAGGGTTCAGGCTTCTCATTAAAAAAGAAAAGTACAACTGATAAAGATATTAAATAAATTTTAAAATTCTTTAGTAATAAGTTATATACTTTTTACATATAAACTATCTCTTTCCCATAAAAACCAATCGATTTTAAAAGCATCATATAACATTATAAATACTAAAATGTAGAATAATTTATAAAAGGTTTAAAACAATGGATATTAAAACTATCAAAACAATGGAAAAAGTAACTCCTCAAACACAAAGTGGTGGCTTTTCACGATTAGCTATTGCATTTGTATTTATAGCAATTGTATTTATATGGACATCTCTAACTCATGGAGAAGTTCAAAATAATACTTTTTTAATCATAGGTGCAGTATTTGGTGCATATATGGCTATGAATATTGGAGCAAATGATGTTGCAAATAATGTTGGTCCAGCAGTAGGTAGTGCAGCTTTAACAATGTTTTGGGCTATTGTAATAGCTGCAATTTTTGAAGGTGCTGGTGCATTAATAGCAGGTGGAGAGGTTGTTAAAACAATTAAGAAAGGGATAATTGATCCTGCAATGATTGCAAATCCTGAGATATTTATCTGGGCAATGACAGCGGCACTTTTAAGTGCTGCTGTTTGGTTAAACTTTGCAACATATATTGGTGCACCTGTTTCAACAACACACTCTATTGTAGGTGGTGTTATGGGAGCTGGTATTGCTGCTGCTGGTTTTAAAATTGTTGCATGGGGAACTATGGGTAAGATTGCGGCATCTTGGGTTATATCGCCTGTACTAGGTGGTGTAATTGCTGCATCATTTTTATATCTTATTAAGTCAAAGATTGTAAATACCAATAATATGTTAGAGAGTGCAAAAAAAGTTGTACCATTTTTAATAGCGGTAATGGCAATGGCATTTTCAACATATTTAATATTAAAAGGTATTAAAAAAATTGTAAAAGTTGATTTTACAACTGCTTTAACATTTGGTACAGTAATTGCAACTATAGTATATTTTAGTGTAAAACCAATGATTGCAAAAGCTGCAATAAAATTAGAAAATTCTAGAATAGGTGTAAATAGTTTATTTACAATACCTTTAATTATCTCAGCTGCAATGTTAAGTTTTGCACATGGTGCAAATGATGTTGCAAATGCAATTGGACCACTAGCTGCTATTAATGATGCAATAATGAGTGGAGAGATATCATCAAAAGCAGGGATACCATTATGGGTTATGTCTGTAGGTGCAATTGGAATTGCAGTAGGTCTTGCTTTATATGGTCCAAAATTAATTAGAACAGTTGGTTCGGAGATTACAGAGCTTGATCAAATGAGAGCTTTTTCTATTGCAATGGCAGCTGCTATTACAGTAATTATAGCTTCTCAACTAGGACTACCTGTATCATCAACACACATTGCTGTTGGTGGTGTATTTGGAGTTGGATTTTTAAGAGAATATCTAGATAGAGGAGAGAGCAAGTTTTTAGAATCAGTTAAGGAAAAATTTAAAGCTGATAAAAAAGAGTTAGATAGTTTACAATTAGAGTTTAAAAAGCTTGAAAAAATTGAAGAGAAAACAAAGTCAAACTATGAAAGAATTGTTGAACTTTATAAAAAAATTGAAGAGAAACAAGAGCTTGTAAAAGTTGAGAAAAAAGAGTTTAAATCAGCTAAAAAAATAAAATATGTAAAAAGAGCTGCTGTTAAAAAGATTATAGCTGCATGGATTATTACAGTTCCTGCTGCTGCAACATTAAGCGCTGGTGTATTTTTTATGATAAAAGGTATTATGAGTTAATAAAAGGTAAATTTACCTTTTATTATTAAGTTATTTTTTCTTCACTTTCATATCAATATTTAGATGAATAATATCAATGGCACTAGGTGTCACACCACTTATTTGTGATGCATTAAATAGAGTAGGGGGACTAAACTTTTTTAGTTTTTCTATAACTTCTGAAGATAATCCAGGTAACTCATCATATATAAAATCTTTTGGTATCTTTAGGTCTAAAAGTTTTTTCATCTTTTCTATTTGCTTTTTCTGCTTTGCAATATATCTATAATATTTAGCCTCAATTATGATCTGCTCTTTCAGATAATCTGGTGTATTTTTTAAGCTTGGAACTAAAACATCAAATTTTTCTTTAGTAATTGTATTTCTACCAACTAAATCAATCAGTAGAATTCTATCAGATATTTTATCTTCTCCTAATTCATTTAATAATGTTAAATTTTCTTTTTTTGATGTGAACCATATATCTTCCATATATTTAACTGCATCATCTAAAGTTTTTTGTTTATGCTTCATAATTTTGTATGTATCTTCATCAATTAATCCAAAATTATACCCATACTCCATTAGTCTAAGATCTGCTGATTCTTCTCTTAAAAGAAGTCTATATTCAGCACGGCTAGTAAACATTCTATAAGGTTCATTTGTCCCTTTTGTAACTAAATCATCTATTAAAACACCAATGTAACTTTCATCTCGTCGTAGTATAAATGGTTCCTTCTCATCAATAGAAAGTGAAGCATTTATCCCTGCCATCAAACCTTGTGCGGCAGCTTCCTCATATCCTGTAGTTGCATTTATTTGACCTGCAAGATAAAGATTTTTTATTTTTTTAGTTTCTAAAGTATGAAGTAGTTCTGTAGGATCTACATAATCATACTCAATAGCATATGCATATCTTATGATTTTAGCATTTTCTAAACCTTTTATAGAGTGAATTTTTTGTTTTTGTACATCTAAAGGTAGAGAGGATGATAAACCATTTATATAGTATTCATCAGCTTTTAATGTTTGTGGTTCTAAAAATAGTTGATGTCTATCTCTTTCGGCAAATCTATTTACTTTATCTTCAATACTTGGACAATATCTTGGACCAGTTCCCTCTATTTGACCTGTAAAAAGTGGTGCTCTGTCAAAGTTTGTTCTTATGATATCATGAGTATCAAGATTTGTATATGTTATGTAGCAAGGTAATTGAGTAGGACTAAAAGTTTCTTTATTTGTTCTAAAACTAAAAGGGTGTGGTTTTTCATCTCCCCCATGAGCTTCCATAACTGAAAAATCAATTGAATTTGAGTTTATTCTAGCTGGTGTTCCTGTTTTTAATCTTCCAACATTTAAGTTTAACTCTTTTAGTTGTGTTGATATTGTTGTAGCTGGTTGTTCCCATGCTCTTCCTGCAGGATATTGAGATTCACCAATATGAATAAGACCTTTCATAAAGGTACCAGTTGTAAGTATCACTTTTTTTGATTCAAAAACTTCACCTAATTTTGTATTTACACCTAAAACAATATCATTTTTAACAATTAATGATGATACTTCATCTTGATATACATCTAAATTTGGAGTATTTAAGCAGATATTTCTCATATAGACTCTATATTCATCCATATCTATTTGTGCACGACTTCCTTGAACTGCTGCTCCTTTACTACCATTTAGTATTCTAAATTGTATACCAGTTGTATCAGTACAAAGTCCCATTTGTCCACCTATAGCATCTAGTTCCCGTACTAAGTGACCTTTTGCTAGACCACCAATAGCTGGATTGCAACTTGCTGCTCCAATTTGTTCAACTAACATGGTTACTAATAATGTTTTTTTACCCATTCTAGCAGATGCTAAAGATGCCTCTATCCCAGCGTGTCCACCACCTACTACTATTACATCATATTTCGTCATATTTTACCTTGATATTATTATTTCGCAATTATAGTATATTATCAAATAATAAGCAATTAATTTTAGTTTAAGTATAATAAAGTAATAAAATATATAAAAAGGTAGAAAATTGATAGATACTAAATGTGGATTTGTAGCAACTGTAGGAAGACCAAATGCTGGTAAAAGTTCTCTTTTAAATTGGCTAGTTGGTGAAAAAATAACTATGGTTTCACATAAAGCAAATGCTACAAGAAAAAGATCAAATGTTATTGTTATGAATGGTGATGATCAAATTGTATTTGTAGATACTCCAGGTATCCATGAAAATGAAAAGCTTATAAATAAGTTTATGCTAGAAGAGGCTTTAAAAGCTATTGGGGATTGTGATCTTATCTTATTTTTAGCACCAGTTACTGATCAGCTTAAATATTATGAAGATTTTTTAACAAAGAATAAAAAAAATACAAAACATATTTTACTTCTTACTAAGACAGATTTTGTAACTCAAGCAGAAGTTTTAGATAAAATTGAAGAGTATAGAAAATATGATGATAAATATGAATCTCTGATGAGTGTTTCTATAAAAAAAGGTCATGATTATAAAGATATTTTAAATGAGATTGTTAAGTATCTACCCTCTTCACCGCCACTTTTTGATACAGAGATTATGACAACTTCGCACTTGAGAGAGTTATATAAAGAGTTTATTAGAGAATCAGTTTTTGATAATATTAGTGATGAGATACCATATGAAACTGATGTTATTATAGATAGAGTTGAAGAGAAAGAGAATGTAGATGTTATAAAAGCTACAATCGTAGTAGAAAAATCAACTCAAAAAGGTATGATAATAGGAAAAGGTGGTGTAGCCATTAAAAGAATTGGTTATAGTGCAAGAAAAAAGATAGAAAGACTTACTCAAAAGAAAGTTTATCTTGAACTTTTTGTTTCTATTAAAAAAGGTTGGACAAAAAATAAAAACTCACTAAGTGAGTTAGGTTATAACTTCGACTAAAAAATGAGAAAAGATGATAATGTCGGATATGTTAACTCTTCTAACATTAAGACATTATCAGTTAAAACAACTGAGCAAATAGAAAAAAAGAATCTTCATAACTTTATACTAACATCTATAAATTCCAATAATATTACATTAACACGCAATAGTTTTTACTACTGCACTTATATAAAGGCATCAATGTTATATGAGATAATAGTTTTTAACTCTTTTAACGTAGATAAATTTATTTTTGAACCATTTTTACTTATGGGTTTTTATGATATTAAAAAGAATAATAATAGTATTGATCTTTTTATATTAGATAACTTTTTTGCATTATATATAGACCAAAATTTTATAACCTTTAAGAAAATTGAAAATGTAAAATTAGAAGATATAAAATTGTATTTAACTCAAGCATACAACATAAATATAGATAATATAATATATTTAAATAAGTCGGAATTTAGGCAGATCAGGGCAAACTATTTTATAAATTATCATGCAAATACTAATTTTGATTATAAGCTATCTACAAAAGATAATAGTTTTTTGAGTCTAAATATATTTATAGTAATTTGTAGTATGATTTTTATATATTTCTCATATAGTAAGATTATGGCTACAAATGACAATAATGTTGTATCAAAAAATCAAACACTTATAGAGAAACAATATTTATCGATGAAACAAAAGTATTCTAAATATGATACAAAAGTGTTTGATAAAACAATAGAGTTATTTAAATATATAAAATTATATAAGATTACTATTTTAAATTTTAACTATAAAAATTATAAGCTTTATATATCAATTATGCATCAAAATAAAAAGAATCTTTTTGATTTTTTAACTGTATATGAAGATGCAACTGTTAAAAAGTTAGAATATTTAGAAGATAAAAATAAATATAATATGATTTTAGAAATTGGAATAAAATAGTGTTAAAAGATATTTTTGTAAAACTTAATTTTTTTCAGAAAGTAGAAGTTTATTTTTTAGTTATATTTTTTTATGGTTTAATTTATTACTATATTCCTGACAATATTATAAAAAAAGATATAGATAAAAGTATTTCAAAGAATGAAGTTATATTTAAAGATATAAAAATATTGAAATCTAAAATTACAATAAAAAATAATTTAATATTACTTAAGTTACTTATTGATAAAAGTAATAATTATAATATATTTATAGTATCTTCAAAAAATCAAAAGAATAAAATAAGCTTAAATATAAAAGGTAAGTTTATAGATACTATAAATTATATAAATTTTATAAAAACACATTTTATTTTAGATTCTCTATCTTTTAAATATGATAAGGATATACTGTATAGTGATATTACTTTAGATACAAAATATTTTTACAATAGTGATAAAAAAATATATAAATTAGAAAATATAGTAAATCCATTTGTAAATATAAAGCGTTATAAGAATAAAATAGTTGATACTTCAGATAATAAAAAATTAAAACTAAATGCAATAATAGATACAAATGTACTAATAAATCAAAAATGGTATAAACTATATGATAAAATAAAGAATTATAAAATTATTAAAATAGGTCAAAATAAAGTGGAATTAAAAGATCTAAAAACTAATAAAATATTAATTTTAAGGGTAAATCATGAAAGTAAATAATTTACTTGATTTTAATATTGATTATGAATTAGTAGATGATAAAAATAAAGATAATATTTTTAAAAAATATAATATACTACCTTTAAATAAAGATGTTTTATATCTGAATGTGGCTACTTCAAATATTTCTATTGACTCTCAACATATATCAAATTTACTAGGTCAACCTATTAAGTTAATAGAAACAGAACATAAATATTTGGAGTTAGAGTGGCAATATCTTACATTAAAAATAAAATTATATAAACTTGCTATATATTCTATAAATGTATCTTTAGTAGATAGTAATAACTCATATATACTTGAGTTTATTGATGAATTATTTACATTTTGCATTAAAAATGAGGTAAGTGATATACATATTGAAACATTAGATCAAAGTGTTATTATTAGAGTACGAATTGATGGTGTATTAAATCAGTTTTTTCGTTTTTCAATTAATTTATATCCCATATTAAGTTCTATTATAAAATTTCTTGCATCATTAGATATATCTCAAAAAAGATTACCTTTAGATGGGAGATTTAGTAGAAAAGTAGATAATAATATTTTTGATTTTAGAGTATCTACACTACCAACAATTTATGGAGAATCTATTGTTATTAGAATTCTAGATAATCAAAATATACAAAAAAGTATAGATGATATTGGTTTTGATAAAGATACATTAAATATTATAAAAAGTGCAATTAGTTTATCTTCGGGTATGATTCTAATTACAGGGCCAACAGGAAGTGGTAAAACTACTACATTATATTCTATATTAAACTTTTTGAATTCAAAAGAGAAAAAAATTATAACTATAGAAGATCCAGTAGAATATAAACTTGATGGGATAAATCAAGTAAATATAAATAGTGAAATTAATTTAGATTATAAAACAGTATTAAAAAATATTTTAAGACAAGATCCAGATATTATTATGATAGGTGAAATAAGAGATATAGAATCTTTACAAATGGCAATACAAGCATCTTTAACAGGACATTTAGTAATAGCAACTTTACATACTAATAGTGCTTTAGAAACAATCACTAGGTTGCTTGATATGGGAGCACAAAGATATCTAATAGCATCAACTCTAAAGATGGTTTTATCTCAAAGACTTATAAGAGTATTATGTAAACATTGTAAAGTAACAAATAATGAACTACACTATTATGAGCCAGTTGGTTGTACAAAGTGTAACTTAACAGGATATAGTTCACGAGTTGTAATAAGTGAAACACTTAAATTAAATGATTCTTTATCTCAGATGATTACAAAGGGTGATTCAATGATTGATATTTTAAGCCATGCAAAGGAATTTGATTTTAAATTATTAGAAGAAAATGCAATGAAACTTGTAAAAGATGGAATTACTTCTTTAGGAGAATGTTATAACAAACTTTAATATAACTTTTCAAGAAGCAAATAGATTAAAAAGTATAACAATTAAAGCTATTGATAAAGAACAACTAAAAAAAGATAAAGATTATCCAACGAATATTATTAATATAAAAGAGAAAAATAATAATTTTAAAAATATCACTTTATTTAAAAATAAACAAAAATTGGTTTTAGAACTTTTTAGTCAATTAAGTTTGATGTTAAATTCAAATCTTACATTAACTCAGTCAATAGAACTATTACTTAAAAGTAAACAAGATAGTGATATAACACTAATTTTGATATTAATAAATGAAGCAATAAAAACAGCAAAACCAATAGATATTGCATTAAATAAATATAAATATTTTTTAGGTAGTACATCTATATTATTTCTTAAATTAGGTATAGAAAATGGAAATATAAAAGAATCAATAAATTCACTAGTAGAATTACTTTCTCAAGATAATATAAATAAGAATAAATTTAAAGATACTATTAGATATCCAATGATATTGATCTTTTCATTATTTATATCAATAGCAATGATTTTTAGTTATGTTATTCCAAATTTTGAATATATATTTAAAATGCTAGATGGAAAACTTCCACAACCCACAAAAGTTTTAATATATATTGATCATATTGTGACAAACTATTCTTTTTTTATTTTATTAGCAATCTTATCAATTCTTTTTATACTTTATAAAGTGTATGAAACTAAAAAGTTATTCTATGATAGAATCTTAGTATCAAAAATACCAATATTAAGTAAACTGATAAAAAACTATTTATTTTTTAGACTTTTTTTATCAATATCAATAATAGTAAAATCAAGATATCAACTTCAAACAGCTATAGAACATAGTAAAACTATTATTGAAAATAGTTATATAAAAGATATTATTAATGATATTTTAAAGCAGATTAAAAATGGTAACTCTATAGCAAAAGCATTTGAACAAAGTGAACTATTTGATGATTTGACAGTTAGATTACTTTATGTTGCAGAGCAAACTAATAATTATGATGAAGTTTTAAAAGATATTACCTCTTATCATAAAGAGAGCTTTTTAAAAAATATAAAAAACTTTTCAAGTATAGTTGAACCTGTGATTATTTTTATAATATCTCTTGTAGTGTTATGGTTAATTTTAGCAGTGATGCTACCTATTTGGGAACTTAGTAGTGTTATAAATTAAAAAAGGTAGATCTCATAAAGAAATCTACCTTTAATGTATCTCAAAAGAGTTAACTATCTTCTTGCGTATGCAGAATCTGTTAAATCGTGAGTATTTACAATATATGGTACAAGTGCCATATGTCTTGCTCTTTTAATAGCATTTTCAACTTGTTCTTGAAATCTTTTAGATGTTCCAGTAAGTCTTCTAGGCATAATTTTACCTCTTTCAGACATAGAGATTTTTAATAATTCTCCATTTTTATAATCTATATTTTCTAATTTCATTGCACTATATTTACAATATTTTTTTGCGAATTTTCTTCTTTCAGCCATGATGTTTCCTTTTATATTTTTATAGTCTAAAACGGTATTTCGTCGTTGTCTATATCAATTGTAGGTATGTTTTCTACAGGTGCTCTATGTTGCTCATAATTATTTTGAGGAGCTTGCTGTTGCATACCACCTTGTTGTTGGTTATAACTATTTTGTTGAGGTTGTTGGTTATATTGTTGCTGTGCTGGTTGATTATATGATGGTTGTTGCTGTTGAGGTGCATTATATCCACCTTGTCCTTGACCTCCACCCATAGAATCTGCTTTAGAATCTAAAAACTTAAAGTTCTCTACTCTTAGAGTATGTCTACTTCTTTTAGCTCCTGAAGCTTGATCATTCCATTGTTCAAAAATCAATCTACCCTCAAGCATAACTTTAGAACCTTTTCGTACATATTGATTTAATACTTCACCTTGCTTACCAAATACAGAAAAATCAAGAAAACAAACTTCTTCTTTTTGTTCACCAGATTGCATTTTATATTTGTGACTAGTTGCAATTGCACCATTTGCAATGGCACTACCACTTGGAAGATATTTTAATTCAATATCTCTTGTAAGGTTTCCTATCATTATCACTTTATTGTACATAAAAAATTCCTTTCCTCTTTATAATATAGTTATTTTGAACTATGACTATTTAGCAGCTTTTTTAGCAGCTTCTTCTGTCATTGCAGTCCATTGTTTGATCTCTGTTTTACTTTCAGATTTTATAAAAATAAATCTAATGATATCTTCATTTACTCTGTAATTTCTTTCAAGCTCTTTAATAGACTCTGATGGTGCTTTAAAATAGATTACATAGTAGTAACCTCTTTTATTTTTTTGAATTTCGTAAGCTAATTGTCTTGTTCCCATATCGTCACAAACAACAACTTCTCCACCATTTTTTTCAATATTTGATTTAACTAAAGCAATTTGTGCTTGAGTCTCTTCGTCTGTAAGTGTTGGTTTAACTATAAACATAGTTTCGTAATGTCTAATTCTAGCCATTTTATTTTCTCCTTTTGGTTTTAAGCCGATTTATCTAAATAAATCAGCAAGGTTAAGGGTCAAATGTTTTCACATAAGTCCACTTTGAACGGCCATTTTATCTTAATGTAGCTGAAAAGTTTCTAAACTGTGCTTGAGTGTAACTATTTACATCTAAAGTATTTTTAGTTTTTAGTTCTAATTCTAGTGTAGAGAAGAAATTTAACATATCTGAAAAGTCTTCAGTTTTAAATCTCATAGCAATAGATGCTCTCTCATTTGCAATATTTTGTGGTAACTTATATCCCCAAATCTCTATCACATTTAATTGACCATAAATTTTAAGATAACTATTTATATTAAATAGTTGCTGTATGAATGTTGTTGTTTGGTTGATTAGATTTATCTCATTCATCCCTTCTTCTAAGAGCATATAAAGATCTCTATTTATAGTTTTACCAGTAAATAGTTTTTTAAAAAAGTCATCAATATTAACAGCCCCCATACCAAAGCATTGTGCATTTAAAACATTTATTGTTATTGGCTCTTCTAAAATAGATAATTTATTTAAATCATTTACACATAAACTTAAATCTTTTTGATGCATATTATAGAGATATTGTAGCTCTCCAAATCCACAATTTAAACCTCTTTTTTGCACCTCTTTATTTAATATTTGTAATGCATCTTGATCAGATGGGGTAAAAAATCTAACCTCCACACTTGAACTTTTTTTTGTAAAACTTTTAGCCATAGTTTTAAAATCAGTTTCACCAATACAACTAAATATTACAAAACTATCAGGATTTGTTTTACATATAGAGATAAGCTCATCTAACTCTTTTTTTGGTATTTTTTTTGTTGTCTTAATAAGTAGTATATTGTTTGAAGAAAATAGTGAAGATTGTGATAGATAGTTAAAACAATCTTTAAAATTGTACTCATCAAAATATACTTTATATATATCATCACCATTAGCTAGTTTTTTTGAAACCATATCACTATAGTCTTGAACTAAATAATCACTTTGTCCATAAAATAGATAAGCATTATATATAATATTTGAGGCAAACTCTTTATCGAATACATTTTTATACATACTTACATTATAACTATAATTTCTTTACTAATGATTTAAGAGTAAATCATATAATTTTTAGTTATACTATTTCATAAAAAAGGAGTAAAAAATGAAAAATATTTTTACAAAAGTAGCCCTTATATTTACTATAAGTATAAGTAGTTTATTAGCAAATAATTTAGGTTTGAAAAAAGATGGTGTAACAATAAGTTATGAAGATGAAAGTGGTAATGAAAAAAAGATAGCTATTAAACGAATACATAATGATAAATGTAAAAATGTAAATGGTATGGATCCTGATGTTATTTGGGGTGGAGATTATGCAAGAGCCGATGTTCCAAAAGAGTGTAAAAAAACTTATGTTACAACAGTAGGATTAATATCACCTATAAAAATAGCTGATGGTATTGAAACTTATGGTGAACTTGAAGTGATAAATTTTATGAAGAAAGCACAGTCAGATGATAGTTTACTTTTAGTTGATGCTAGAATGGTAGCCTGGTATGAAAAAAGAACAATTCCTTCTTCTATAAATATGCCTTTTAAAAGTTTTGATCCTAAAAATGCAGATTTTGAGATAGTACTAGATACTGCAGGTGTAGAATTTGAAGATGGTGTGTATGATTTTAGTGGAGCTAAAACTATGCTTTTATTTTGTAATGGTACATGGTGCCCTCAATCAGTATGGGCTATTCAAAATCTTTTAAAAATTGGTTATCCAAAAGAAAAACTTCTATGGTATAGAGGTGGTATGAATAGTTGGACAAGTTTAAATTTAACTACAATAGTTCCATAAATATAAAAATATTTAAAGATAACTAAAAGTAGATTATCTTTAAATATCTACAGTTATTTTATCTTTATTTTTAAAATAATTACACTTTGAGTATCCAATATTTTTTGCAATAGATACTACATCGTTATATTTATATCCAACTTGTTCTATACTATGGGCATCTGAACTAAAAGTGATAGGTATATCTAGTTCAAAAGCTAATTCTAAAAGTGGAATCGATGGATATTGTTCTTTGACCGGTTTTCTAAATCCTGCTTGATTTATCTCTATTGTCATTCCTGATTTTTTGATAGTTTTTAGAGTATTATAAGCTATAGATTTTATATCTTTTTTTGGCAGAAAGTTAAATACTTTTATTAAGTCAAGATGTCCAACAATATTAAAAGAACCTGTATTTACCATTGCTTTAACAGCTTCAAAATACTCTTCCCATATCTTATCAATATCTCTATTTTGATACTCTTTTATAAATTCAGGATTATCAAATCCCCATCTATTTAGATAATGTACAGAACCTATTAGATAATCTACATTAGCATCTTTTATACTATCTAAAAGGTAATCTCCTTTTATAAAATCAACTTCATATCCAAGTAAAATATCAATATCATTTTTATATTTTTCTTGTAAAGATTTAATTTTATTTTCATAAAAATCTTTTTTATCAATAGTTAATCTATATCCATCTTCAAAGTTTTTCATAGGAGCATGCTCACTGAAACCATAAATATCTATTTTTAACTCAATTGCTTTTTCTATATACTCTTGTGTAGTTCCTGTAGCATGATTACAAAGTGTAGTATGATTATGAAGATCTACTCTCAATTTGATTTTCTAACCTGGTTTCTTCCACTATTTTTTGCTATATAAAGTCCTGCATCAGAATTATTTACCATATCATCTAAACTATCTCCATGGTTGAAACTATACCCAATAGAAACCGTATATTGAATATCACCTTTATTTGTGTGGATTACATTTATTTCAAACTCAGCTCTTATCGCTTCTAATGTATTCACAAATTCCTCTTCAGTTTCATCAACCACAAGAATACAAAACTCTTCCCCACCAAATCTTGAAATAATACTATTTTCATCAAAATATTTATCAACTACAAGAGCAATCTCTTTTATAGCAATATCTCCAATATCATGACCATAAGTATCATTGATATTTTTAAACTTATCTATATCGATCATCGCTACACAAATATCTTTATTCTGTTTAACACTTTTTTTGTATAAAAGTTGCCCCTCATCAAAAAAGTATCTTCTATTATACATATTAGTAAGATAATCTCGATTTGCTTTATATTTTATATCTGCAAAAAGTTCTAGCATCTCAAGATCTGAATTTAATCTTGCATAAAACTCCTCATCACTAAATCCTTTATATAAAAAGTCATTTGCTCCATATTTTAAAAACTTAGCAACTTTTTTATGCTCTTGACTTCCTGTAATAGTGATAATTGATAATTCATCTTTTGAATATAATCTTCTAACATGCTTAGTAAGCTCTAATCCATCTAGATTTGGCATATTATAGTCTGTAAAAATAATCTTAATATCTTTTTCTCTAGATAAAATATCTAAAGCTTCTCTACCATCTTGAGCATAAAAGCAAGTAAGTTGATATCTTTTTAAAAGTTCTATTGTATGTTGAGCAGATTCTTTTGAAGAGTTGGCAATGATAACTTTTAGATGATGATTTACTACAATTCTTTTTACAAGATTTAGTATATATTCAAAAGAAAATCTTCCATCTTTTATAACATAATCAACAATATCTTTATCTCTAAATGTATCCTCTTTATCAGTAGAACCTGTAAGTACAACTGAAGGTATATTTAACTTTGCTACAAAGTCTACAACCTCACCATTTGGAGCATCTGGTAAACCAAGATCAAGTAATGCTACTGCAAAGTTATTATTATATTTTCTTAACACAACTTCACATTCTGCTTTGCTATGAGCAATAATTGGGTTGTACCCTAACTCATCTTTTATAAGTTTTTCTAACGTTTTACATATAGTCTTACTATCATCTACAATTAATATATTTTTCATCTAATTTAATAATCCCGCACCTTTAATAGGTGTACTTCTATCCAAAGCATATTCTCTTTTTTTATTTTTAATATCATATTTCCATATTGGAGCACTAGCTTTAAAATCTTCAACAAATTCATCAATAAGTTCTAGAGCAACTCTTCTTTTTGGACTACAAACTCCTGCAATATAAGAGCTAGTATGGTTCCAAACATCACCTTTACTATGTGCCATAAGAACCATTGCTCCTCTACTTTTAGCTTTACTTTCCCATTTTTTAAACCAAGAGTTTAAAATAGGCTCATAAATATCAAAGCTAAGTCCATCGATACCATCTTCATCTCTTACTACACCGACAAAAGTTATTATTGCGCCATAGTTAGAGTTTTTAAACTCACTATACCACTGATTTGTTATCTGCTCAACTGGAAGTGATCCCTCAAATAGTTGTAAGTTATCCATCTATCATCCACCACATACTGGTGGTAAAAGTGATATTTTATCACCATTTTTAAGTTCTAAGTTTTTATCTTGAATTAGCATATCGTTTACAGCAACTGCACTATTTTCTAACCATGATGATAAACTGCTATCATTTTTTAATATATCACTTAGTTGATTTAAGTTTGAAATATCTAATTTTAATGGTTCTTTTCCTATAGGACCTAAGAATTCTACTGTAACCATATTAACCCTTTTATTATTATATCTTGGCTATTATATCTAAAAATTATAAGGATGAAATAGTTTATGATATTTGGAAAAATTGATTTTATAAATCTGTTACCATTTTATATATTTATTAAGAAAAATATAAGATCTTCTCAAATAAAACAAATTATAAACTATAAAAAATCATATCCATCTCTTATAAACCAACAATTTAAAAAACGATCAATAGATGCAGCTTTCATATCTTCAATTAAATCTAAAAGATGTAAATGTTTAGATTTAGGGATAGTTGCCCAAAAAGATGTATTGTCAGTTTTATCAATAAAAGGTGAATTTAAAAAAGATCAACAATCTGATACATCAAATGCTTTAGCTATTATATTAGATATAAAAGGCGAGGTTTTAATTGGTGATAAAGCTTTACATTATTATCATAATAGTGGTGATGAAAGTTTCATTGATTTAGCTCAAGCATGGAATAAAAAGTATAAATTACCTTTTGTATTTGCAAGATTATGTTTTAATAAAGAGGAAAAGTATTTAAAAAACTTATCTAAAAGTTTTTTAAATACAAATGTAAAAATTCCACAATATATTTTAAAACAATATTCCAACAAAACAAAACTTTCAACAAAGCAGATACAAGAATACTTAAAAAAGATATCATATAAAATATCTTATAAAGAGAAGCACTCCTTAAAACTATTTTTTAAACTTACAAAATAATTTAAACTTTTGGATACTGCATAGTTACACAGTGAAGAGAACCATGCTGTTTAATAAGCGTAGTGCAATCACAGCCTACAATATCTCTTTTTGGAAATATCTTTTTAAATATATTTAATACTTTATTATCATTTTTATCATTATATGTAGGTATTAATACTGCTCCATTTATGATTAAAAAGTTTACATATGTTGCAGGTAACCTTTCATCTTGATAATATCTTGGTTTTATATAAGGAAGGGCTATAAGTTTATACGGTAAACCTTCTAAGGTTTTAAATGTTTTTAGTTCATCTTCCATATTTTTTAACTCTTGATAGTTTTCATCATTTTTATCATCAGATGATTGATAAACAATAGTATTCTTATCTACAAATCTAGCTAGAGTATCAATATGAGAATCTGTATCATCCCCTATTAAAGCACCATGATTTAACCATAAAATTCTTTTAGCCCCAAGTGAATCAATAAGTTGTTTCTCTATACTATATTTTGTTAAGTTAGGATTTCTATTTTTTTCCATAAGACATTTTGTTGTTGTCAGAATAGTTCCATCGCCATCGCTATCTATAGATCCACCCTCTAAAACAAAAGCTATGCTTTCATGTTTATACTGTTTTAATAATCCTTTAAATTTAAGTTGTTGAGTGATTTGATTATCTAGTTTGTAAGGAAACTTTTTACCCCAAGCATTAAATTTAAAATCAAGAATAGTCATAGTTCCATTTTTAGATACCGTGATACCACCAAAATCTCTTGACCAAGTATCATTACTATCTATTCTAGTAAATATTAGATTTCGTTTTATCTTAGGATTAGTAAATAATGATTTTACGTATGCTAACTCTTTCGCAACTATTAAACATTTTTGGTATGATGCAATAATCTTTGCAATATGTACAAAAGTATTTATAGCTTCATCAAAATATTCATTCCAATCAGTATCTTTATGTGGAAAAACAAGTTGTATAAACTCTTGTTCTTCCCATTGTGCAGGGAGTCTTCTCATTTAGATATCTTTTTAGATTCAATAATATTAGCAACATTTAAAGAACTACCAAATTTAAGATATTCTCTTAATATATTGGAATTAGATAAAAACTTATCTCTATCCATGTTTTTATACTCTTCTAATAAATTTTCTGCAGTTACATCTTCTTGAATAAACTCTTTATGTATAGGATTTTGCCCCATTTTATCAAAGAAAATATTGGCTAATCCTATATATTTTATTTTTACTAAATTTTTAGCGATAAAATAATCTAATGATTTAGCAATATAACTTAATGTAAATGGGGTACCTATAAGTGATGCTTCAAGAGTTGCTGTTCCGCTACATATAAAAGCAAAATCAACATCTTGTAAAGTTTTATGAGCATTTTTTGATATAGAAAAATTTGATATATCTCCATAAGTTTTATCAATATATTCTTGTGTAAAATGGCTAGGTATGATAAGAATCAACTCTTTTGTTGAATCTTTGTTAATTTTATTTGATAACTCCATATATATAGGCATAAGTTTTTTTATCTCACCACTTCTACTTCCTGGCATAAATGCAATTTTATTTTTATCTGTAATAGTAGTTTTAAAATGTTTTATCTCATCTAATAAAGGATGCCCTACATAAGTGATTTTGGCTTTTTTACTATAAAAATCTTTTTCAAATGGTAAAATGGAACATAAAGTATCACAATTATTTTCTATAATAGGTATTCTCTTTTTTTTCCATGCCCAAGCTTGTGGAAGTATATAATATATGATCTCTTTTTGTGGATATTTTTTCTTTATTTTTTTTGCTAAAGGTAGATTGAACCCTGAGGAATCCATAAGTAAAATTTTATCTGCATCTTTTGCTAACTCTAACATCTTATTATTGAGTTTGAAGAAAAATGGAAGTTTTTTAAGTGCATCAACAAAACCCATAACAGCTAAAGAGCTTATATCATAATTCGGATGACCAAGTGATTTGTCAAATATACCTATAAACTCTACATCATCATTAAGATGTTTTTTTAGAGCTTTTAGGTGGATATTTGAAGATGTTTCAAGTGCACTTACTAAAATCTTCATTTTATATCATACTTGTCAAATTTATTATATCTTATAACACTTTTTAACATCTCTGTATAGGCTTCACCTTTTTCTGAGTATGATTGTAGTTGTTCCACTATAATATATGGATCATTAGTTAAGACTCTTTGTTCTCTAAATTTTTTATATGATTTATTTATAGCCAAATTATAATAATAGTGTTCAACAGAATCTTTTAAAGTTTTATATTTTCGTAAGTATATGATTTTATCACCTCTAAGGCCTGAAGCTGCAATTCTTGGTTCATCACTTTTAAAAGACCAAACTCCAAAGATATTATTTGCTTGTTTTGTAAATCTTGATGTAAGCCAAGCACTTTCAATCGCACCTTGAGCTAATGCAATACTTATTGGATGAGGTTTTAAAGCTTCAAGTAATGCTTTATCTGATTTTACTCTATATGTTTTTTTTAGTTTAATGATAAATTCACCGTTAACACTTGTATTTAAATCTCTTTTTACATCTTCATATTGTGTATTTAATTTTATATAAACACTAGTAACAATAGGAACTAAAATATCTTTAAAGTGTTGTTTCTTTTGTTTAACACTTATAGATGGTACTTTTCTCTTTTTTACTTTTTTTATTACTTTTTTTGGAAGCTCTTTTTTTATTATCTTTATTATTTTTTTTACTTTAGGCTTTTGCTTCAATTTTTGATTTTGAATTGTACCAATTTTAGTATTTAAAAAATCTTCTTTTATTAAGTCAACTTTTTCTGAAGAACATCCTATAAATGATATTAAAATAAAAGTTAAAATAAAAGTTTTAAATAGACTACTCATCAATCTTCTTTGAGTATTCATTTGTTACTTTACCTTTAAAATAAATATTTCCTTTTTCATCTTTTCTTATAGTAAGTTTTTCTTTACTTTTAGGATAAATATCAATACAACTATCAATTAAATTTAAGTTAAATGCTCTTAAAAAACATGCAGTCATTCCTGTACCACATGCTAAAGTTTCATTTTCTACACCTCTTTCAAAGGTTCTTACAAATAATTTTCCATCTTCTATTTTACAAAAATTGACATTTGCATTATGTTCATATCTCATTTTAGAGCATAATTCTAAGTTAAATTTATCTAAATCATCAACAATAGCTACTAAGTGAGGAACACCAGTATCTACATGCCACCAAGTTAAGCTATTTTCTTCAAATGGCTCTTTTAACTCTTTTGGTTGAGTCATAGTTGTTTCAACAATATCATCATCAACTTTACAACTTATTACACCTGCTCCAGTTAGAAACTTCATGTAGCTACTTGCAATTTTATTTGTAAAAGCATAGTGTGCTACAGCTCTTGTACCATTTCCACACATAGAAGCTGTACTTCCGTCATTATTATAAAATAACCATTCAAAATCATAAACAAGATGTGGCACTAAAACTATAAGACCATCAACACCCTCTTTTTTACATAAATCTACTGCTAATTGACTATAGTCTTTTTTAGTATTTGTATGAAAAATAACAAAGTTATTTCCACTTGCATCATATTTTGTAATTGTCATATAAAATTCCTTTAAAGAGTAATTTTACACTTAAAATTTGGAAATTTGACTTAAGAGAAATAAACATTAATTTTAATACAAATAAAAACTGCTAAAATGAAGTTATGAAAAAATTTATTGCACAATCAGAAGCCTCAAAAAAAATATTAAATATTGCTCAAATGTCATCAAGTTTACCTGTCAATGTTTTGATAATAGGTGAAGTTGGTGTTGGTAAAAAACTATTAGCTCAAAATATATTACCAGATGCTACATATTTTGAGGCTAAAGTTCTGGAAGAAACCTTTATAAATGATAAGTTCAATATTGATGAATATAAAGAGTTGATAATTTTAAATATTGATAATGTATTAAATAAAAAAGAGTTTTTAACATATCTAAATGGATTAAAAATAGTTGCTACTTCAAATCGTAATTTAACAGATGTTGAATCCCAATTTGCTATTAAAATAGATATACCGCCATTATCAAAAAGAGTAGAAGACTTGGAAGAGTTAAAAAAAATATATCTACATGAGGCAAATAATATTTACAATACAAATATTGACATAAATGATGTTGAATTAGATTTATCTTTAAATGGAAATACTTTAAGAAAATCTATCTATAAAACTGTTTCTATGAGAGCATTAAGTGATGAAGATATGATGGAGAGTTTAGAGTACTTTATCTCAAAAAAATTTGATGAAGATAAAGATTATCGTGATCTTTTAAAATATTTTGAAATAGCACTATTAAATGCAGCAAAAATAAAATATAAATCACAGTTAAAAATGGCAACAAAATTGAATCTAAACCGAATCACACTAAGAAAAAAATTGGAACAATATTTTAAAGAAACTTCTAGTACTACACAAGGGATATAAAATGGATAGTCAAAATTTTTATGAAGAGTTAATTGAGTATGATTTAAATCCATATTTACTTTTTGATGCAAATGGTAAAGTTAAAAGTTACAATAAAGAAGCAGAATTTTTACTTAACTTTGTATCTATAAAAGAGTTATTTCAGCTTGCAGTTTCAAATGCAAGTGCAAACTTTGGTTTCAATCAAAAATATATAGCATTAAAGTATAATAAACAATCATATTATGCAATACTTGTTGGATATTTAAGTGAAGATGAGATCGCTTTGAGGTTATATAAAGTTGTTTCAAATAAAGTTAATACTATTAATAATGAAAAACTTAAACTTGTAAATATATTTAGCTTAATAGACTTATCAAAAAATAGTACGCTATTAAGTTCCTCTTTAAAAATTGATGAACTTTATGATATCTCAATTCCTGAAATGAGAATAAATATAAATAACTTTTTATTATGTTTAAATGAGTGCTTTTTATATTTTGCTCAAGATGATAAAATATCACTACAAGTACAGATAAAAATTGGTGAATATGAGATTATAGATAACAATAAATATAAAATAGTAGCATTAGAATTTATATCAAATAGAAAAGTTGAAATTGATAATAGCCTTGAAAATAAAGCTATAAATGCAAATGCAAATATATTTATTAATCATAATAGGCTAAAACTAGAGTTACCAATCATACCCTAACTGTATATAAAATATACAACTATTCCATCTTCTTCTCTTTTGAATTATGCTAAAGTAGTATACTTTATTTTAGGAGAGAAGATATGACACCAGAAATTTCTTATGTTATTGATACATTTTTCACACTTTTTGCTTTTGTTTTGATTATATTTATGGTTCCAGGTTTTGCTATGTTTGAAGCTGGACTTGTACGAACAAAAAATGTAACAGCAGTATTGATGATGAATACTATGATATATGCAGTTGCATCTATGGCTTTTTTGCTTATAGGATATTCTATAGCATTTGGCAGTTTCGGATCAGATGGTATGAGTCAATGGGCTGCTTTTCTATTTCAGATGGCATTTGTAGGTAAAGTTATCAATATTATGAGTGGTGGAGTAAGTGAACGAGCCAAAATTATACCTTTAGCTATTTTTGCAGTTATTATGGGTGGTTTTATATACCCCACAGTTGTAAATTGGGCATGGGGTTCTGATATGTTATATGGTACTTTTCTTGACTTAAATATGTATGATTTAGCAGGTTCTACTGTTATTCATTCTACAGGTGGTTGGACATTATTAGCTGCAATTTTAATCATTGGAAATAGAAAAGGTAGATACACAAAGACAGGAGCAGTAAGAGTAATACCAGCTTCAAATATCCCTCTAGTTACTCTTGGTGCATTTTTATTATGGATTGGTTGGTTTGGATTCAATGGTGGATCTGTAGGCAGTATCGCTTCAAAAGAAAATGCAGATGCAGTTGCCTTAACAATTTTAAATACTAACACAGCAGGTTTAGCAGGTGCAATCATTGTTGGTATATTTATGCAATTAAAATATAAAAAACTAGATATAACTATGATATTAAATGGAGCATTAGGTGGACTTGTGGCTATTACTGCAGGACCAGACTTATATAATATCTACCAACCAATATTAATAGGTGCAATTGGTGGTATACTAGTAGTGTTTGCAGTACCATTTTTCGATAAGCTTAAATTTGATGATCCCGTAGGTGCATTATCTGTTCACCTTGTAAATGGTATTTGGGGTACATTAGCTGTCGGAATATTTACAGATAAATTGTTTTTAGATCAATTAAAAGGTATAATAATAGTAGCTATATTTGCTTTTGTAAGTAGTTATATTGTATTATTTCTTATCAATAAAATAGTTCCATTAAAAGCAGATGATGATGTTCAGATGGAAGGTCTTGATGTAAACGAATGTGGGCTTGAGGCATATCCAGAGTTTAAAAGAGCATTTTAAAAAATCAACAAAAAGGAAAAAATATGAAAAGAGTAGAAGCGGTTATTAAGCCATTTAAACTAGAAGATGTAAAAGATGCTTTAACAGAAGCAGGTATTACTGGCATGACAGTATCTGATGTAAAAGGATATGGAAGACAACAAGGTCATTCAGAACTTTATAGAGGTGCTGAATATGTAGTAGATTTTTTACCAAAAATTAAACTAGATCTTATTGTTGCTGGTGAAGATGTAGATAATGTTGTAAAACTAATAGTTGATGCTGCAAAAACTGGTAAAATTGGAGATGGAAAGATTTTTGTTTCTGATATTGAAAAAATTATTAGAATAAGAACTGGTGAAGAGGATGAAGAGGCAATATAGAAATAAAATATTTTTATATCTATTTAAAAGCTAATTATGTATAAAAATGGGTATATTTGTAATAAAACTTAAATTTTTATTATATTTAATATGTATAAAATATAATTTTAGTTAATATAATACAAGAAAGATGAGTGTGATATTAATATTGAGTTTAAGTTGTTAATTATAACAATATTAAATTTCAAAAGATAGGTTACTTTATATTTTCGACCACCTGACAAATTAGGTGTATAAACAAACAAAATAAGGAAGATGCAATGGCAGATACAATAAACGGAAAAGTAAAATGGTTCAATAGTGAAAAAGGTTATGGTTTCATCGAACAATCAAATGGTGGAAAAGATGTATTCGTACACTTTAGACAAATTAACAATACAGGTTATGGAAGAGTTTCTTTAGAAGAAGGTCAAGAAGTAACTTTTGAAGTTGGTGAAGGTCAAAAAGGTCCTCAAGCTGAGAACGTTACAATAGTATAATTTTATACTATTCTATAAAAAAGAGATAGATTTTTTCTATCTCTTTTTTTATGTCTAAGTTTTATTTATTTTAAAGTTTTACATATGATAAAGCAGCTAAGTATGATTGTTCTTGATATTTAAGTAAGTTATGTGGAAATGGAATAGTATTTTTTTTAGTAAATTTTGAAATTGTAGCAGAAGATATAAAAAGAACTTCACAATTTATATTTAACTGTATTATTGCTTCCATTTTAAAAGTGACTGCACCACCTGCAAAGGTACCTTTGGTAGCTCTCTTTTTTATAACTATCTTTTCTATATTATTATCTTTTATAAAATTATTTATATTATTTTGAAATGCTATTATCGATTGTTTATTTTCGTTATTGTCTAAAATTATCTTTGCTGGTTTTACATTCATATAATCTATTTTATCATTTGCAATATTTATTACAGAAAATATTGCATTATTTGCTTTTAATTCTACGCCACATATTATCATATTAAATCTCCTATATTTAGAATAAGTTTAGAAAATTGTACAAATAATTCTTTGGTTGCTTTTCTTTAATATTTTATTGTCAATAACAATATTTATTTTAAAAAATATTATATTAGTTTGTATCTATATATTCCTAAACTTTTCTGATGAGATTATAGTATAAAATATAATATAGGTGTAATTTCATTGCATTTTGCAATCTTATATTAGTATTTTAGTAATTCACAAATCTTTTTTAAATCTTTATTTTTAATATCTAGCTTGATGATCATTCTAATTATAGCACTAGATACAGTTGGCTGTCTAATCGCACCTACAATATAGCCTTTATTTATAAGCTCTTTTTGTATAGAAAGTACTTTTTTGTTGTCATTTATAACTATAGGTACTATTAATGAATCTGAACTTATATCTAGTATATCTTTTACTATTTTTTTATTTTTTTTTATTTTTTTTACTAATACTTTTTTATTTTTTAGAATATATTTTAAACTTTCATATCCTAAAGCTATATCAAATAAAGATGGGGCAGTACTATATATAATAGGTTTAGCTCTGTTTTCTAAAAAAGTAATAATCTCTTTTGAGGCTAAAATATATGCACCATAGCTTCCATAAGCTTTTCCTAAAGTTCCCATTTTAATGTGATTTTTTTTAGGTGTAATATCCCAATAATCAAACCATCCTAAAAGATTTCTTCCTATTACTCCTGAGCTATGTGCCTCATCGACAAGTAAAATAGTGTTATATTTTAGAGCTATATTATTAAACTCTTTTGGTGCGATATCCCCACCCATAGAGTAAACTCCTTCAATAGCAATGATAACTCTTGAAGTTCTTGATAAATCTTCTTTTTTTAGTTTTTCTTCTAAATCGTTAAAATCATTATGCTTAAAAATTATAACTTTTCCTTGAACTAATTTTGTAGCTAACATACCACTTGCATGATACTGTTCATCGATAAAAAGAATATCTTTAGATCTAACCATACTTTCAATTAAAGATATATTTGCTAAAAAACCACTTCCCACTACCATTCCTGATTTAAACTTATTTACTTTACAAAGTTTTTCTTCAAACTTTTTATGAATAGTAGTGTATCCATTTACTAAAATTGATGCTTTTGGAGAGGTTGAATTTTCTTTTAAAACTCTTTTATAGGCTTTTTTAAATATTTCTTTATTTGATGCTAGTCCTAAATAATCATTTGAAGCAAGATCGATAAGTTTATCATCATATATTTTTCTACTTCTTAAACGATTTGCTCTTTTTATAATATTTAACTCTTTTTCATAACTTATCATACTTATTCCTCTTTTTTTACAAGTCCCGCTTCAACTAAAAAAGGGCTATATATAAAGTCAAGTTTTTTAACTCTATCATATGAAGCATAACTAAGATATAAAATATCTTTTGCTCTAGTAACTGCTACATAAAAAAGTCTTCTCTCCTCTTCTAGTGAGCCACCTTTACTCATCAAAGTTCTATTTGGGAATCTTCCATCCATTAGGTCAACTACATAAACCTCTTTAAACTCTAGTCCTTTACTTGCATGAACTGATAAAAGATTTACTCCACCACCTTCGCTCATCTCTCCACCACCTAAAATCATAGCATTTATAAAATTATTTAGGTTATTATGTCTACTTGAAAGTTGTTTAAGTGTTTCAACTCTTCTATTACATTTAAATAAAGCAGATTTTTTCATATCTTCATTTATAGACCCATCTTTTTGTTTGGCTCTGTTAGTTGTAAGAGTATCTACAATAGTTTCAAAGAATTTATGTTTTTGGATATGAATTATCATATTTTTTGGATTTTGTATCCTTTTTAACTCTTTTATTAAAGTATAAAAATCATATAAAAATATTCCACCTTCAAGGGTGAGTTTTGGATGTTTTAAAATATTATTATTTAAAAACTTCAACTCCCAACCTAAATCTTTAAATTTTGAAGTTGAACCCATTTCAATAAAATCATCAAAAAGTCCAAGCTGTACATTTGTAGTTTTATTACTTTTGTAAGGTTTAATAATAGTATTGTCAGGATTTAAAAGTCCATGAAAAAGGTTACCATGTCCTACTCTTAAAAGTGCTTCAAATATATCTTTTGCAATTGCTTTTCCTATCCCTTTTCCATATTCTATTAAGTGTATAAAAGCCATCATATCATTATGATTTACGATTAAAACTATTAAATCAAGTACAACTTTAATCTCTCTTGCATCAAAAAAACTATGACCACCTTTTCTTTTACACTCTATACCCATATCTCTTAAGTTTGCTTCTATACCATCAGCACTAGAGTTGTTTCTGTAGATTATTGCTATATCGTTATGTGGAGTTGAAGATTGGGTTATTTTTTTACCTATAAACTCATATTGGGCATAGAGTTCATCAAATTTTAATAGTTGCGGTGAGTGTGGCTTCTCTTGTCTTACTACTTTTAATGACTTTTCATAAATACGAGGATTATGTAAAATAACTTTATTTGCAAGGTTAAGTATAGGTGCAGTCGAACGATAGTTTTTATCTAAAGTAAAAACTTTTGATCCTTCATATCTTTTATCAAATGATGATATGATACCTATATCACTACCATTAAAAGCATATATACTTTGGTCATAATCTCCTACACAAAATAAACTTTTAGGTTTAAATCCATCTAAAATTTTACCTTGTAAAGGATTTGTATCTTGGTATTCATCAACTAAAATTTCAACAAAGCCAAAGTTATTTTCTTTTTGTAACTCTAACATCTCTAACAGTAGATCATCAAAGTTTACATAACCATACTGTTTTTTTAGTTTATTAAATTCGTCAATTACATCTTGATATATGAGTGTATATTGTTTTTGGTCACCATTTTTATTTCCCATCCATGTTTCAAAGTCTTCATCATAGCTGCTGTTTAAATATAAACTATACATATCATAAAGGTACCCACCATCATATGGCTTAGTATCACTTTGTTCTACAAATACTCTTTTTTCATAAATAGATTTAAATAATGTTTTTAATTCATTTGGTTGTTTTAGAGTTATATTCTTTTCATGTTTTTTTAACATTTTGTAACTTACACTATGAAATGTTCCCGATACGATAGATTTTGCAGTGGTATCATCAAAATATTTTGAAACTCTCTCTATCATCTCTGCAGCTGCTTTATTTGTAAATGTTAAAAGTAGTATCTGTTCAGGTTTGACACCATCATATAAGAGGTGACCAATTCTTCCAACGATAGTAGATGTTTTTCCAGTTCCCGCACTAGCAATTGTAAGATTGTGACCTAGTTTACAAGTAGCTGATGAGTGTTGTTCTTCGTTTAAGTTTGTTAAGGGCATTTTGCGATTGTATCTAAATAGAATTAAATGCTAGTAAATAATTTAATTATTATGTATAAGCAACATTTTTATTTTTATAACATATAATTGCATTTTATTTTAAAGGATAAATATTATGAATATTTTAATACCAGTAGATGATAATAATTATGATGAGGCTAAAATCACTTTACTTGATGATCTTAAGTATTGGGTTCTAATAGAGTTTTTTGAAGGTAAAATAATAAAGTCAGAGTTTTATCAAAAAAGAGATGAGATTACTGAGTGGGTAGATGTTGTTGTTGTAAAAAATGACAAAGAGTATGTTTGGCCATTTATGGAAGAGGGGATTGCAGTTCTTGTAGCTCCACATCAAATGTATGTAGAGGATGTTATGGAAGCTTATCTATTTAAAGAGCTACATGATTTAAATTTAAATATATAATTATAAAAAGGAAAAAATATGTTTGGAAGAAAAACAGAATTAAAACAATATGAGTTAACACAAGAGGAGTTAGATAAATTACAGTATGCAAAAATAACAACATCAAAAGGTGTTATATGGATTAAACTTACTCCATCTACTACACCAAATACTGTAGCAAATTTTACACACTTAGCAAATGATGGTTTTTATGATGGATTAAATTTTCATAGAGTAATAGATGGTTTTATGGCACAAGGTGGATGTCCTCAAGGAACAGGTACAGGTGGACCTGATTGGGCTATAGAATGTGAAACAAGAACAGAAGGTCAAGTACATAAAAAAGGTAGTTTATCTATGGCACATGCTGGTCCAAATACTGGTGGAAGTCAATTTTTTATATGCTTTATAGCGTGTCCACATCTTGATGGAGTACATACAGTGTTTGGTGGAATCGAAGATTCTGATAACGATAGTTTTGAAGTTTTAGATT
>Ga0256837_1000544_pt1 | contig 31062 bp, 42 predicted proteins | sample 4562384metaG_FD_185976 | JGI IMG/M metagenome (GOLD analysis project Ga0256837, IMG submission 185976) | Hydrothermal vent microbial communities from Guaymas Basin, Mexico - 4561-384 | ecosystem: Environmental > Aquatic > Marine > Hydrothermal vents | place: Mexico: Guaymas Basin | collected... | reverse complement strand
GATGTTATTCCGGATGTATATGTATATGATAATCATGCTACATCTGAATTTGGGGGAAAACTTATTTCGATCAATGGTGAAATTGGGGTAGTTAGGGCTAATGATGATGGGTATATTCATCAAGTACCTATAGAGTTTATAGAGATGTTGTAAAAGGAAGAAAAATGGTTTATGAGCACCAAAAATTCATAAAGCGTATTTTACGTGATATGAATGATGATATAGTAAGTGATTGCATTACTGAAATAATTACAGAAATGTATAGTTTTAGTGATATGAATTTTTTAAAGGAAGAATTTATGGATCAGTTAATATCTGATGATATAAAAACTTCTTTACTAAGAGCAATAGTGCGTTCAGACGACTTTGATGCCTATTCATCATCAATATTTACGGAAAAGATAAACAAGTTTGTAGAGTCTTTAAATATTGATAATTCTAAATTAAAAGTTTATAGAGCAATTACTTGTCCATATGATTGGGTTGAGGCTGCTCTAAAAACTAAAGTTGTGAAATTAGGGGAATGTTGGTCATATAAATATGATAAGGCTATACCGTACTGTGGTGATGAAAGATATCAAAAATATATCTTTTCTGCAGAGGTTAATCTTAAAGATATTAATTGGCCTTACACATTTCTTTTTAATCTTACATCTATCTATTCAAAAAAGTGTGAAATAAGACTTTTTAGTAATAGAAAAGTTAAGAATTTCACAGTGGAAAAGTGTGGTGAGTTATTCACCTATACTTTTAAAAATAACAAAGTATTTTTATCATAGGAGGTAATATCAACATTTATTTAAAGTAGGGATTTCCCTACTTAATTTCTTAAAAAGAATGTTTCAGTTATCCAATTCTTTAGAATCTGTTTTATCAAAAACAGGCAGTTAAGCCTGTTTGTTCCTCTCAAGGAATTCTTTCATATATTTTAATTGCTGCTCAAAAGATTCAATTAAAGATTCTTTTTGCTCAATCAATTTAATAGCAAGTTCTCTTTCTGACAACAATATAAATTCAGCATCATCACTTGACAACTTGACCTCTTTTGCAATTCTATGCGCTTCATCATTGCTGAATCTAGTAATAGATAAATACTTATCTACATGAATCAACATAACGATTTCAAGTTGACCTGAAAGATTTGATTTGAGAACATGGGTTAGTTGTTCATTCATTTTAACACCAATAATAGTATTAAATTTAGAAACAACGACATCATCACCTAAAAAAGTTTTTTTGATAAATTTAACATCTTTTTTAAGTTTTTTGATTTCATCTTTGATCTCAATATCATTTCTACCTAAAATTTCTATAGCTGACATACTATTCTCCTTTAGCTAAAATATTAACTATCTGATCATACGCGCTAAGAGCTTCATCAGAATAAATATAAAAACTATTGAAATATTCTTCTCCACCACGTCCCATTTTCATATCCTTCATCCAAGATAAAGGTTTTTGTTTATGTAATTGAATATTATCAATAATACATGAACATCCATGAGAGCTTTTATATTCTCCTGTAATGTAAGCAAATGATGATGGGTTTTCAAGTTCAACTGAAACAGAAATCAATCCAATATTAGTTTGAATGTAAAAATTTGCTTTAATAGAATCATTGTTGTATTTAGCAGATTTTTCTACATAAAACATAATAGGATCTATTTTAGTTTTTTCTCCATCTGTGTCAAAAGAAGCAGGAGGAAATCCTACTGTAGAAGTTCGATTCATAACTCTATCAACTACAACAAAATCATTAATGATCTTGGTTATGAGTTGAATATTTCCTTTGAAGCTAACAGAACCAACTGTACCATAGAGATCAGAGCTGTATGCCCTCATATCATATTGCTGATATTCTTCAAATACTTCTTCTATATCCAACTTAAATTTATATTTTTCAAGCTCAGCTGCTTGACGCTCTAAAAAAAGCTTTATTTTTGCTTCTTTATTCATTTTTTTCTCCTAAAATAATAGTAACTATAAATATAGTCCTAACTATATTATAAATCATATTTTAAATAATATTAAAATTTTATTTGTTTTATCAACAAAATATTGTATAATATAAAATATAAAAGGAGAAAATATGAAATTATTAAAACAAAAATATGAAACATCATCAGATTATGAAAAGCTTTATGAGCTAGCGAAAACGCAAAGAGTTGTTTGTTTTATTGAGAATGAGGGGGTACAGGATGTTTGTCAGACATCAGCAAGCTCTAATGATCCTCATCAGATTGGGGCAAGAGGAATTTGCTATATATATCCTATGGAAATCGATGATAAGACAAAAAAAGAGGATTTTATAGATCAATGCATTAAAAATAGATTAGAATTTATTATTCCTTAATTTATAATATAGCTAGGACTATATTTATAGTTACTATATTTTAAGGAGATCATAATGGCAAGAATAATAGAAGCTGAAGTGATTAATGTCGAAGTTGTAAATGAGACAAAAGCATTTCCACAAGGAGATTTTGTAGCAGAGATAATTGATCCGGAAGAGGCAGTGTTTGATTACTTTCTAGGTGATGATGTTAATATAGAAAATTGGAAGCAGGTTATGGTTGGTACAAATGAAATAACACACAATCCTGTTTATATAAACGATGGATTTATTTTTTTATATAATACATCAAATAGTCGAATCATTAATACTGGAGATTCTGTTGTAAAGAATGCTGAAGATTTGAGATTTTGGAATGATCATCATGCAGCATATATTAGTTCTGAAAAGGGATTGTTATGTTAACAAAAACAACTAACTTATCAGATACAATGGCTGTAGGAAATTTGTCAGCAGAATTTTGGTGTGATGTAAATGCGACACCTGAGAACTTCGAAAAGAAACTTTCAGATGGCGATTATAAAATTATTGCACTTTATGTTGAAAAGGTTATTAGAGATGATGGCCTTGGTATTTCAGATGCATTAAAATCAAAGATAGTATCATATATGAGATTTCATTTCAAGAAAGATTATATTGATCAATTTTTTGATGATATAGAAAAGGAGCTTGCTGAAGCATTTCTATTGAAAATTTACAATATTGTGAATCATGGCAAATTAAAAAAGGTTGACCTTAAAATGTTTAATAAATGTAATATTTTAAAACAAGGGAGAGGTGACCAGGATAAAATTAAGGTTCTTACAGGTTTTAGAGATGACCATATTGAACTTGCTCTCAATTATCTAAGAGTGATGAACGCTTATATGAGAGGTTCTGGTATAAAATTTACGCCGCAAGAAGAAAAGCAGGTTAACATTATAATGACTAGAGTTATCGAAAAAGCAAAAGAGATGGCTGAAAAAGAAGTTGAAACTTTAAAAAGAAAGTTAAAAACAATTCAGTCACTGTTTTAAAGGTCCCTCCGGGGATCATTTCTTAGGAGAAAAAATGAATCAAAAACTAATATTTCTTATACTATCGTTACTTTTTTTTATAGGATTCGCAATTTATGCTTTTGAGGCTTTTTTAATAATTTTTGAGAATAAAAAACAAGCACTAAAATATACTTTATCTTATTTATCAATTCTTGGTCCGATGATGGTTCTTATCAATATAGTATTTTTTAAAAGTATTAAAAAAAAGGAGAGGATTATTAAAGAGAAAATAGTAGAGAAAAAAGATGATGATTTTTCAGAAGCGGATAAAGAATTATTATTTTTTGATTTATAATATAGCTAGGACTATTTTTTAATAGTTACTACAAATTTAAGGAGAACACAATGGACCAAGAAAAACTAAATGCTTTTATTAAAAAGCAAGAAAGAGAACTAGAGGAGTTTAAATTAAAACTTACTCTAGAAAGTATTTTTGATAAATATGGGATTAAAGCACATGCTCAATCTATGAGACTATGGGGGATTAAATATTCTGTCCATATTGATGTAGATATTGATACATTAGCCAACATCATCAAAACTTCTTCTATAATAAATAGAATTAGAGATACAGAATATAGTTGTTTTGATTTTCCACCAGAAAGTTACAAAGGTGCCAATGGGAAGAGAGTTGATCCAATTGTCTTAAATGTTTCAAAAAATAAGAGTACATCTGTTAAAGCTAATTTTTATATGCAAACAGATCTTGGTATTATTCTTGTTTATGCAAATTTAGAAGATGCAGAAAAATTTGCTCTTATAGAAGGAGACATATTTGTTGAAGATGGTGAAGTTATAATTGAAAACATCCAATTGATCAAAAGAAAGACTATTGATTGGATGAAAGAAATTAGAGTTGGGAAACGAAATCAAAGTTCGTATAATGATTTTATTTTATTTTCGAGCAAAGGTCTTGATGCTAATGAGCAAATTGAAAAAATAAGAGGGGTATAAGATGATGGGAGCAATAAAAATCGGAGAGATGATGAGAACTGCAGAGATACTGGTAGATATTGCAAAAAAACATGAAGGTTTTCCAGAGAGAATCGTAATGGAAATTTTGCATATGATTCGTTCTACTAATAGAACAACTGAAGAAGATCTCAAGTTTCTTCAAGACATTTTAGATAAAAAAATGAAGGAGAAGGTTGAGCCTTTAGTTCCTAACGTAGAAAAATTGTTTAAAAATTCTTCATTGAAAAGAAATGAATTTGCTGATTATCTTTTTGAGAATAGAAATGAGATTTTTAAAGATGGAGAAATATTTACAATTACAAGAGTAATTCAGGCATTTAGAGCAAGGGGCGATAACTCTGATGAGGTTTTTGCAGAAGTAGAGATGGAATTTGTCGGGGATGATGAATACAAAACAAATGTATTCCAAGATTATATGTACGATGATGGGAAGTTTGTTGAAACAGGTGTTCGTGTTGGTGTAGAAAAAAATGGATTTTTAATTTTAGATAAAGGAATTCATTTTGCCGATAATGCGAGAATGGAACACGCAGAACCTCATAAAAGGCATATTGATGATCCTGAACACTATGATAGAAATGGAAGATTTATTTCAGGTTCAGGAGAAAAGTGTCCATCGTGTGGGGTAGAGTATGAAGACAGTTTGGCTGTTGCCATGTGTCCATGCCATGACGGATAATCTTTAAAGGTTAAAAAATGCGAGGAATTTTCTCCTTGCATCATCAAAAAAAAATCAAAAAATATCATTTATAATATATTTAGGGCTATTTTACATTTTTTGTAATTAGTTACTATTATTTTAGGAGAAGATAATGTTGAAAGAAAAAGTCAACAAGATCGTTGAAGTATTAAAAGGCTATTATTTAAATGATAATAGACCTTTTGCTGTAGGATACAGTGGAGGAAAGGATTCAACAGTAACCTTAGACCTTGTGTTTAAGATGTTGTTAGAAGTAGAGAATCCGAAAAAAACTGTATTTGTGCAGTTTTCGGATACTTTAATGGAAATGGATCCGGTAATCTCTGGTATTAATGACAGTTTTAACAATATGAAAAAATTCATAGATGAACATAAACTGCCGGTTGTTATCAAAAGAGTTGAACCGGTACCAGAAGAGTCTTTTTTCACATTGTTGATAGGGAAAGGATATCAGTTACCAGATACTCAAAACAGATGGTGCACTGATAGACTAAAATTAAGACCTCAAAATAGAAATATTCAGTTTTTGAAAGAAAATTTCAATGGTGTTATTTCTGTTACAGGAGTGAGACATGCGGAGAGTGCAGATCGTTCGGCAAGATTGAAAAAGATCACACTTGATGGAATGTATAAGACGCACGATATACCGGGGTGGAATACATTAACACCGATCGAGTGGTTTTCTGCTGATGATGTGTGGAGTTATATTTACACAGAAGCTTTAGAGTGGGTAGATTCAACTACTTTAGGGCGACAATATGCAGAGGCTGCTGGGGATGGTGGAGAATGTAGAACACTGTTAGAAGGTCTTGAAGGAGAGCAGGCAGGATGTTCGAAATCAGCAAGATACGGTTGTTGGATCTGTCCTTTATTTAAAAAAGATAAGACATTAAACAATCTATCTGAACATTATGGTTATATGACAAAGATGGAGAAGTTCCGCAATTGGCTTGTAGCCTTTAAAGAAGAAGGTTGGAGTAAAGCGCGTCGTATCTATAAAAATTCTCGACAGGCAAAAAGTATCTACAATAAAAATAACCACAGAAAAGGCATGGTTGTACCAAGTGGATATACTTTAGAGTGGAGAAAAATGGTTTTGGAGAAATTGTGGGCCTTGGAACAAGAAATTTCTGAGTTTAGAGAAGAACCATTGATCACTGATGAAGAGTTAAGATTAATTCAGAAACTATGGTTTGAAGAGGGTGACCTTGATTTAACAGCAGAAAAAATTACAGGTAAAAAATTATTTGATGAAAATATGAGTGAAGAGAGAGCATTTGGTTTATATGTCAAATACACTTTATTTGTTGAACCGGAAGAAGGTTCTATTAATTGGTTTCCAGCTTATTATAATCGAATCCCTTTCATACCGATTAATATTTCTGAAAGATTCTGTACACAATTAGCAATTGAGCTTCTAGAGAGATATTCGCTAGATCAAGCTGCAGACATATTCTTTGCTGCATTAAAAGATGAATATTTTGATAAAGAACGTGCAGAAGCACACAGGAAAATATATGAATTGCCGGTATGTAAAATGTATCATCCTTCAGATTTTGAAGAAAAGTATATTCGCAAGGAGTGGGCAGAAGATAGAATCGGATTCGTAAGATTTTTAGATCTTTATGAAAAAGGTGAGATTGAAAAGCCTGCAGCTAATTTATTTGGTTATGATGGGGACTACGGTATCCATTTTGAACAACTTGATGAATTAGAAGAAAAAGGGGACATCTGCGATTGTGAATCTATTTCACTTGAAGATAAGATGGCCTTTTTTGAAAACTGGTAAGGAGGAATTTATGCCAGGATTTATTAATAAAGAAGAAATTCTTAAAAGTTATTTTGAGCCGCAAGATAGTTCGAAAGAAGCTTTGAGACAATCAAACAAAAGAAAAGGTGTTTTAAAATCTATGCTTTATGAAAAAGAAAATTTTTATATTTTACTTGCATATACAGGTATGGAAATCAAATATCTTAATGATGATCAACTGTATGAAGAGTTTGACGGCGAATTGCCGGACAACATTGAAGGAGAAGTTCTGCTTTTCTATAATACAGAAGATACAGCACGTATTTTAGGAGTCTCTTGAAGAGGCTCCATTTTTCCAAGATGATGGGATTTTATTTTTAATGATGTTAATTTGTCAAGAGATTTTTGACAAATATTTTCATCATCATAAAAGATTATTCTATTAAAATCATATGATGACATCTCTATATTTTTTCTTTTATTATTAACAAGTATTTTTAACACAAAAGTTAGTCCAGAACAAATCCTATATTCTTTTTTTAGGCGTGCTAATTTCGCTATTTTCATATCATAAATAAAATATTTGTTCAGAAAAGATAATTCATTAACACTTAATTGCATTTTTATCAACTATAAAGAAAGATTTTTTTTTAAAAAGTTCATTGATATCATCATTTGTTAAAAACTGGATAAGTTCTTCTTTTGTCATTATTTTTCTCCAGCCAAATAAAGAAGTTCTTCTTTGACTTTTTTTAGTTTTTTCTCATGAATTCTTTTTTTAATTTTCTTTTTTTCCACAAGGATTTTTAAAAACATTTTTCTAGTTACAGGAATTTTTGGGTCAAATTTCTTATAATAATCTAGCAACTCATGGTTTTCTTTTAAAAGGATTTTTAATTCATTATATTTTTTAAGAGAAATTTCTTGATTTAATTCAGTTTGTATAAAATGAAAAAAAAGAAAAGAAACACTTAAAAAACTGAATATTATTAAATTACTTTGAATATCAGGTTCACCGCGAAAGATAAATTGTAAAAATATAATTATAAAAGTAACAAAGCTAAAAGTAAGAGAAATAATACTAATAAACTGAAAAAATACAATATTTGAATTTGATTCAATAAAAATAATATCAAGAAAATCTTTTTGAATATAGGTATAAAAAATAAATGCTGATAATCCAAGAGTAGCAAGTCGTAAAATATTGCTAATAATATTATTCATCATCAACTCCTCTATTAGAAAGAGAAACGAGAGTTAAATCAAAAATATCTTGTCTGCACAGTATTTGACACTCAACTGAAATCACTTCTTCTGTAAGATTGTTTTTTGGTATATGAGAAGGGGTGGCGGCAGAAACAATTTCTGATGATGTATCCTCATTAATTTTTTTTATAACACTCATCTTATCTCCTTTTATATTTTATATTATACAATATTAATTATATAAAAGTCAAGGATTTTTAATAATTTGAGTAAAAATATCTTTTATGCTAGAAATCTTCCATTGTTTAGAAACCATATTGTTTTCTAAAAATTCTTGAAATAGGTTGCCTTTCTCATCATCAATATTGATTTCAAGCATATCTGAAGAAAAAGAATATATTCTTTGTAAAGAAATAGATATGTTTTCAAACTTAATCTCAACAAAAATATCATTGTCGTACCAGTTCTTAGCTCGATGCATATATTTGGCAAAAATCAACTCAATTTCTTCATCAAGAGTTTTTTTTATATCATTTGTATTGATATTGTTTTCATATCTTATTTCCTCTGTATTTAATACAGAAACTTTTATTAAGACGTTCATTTTATCTCCTTTTATATATTTATATTATACAATAATATCTTTACTTTTACAAGTTTTTTGATATAATTTTGTTAAAGGAGATAATTAACCTCCCTAACCGGGAGATTTTAATTCAACAACATATCTATTTTAGATAATGTTTTTGAAAATTTTGAAAGCGCTTTTGTTTTTGAGGCCAATATCTTTAATAAGAATAGCTTCTATCTTCATTATTTTTTGATAAGTTTCTTCTGTCATGACAAATCCTTATTTACCAACATATTCTCATCCATTAAGTTCAGAGGAAAAAACTTTACCAGAAGGTGTCTTTACAACAGAAACATTATCAAGATTAGATTGATAATTTTCTAATTTTTCTTCTTCTTTGTTATAAATGATTTGGGCATTAAGAGCAACAGAATTGATGATCTTATCTTCATCTGGCATTGCATCAAATAAACGATCCGCGATAATATCTAGAGTTTCATTTTTATAAACATTAAATTCTAAATATTTTTCGCAGAGGTAATTGATGTTATCCTTCGATGAATTTTGAAGCAGTTCAAAGAAGTCTTCTAAAATGAATTCTCCGGTAACAGCTTGATTAGCCAAATTAACAAATTGTTCATTTGTAAGAAGTTGAAATTCCTCAAGGTCTGGGTCATTTTTTTTAAAAACGAGACCTGCTATACTAAGACCATCTTTAAATAAGATAATCTCAACTCTATTCTGATAAAACACTTTAAGAATCGTATTCTCTTTTTTATCTCCTACGATTTTTCTGATTCCAGGTACTGAAATTGAAACCATTTTTTCTCCTTAAAATATACATCTATAATTTTCATAAACTGAAAGATGTTAATTATATTATAAATCTCTTTTTAATTTATAATATAGCTAGGACTATTTTATATAGTTACTATTATTTAAGGAGATCCAAATGGGTTTAGATATGACAGTCGATATTGAAGGAAATAAGGAAGGGTTCTACTACAGATTAAACTGGAGTGGAGTAAGTTACGAGAACAAGTACATGGGTGCGATCGTTCAGCATATTTTAGGGAAGACAAAGCAAGTTCCATTAAGAAGTGTGCAAAAAAACAAGTTTTATCTTGTAGAAGGTAAAAGGTACAACTATCAAGGAAGACTCATCAAAACAGCAGAGGTTGTCAAAGGAAATGGGATTAAAAGAATTAACCATAAAAATCTAATAAAATTAAGAGTTGGTTTTTGTGGAAATATTGTGTTATCACAATATAAGATTTTTGAAATTGATAAAAACAAATCTTTACCATCAGCTGTTAGCTTTATTTCTTTAAACAGCTGGCATGGCTCAAATGGGGAAATTTATTCATTTTCTAAAAAAGATAATAAAATTTCTCTAAATGAGGTTTATTGGGAAAATGATGAAGAAGAGTCAAAAGAAGAAGAAATTCTTTCTTTAGACTCTAAGGATGTTATCGAAATCAAAGAGGTTTTGAGCCAAATAATAACAACATTAGAGGAAATAGAGTCTGATTATAAAGACAGCCCTTTCTTTGATGAATATGTTAATGGAAATAACCTTACGATTTTGAAAATGATGCAAGAATTCTTTGAAAAAGATGATGTATCATACTTTACGATTAACTACGGTTAATCAGTTTACCCTTCGGGGTAATTTGGTGAATGATTTTCACCCTAAAGAACGAGGTTTTACGGCTTTTTTGATAAAAAACAAAAATAATTATGATATAATAAGAAAATTGAAAAAAGTGTCAAGAAGTAGGCATTTATAGGAGAATAGTTTTGAAGAGAATAATTTATTTATTATTTATGATGACAACGATTGTATTTGCAGCAAGCAGTGTTACATCTAATGAAACAAAACCAGCAACAAAAACAAGTACAGTTAACAATAGTGTTACACAGCAATATAATACAGCTATATCAAATTCAGGTGGACCAGCTGCAACAATTCAAAATACAATTAAAATAATGCAGTTGATGTATGGAAATAAAATATATTCTCAAAATAGAGATGAACTTAGCAAAGAAGCATTAGAGATATCTGGTCATGATGAAGCATCTTTAACTGCATTTAATGAAGAGCTACAACAGGAGGTACAAGCAGCTGCAGTAAATAATAGTGCAGTTGGAATAAGTAATGCAGCAGATCAAGTAAAATGTTTTATTGCCAGAGATATTCCATTCCAATATGAATGTGAAAAAACTGGTTTAATTTATGGAGGTGGACTTGACGAAACAGGAAGAGAAGCATTATCAAAATGTAAAAATGACTGTTATGATCAATCACCATGTTATAATGATTCAAGTAAAGCAGAAGCATCTGTTAAAGAATTAGCTAATTTTAGTGATGATTCTTTTGATTTTACTGATGCAAATCTATCCTATAGTAAAGAATATACTTTAAATTCACAAGAAAATATTAAATACGTAGATTTAAATGTAACATTGGAAACTAAAGATGGAGAGCCGGTATTAGATGATAAAATGATTTTTGTTAACATTTATACTATAGCAGCAGATGGAACAGAAATATTAATGCTTAAAAAAAGTTATTATAATAATAGAACAAAGTATGGTAAGTTTTATATTAATACAAAATTAAAGGGTATTAAATTCGAATTTTACAATGAAGAGAATGATGGAGTCGTTGCGAGAATAAACATTAAAGCATACTATGATGGTGAACAAAGATGGTTTTGTCCTTCATTACAGGATATAAATATAGTAAAAGACAATGCCTTTTCTAAAAAATGTCCAGATGGAACAATTAATTGGTTTACAGGAAATGGTCACTCAGCTCAAATATGTTCTACTGGTTTAATAAGGGGAGACAATGATGATGGAAGTTTCTCAACAGAAAAAAAATGTTTATCTGTTTGTAGAGAGGGATATCAGTGTAGAGCAGTTCAAAACATCTCTTCTACAAGACAATTAGAAAATTTCAGAGAAGGATGTATCCAAGGAGAGGTTGGATGTGGAAATGATGATTGTAGAGATCTTAGAATTTCAGGGGCTCCAATAATATCCGAAGTTGTTTTTGATGCTGAAATGAATCCAACTGTAACTATTTCAAACGGGATGCAGACAGCTGGTGTAATAAGACCAAGATTAACAACAGATGAAACATTAGATTTTGAAAAGAAAAATATAGAAGAGTGGAAAGATGCTGCATACGCGAATATGGTTAAATTAAACACATATGCGGTATCAAAAGTAACGATTGGTGAAAATACTGATAAATCTTTTGCATATGGTATTGGTACTGGCCATAATGGAGAGCATCAACTTGTATGGAAAGTTAAACCATCATCATTTGATGTAAATGGCGCCACTCAATATATGTATGCTGTTATTGAGGTAGATATTGAATATTGGACATATGATGAAAATGCTGAAAGAGTAATTAAAAGAGATAAAATTTATTATATTAAGCGTTCTAAGAATAGTGATGATCTTGTTCCATTTTTAAGATATAAAGATTATGGGATTGTTACTTTAAATGATTCGGGTATTCCTTATGTAGCAAAGAATGAGTATTCATCACCAAAATTTCAAAATTTCAGTGGGACAGCGTGGGTATCTAGATCATCATCAGAAACTGCTCCATATTTTAAAACAACGAATTTTAAAGATATAAAATTCTTTGCACAGGAGCCTGTAATTAATGATCTTAGTTCATATAATTATTCTTTACCGGGATTAATAAGAAGAAAAACAACAAATGGACCAGTAGAAACTTTATATTATACAGGTGATTTTGACGGAACAGGAAATTCTGTAGCAAAAACAGCTGTTCATGTATTTTATAGTACAAACAAACTGACATATCAAGAGGTATTTGACAAAATACAGAATGAGGATCCAGATGGAATTATAGATTATGATAATTTTGTTAAGATATATGATACTGGATTTGATAGAAAATCTATTCATAGATTAAAATCTGACTCAGAGGAGACTCAGGATGGCCATATAGATATTTATAGATATGGAGCGCCAGATAAAACAAGATTGTTTTTTACAATATCACCAAAACCAGAATTTGTTGGTCAAAAAGGATTTATTTATGTTTTCTTATACTAAAATATTAATGCTATTTTTAGTAGCAGTATCACTAGAGGCTAAAGTTAATGAATTATTTCAACCAAATGGCTTGATCTTTGATATAACTCCAGAAAAAGATGGGGTTGTATCTTTACAAGATACAAAGCCATTACTTGTTCCAAAAGAGATAGTTTTAGTTTCAACAGATGGTAAATGTTCAAATGATGGAAATAGTATTCAACATGGAAATAATTGTTATGAATTAAGATGTCCTACTGGTTTTGCATCTGATACATCAGGACTATTGTGTGAAAAAAGTGATGAACTTTGTACAAGTCAAAAAAATGATTGTAACTATGGTAATTTGAATGAAGAAACATTAATGTGTGAAGATGATGCGCAAGAGTGTAGTTATAAATATAATAGAGATGGGTTTTGTTTGGTTCCTTTGGTTTATACACCAGATAGTGTATCAGATGAAGCATCTATGGAGAGGCTCGCTAGGTTAACAGCTGAACATAAAATTTCTACATACGTATCAGTGGAACAAAAAACATGCGTAGGAACTTTGTTGTCTGATGGGACTTGTGTTGATAAAAATAATCAGGTTTCTGTTTCTTGTAATCAAGGAAATTTAGTGAATGGAACTTGTAAAGTAGAAACATCTGGTTCTGGAGATTATTGTAAAGTAAAGATATTTTATGGTAATTATTTTTTATGGGAAGAATGGGGGAAGCCAGAAAGTAAAGATGTTAAATTACATTTATATAATGGAGTAGTATTAAGTTGGACGTATTTTCATATCGCATTTGATAAAAATTGTAATTATGGGGCTTATGATCCTATATATCAAATATGTGATTCAATGAAATGGGGTGTTAAACCAGGAGAAAGTTCTACATGTTTTTTTACAACAATTAAAAATATAAGTAAATTAACAAATAAGACTACATCAGCAGCAGCATCATCATCAAACACAAAATGTCCATCAGGTTATTTAAGAGATCAAAATAATCCTTTAAAATGTAATAAGATAATTTCATATAGATGTCCATCAGACACAAGAGATATTAATCCTGATGATGAAAATGGAGATTGTATAAAAACTTTATATTGTGCAGATAGTAGTAAACATTTTGAAATGTGGAATGGAAACTATAGATGTATTAAAAGAGTTGAACGGTCGGTTATATGTAAGCCGGGATTTGTGTATAATAACAGAATTGAAAAGTGCATTCAGAGATCAGAATATACTTGTGAAAAACTATAGGAGTAAAAGATGAAAAAAACGATAACATTAATATGTTGTTCAGCCATTATGCTTTTTGCAGCAGATAGTGATATTTTAGTTAATGAAAGAGAGGCATGGTCTTTTACTAATACAAATACTATGGAATCTGGGGAACCTTCAAATCTAAAATACTTTAAATTTTTAGATGCTTTACCAGATGAGATTTCAATGGAAGTTTTTTCAAGCAAAGATTTAGAGCAAATGAAGGGTAAAAAGATTTTTATTGGGTATGGTGTTGTAGATCCTGAAGGGAAAAATTGTAAAAAGTTTCCGCCATCAGTAACTGGAATGCAGAATGATATAACAATTTGTTTACCATGGTGGAGAATTGAAAGAATATATCAAAAAGAATACAAAAATGTGAATGATCTCAGACAATTTTTTAAAACGATTCCTAGACCTAAACCACCAATTACAGTAAATTATTGTAAAACATGGAAAGAAGGGGCAGTGTATCCTGGAGGGATGGTAACTTGTACAACATATTATGATAAATTTATATCATCAGATTGTTATGCCAATCCTTTACAAAATAAATGTTTTGTTGATAACTGTGGACAATACTTAGTTGATAATTGTATTTATAATGGAATGTCTTTACCTTTAGATGGCCATAATAAATTACAATGGGCAGAGGTTGATACTGGGTATGCACCAAAAAAAGTAGATGCAAAAGTTAATTTAAGTACAAGACAATTTGCTTGTCCAGCTGGAAAAATAATCCCTCATACAGAGTGTTTAGATGAAGTAACTGCAATGATGTATCCATATACATGTAAAGAAGATGACCCCTCAACAATTGTTGATGATGGGGAATATAAATATTGTGATGAAAAAAAACCAGCTTATGATGCATCTGGAAATATTATTGGATTTATAGGTAAATGTTCAGATGGTAGAGAAGTTATGTGTGATATTAATAAACTTGCGAGTTCTACAAGAAAATGTGAGGATCCTGTAAAAATAACAGAAACAGAGACAGAAGATTCATCAGTAACTGCTATAAGAGGATATGAGCTTAAAACAGTTGATGTTATCTCTGGAGAACCAGATATATATTCAACAGATCCAAATTGCTTAAGAGCAAACACTATTGAGGAATCAAGAGAAGGTAAATTTACGGCAAGAGTTATTGGAGCAGGAAATCTTGATGATGATATTTTTGTTTTAGCACATAAAGAAGGTGGAGACCTTGAAAAAATCTATTGTAATCAACAACATAATGGTTCTCATCCTCATAAAACGATAGATGGTGTTTATATGTCATGTATACCAAATAGTGGGACATATTCATTTGACAAAACAATAGCAATAGACTCTACAAGTATTGTTTCTGTACAACAAGCAACAGAGCATGACGCTTATGGAGGTTATTTTTTTAGTGGACATACTCATTTTAGATCAACTGATTTAAAGATAGAAAATGTTTTAGTTGCACCATCTGTTGTTGTATCAAAATTTAAATATTATCCTAATCATAAAAATACATATTTAAAATTAGGAGAGAATGGATTAGGAACTTTAGCATTATTATTTCCATTTTCAGGAGCATACCAATTATACTTTTATGATAAAAATGGTCAAGAAATGGCCAGTGCTTTAATTGGTCAAGATGATTTCGAAGCTATGGGTGATACTGGAAATATGCAATTAAAACTTGGAAAAATCATGAATATAGTTGTAAACGAAGATAAAGCATGTAAAGAGGATGATTTTGTAGCATGGGGAGGTGGTGTTTATGGAGGAAGAGCATCAAGAACAGGTGAGTCTTGTGCTGGAGAAAATACTACATATGTAAAAAATCATAAAGTAGTAAGAGTACTTATTAAAGACTTATTAACAGGTCAAGTAACAAATGTTCCTTTAGTGTATGGTTTGGGATATCCAAATAGAGTTTTTATTTCTAAGCTTAAATTGCGTGAAAAAAGAAAATATCGTTGTTATAAACCTTTTCCTGTCGAGCCACCAAGATAATAGCTGCTTAGCTATTATCTATTTACTTTTCATTAACTTTTAATATAAAAAAATATCATTGCATAAATAGAGCTTAACAATGTTATAATCATAAAAACAAGAAAAAAAGGAAAAATCATGAAAAAGAAGATAATATTATCATTATTATCAGCAGCAATAGTAAGTTCGTTATAAGCAGATTGGATTGTAAACGGAGAAAAAGTAGCAAAAACTTTTCCAATTACAGATCCTACATTAAAGAGTATAGAGAATGGTGGAACACTTTCTGCTAAAGAAGCTTATGAAGATGGCGTTGGGTTCGTAGTTGTAAAGAATCATTTCACAAATGAAGCTATAAACAAACTAGTTACAAAATATGGTGATGGTGCAGCAAAAGCAGATATGTCTATTTATGAGTATATTTTAACTGGTCCAGGTACAGCAAAAGCATCTTCAAAGGATATTGTTCTTGCAAAAAGAATTAAAAAAACAACTGAAGATTCTGAGTTTAATAAATTACAAGATGGAAAATTTTATCCGGATGAAGGTGGTTATTATAATGAAGCAACAAATTTATTTTATGTAAGTTCTGATAATGTAATGAATTATGATACAGCAGTTAGATTTTGTTATTCTAATTATCCTGGATATAGAATGATTGAAAAATCAGAAGCTGCGATTAGAAATCAAGCGGATAGAGTTCCTCCAATAAATGGATATTCATGGATAAGAACAAGAGATTCTTCTTATAATGGATCTTTTATGGCATGGTCAAGAATAAATAAAAATTATTCTTGGAGTAGTTATTCAGCAAGAGCTTTATGTGTAAAGCCAGCAAATTAAAAAGTTATATTATCATTATTATCGGCAGCAATAGTAACTCCAACGGGTGGGTATACAAATACGAACTTTGTTTTAGGAAGAAATATAAGATATCAGGCATATGGAGATTATATGGCAGAAGGATTAGGTATTTCTGGTAGTGCATCATCAAGAGGAACACATTATGGAACTTGGCATTATAAAAACGACTGCGGTAGTTCAGAAGGATATGTATATAATAGAATGGTTATATCTCATGCTGCATTAGGATATAAACGCCATAGAGCTATTGTGGCCAACAAATATACAGGTTTATGGTTTAAATAGGCTACTCTTGGAAAAGAGAGTCTATTTTTACATAATAAGATTTTAATGAAGTTTTGTTAATATTATAATTTACATCATCCCATAAAACTTTTTTATCTTCACTATTAAGATAAACTGTCATTTGGCATTCACGTGCTATTTTAGGATTTTTATAAAATGGTTTACCAACATCTTTAAGGTTTTCAAAAGATAATTTTATAGGTTTTCCTGCAATATTAGAAAGAATTTTTTCAGTAGAAGTCATCTCTTTTTGAATAATCTTTAAAACTTCTGGAGAAGTACATTCTGGTAAACTTTGCATCATCATAAAAACAAATACCACAAATCCAACTAATAAAACACCAATTGCAATTAATCCTTGTTTGATCATTTTAACTCCTTAATTAATTTGATTTGATATTTTAGCATAATCATAATATTCTAAAACTTTATCTTTTTTTGCAGTATGATTTTCCCATAGTTCATAATCACAATGAAAATGGATAAGGTTGATTAATTCCGGAATAAGACGCTGTAATTTAGTAATATTTTTAATAGATGTTTGAGGTTCTAGATCAAGAAGACCGAATCGTAAAGATTTGTGCGTAACATGCAAAATGTCTTTTAACACAGAATAAATTTCTTTCGTAGAATTTGATTTTGGGCCATCTTGCAACACAGGCATCATTAAAGGAATAATATTTCTTTCATCAAGTATAGTAGCAACAGCGATGATGTCATTAAGCTCAAGTTCTATTTTAGTGCTATTATCAGAGTCAAGAAACATTAACTCCATAATTTCGCCGCACTCCTCAGCTAAGCAAGTTAAAAAATACTGTTCTTCGAAATAGACACTGTGCTTTCTCTTAGCAGATTCTAATTCTTTTTGATAAAAAATAGAGCTTGATAAAATATCGAGAATTTGTTGATGTTTGTTTTTAACATCACCTTCAATAAGATTATTATAATTATGATCTGTATTAAAACACATTTGAAGGTATTTTAAAACACCAGAAACGTCTTCATCATCGATTGCTTTAGACATAAACTCCCAACTAGGAAGATCTAAGCCAATATCTCTATCAAAATATTTACCAAGAGCAATCCAATCAATAGAACGGAACATTTCAAGTTCTTTAACAAGAATGTCTTGAGAAGAATTATTTATAAATTTTTCTTCTTTTTTAGAAATTTCATACCCAATGTTTTTAGATGTGACAGGAAGAGTTTCTATATGATCCAACCAAGCATTAATTGTGTCTTTATCTCTTATTTTTTTAGAAAAAGCCATATTTGTACTAATATTATAAAATTCAGTACCAACTTTATCGTAACAGCCATTATCTTCAATTTGTTGACAAAATGCATCTAAATTTTTTTCATTAATAACACCATTATTGATGATGTCTTCTCTTTTAAAAGTTCGCATTATAACTCCTCATAATTTTTTGTTAAAGTATATTCTTCAGTATAAGAGAAGCCGCAATCTTCACATGAATGTGTTCTGAATATTTTTGTTCCCTCTGGTTCTGGCTCACCGAATATTAAAACACCATCGCATTTTGGGCAAGAATCATGATCTGCTTTTTCTGGCGTGCGAGGAGTGCCAAGATCATCAACACATAAATTGACATCATCAGCAATAATTTCACCTAAAGAAAGAGCAATATCAACATCAAAATAAGAAATTGAAACACCTTGTTCCTTTAAAATTTTAGTTACTCTTTTAGATGTCTCAGATATCAAAGAATCTCTTGCTTGATCTAATGAAAGTTCAGGACATATTTCGATGAGTTTTTTAATAGCTTCTTGCATCCCATATTTTTTAATAAGTTCAGTCTTTATTTCATTTATTCCAATTGGTTTTTCGACTGAACTTATTTCAGTTAAAATAAGACTTAATGGCGCATGATCAACTAATGCATGGAAAACAAGGTTAATAGGTTTTATATTTAAAATATCTTTTTTCATTCTTTCTCCTTAAATCATTTTAATAATTGGTGTACAAAGATCACAGCTACTATATTCTATTGTCTCTTTACCATCATAGTTCTTGATGTATGCAGTTAAGACATCATCAATATTAATTGTTTTTATACTCAGTTCTTCATTTGAAGCTTTATCACCAAACTTTTTAATTGCAGCGATCAATTTTTCATCTGTTCTATGAGATTCAGAGAACAGGTGTCCATGTCCATCCCACTCTAAACCAAGTTCATCATAAACACATTTCTTTACAGAAAAACCTCCATAAGAAACATTAAGAACAATTTCAATTTCTTCAAGAGGATCTAGTTGAGATATAGCTCTCAATATTTCTAAAGTTTTCATCTTTTTTCCTTTTATATTTAATATTATACAATATTAATAGTGATGATGTCAAGTTTTTTGTATAAAAAATGGAAAATATTTTTAGATTTATAATAAATCTATTCGAATAAATTTTAAGGTGAGTCAAATGAAAAAATTTTTTAAAAAATTTAGTGTGAAAGCACTTAGAATAGCAACAAATGGCAACACATACATTACTTTAACATTTACATTGTTTTTAATGTTACCAGAGGTTGTATCTGCTGAGGCAGCGGTAATAGTTTATGGTAGTCTATTTCCAGCAATGATACTTGCAATGATTTATACTATTGCAAGAAGAGAGTTAAATTTACAAACACATCAAGTGGGTGTATATTTAACAATTACAGGTATGAAATATTACTTGTTATCGTTGCCGGGACAAACTTTCATAGGTGCTCCAATAGGTTTAGATATTCAATTGTTTGTATTAGGGGTAAGTCTTGCATTAGCAGGTTTATATTTTATACAAACAGCAGTTAAAGACTTTAAAGCCATTAGAGGAACGGCAGCAATTGGAATGATTGGTTTATTATTTACAGTGACAAAATTCATTCTATAAGCTATATCTCCCATTAGGGAGGTTATTTATAAAAAATAAATGAATAAATTTTAAGGAAAAAATATGCGAAGTATCAAAAATGAAGATTATAAAAGAATACTTAATGGATGGAATCATTTTGCGATGATGGAATCCATTACATCAACCATCATCCATAAAGACATGATTTCAGAGGAAAATAGTGTTGATGTAAAAAATAAATATGAAAATGGTTTGAAGATTTCTGATAAGAATGCTGTATATATAGAGAAGAGATTTATAAAAAGGGAAATAAAAGACACAGATGAAATATTATTGTTCTTTCCAATGATCAATAGAATGATGGATGGTAAAAAGGTTTGCCTTCCATTGTTTGCATATAAGATAACACCATACCGAAAGAGTATTGTGACAACAAAAGAGATAGAGTTTAATTTTAACGAACCAGCTGAAGATCTTCATATTATGAAAGAAGTTTTTGAAAATATTCTACAAATACCAGAGGCAGAATTACCAAATGATCTCAGCATCATCGATTTTTTTAATGAATTCATGGATACTGAATACGATGAATGGCCAGAAGCTTATTATGCTTTTATAGAGTTTTTAAATAATGAATACAATGTAAAAGTGTCAGAAGAAATGGTTATTGCTAAAGGTGATACAACATATGAATTTGAAACATATTCAACTCAAACAAAATTAATGAAAGATATAGGGTTAAGATTTTCAGACCTAGGAAGAGAATATCTTGGAGTAGAGCATAAAGATCAATTAGATTTTAAAGCAAAGAAATGGTACGGTTCTTTTAATAAGATTCATCAATTAAGTGAAGGACAGGCAAAAGTTTTGTTGGCAAAGAAGACAAATTCATTAGTTCCAGTTAAAGGTGGACCAGGAACAGGGAAAACAACACTATTGCTATCTACAATGGCAGAAAACTTCACATCATCTATTTTAGAAGGTATTATAGATAACAGCAGTAAAAGTTCTTTAATGGTCCTGTTGTCAACATCAAATAAAGCAATAGAGAATATAGAAGAAGAGATTGTGGATGATGAATTTTTAAAGGACAGAAAAGACTTTTATTTATTCCTTGGGGCAAAAGCAAAAATAAATTTAGCCGTTCAAAGAATAGAATCATTTATTGAAGAACTTCAAAATAAAGAGATAGATGATGAGAAGTATAGAATAATTTTAGACAGAATTGATGAAATATTTAATATTATGGAAGCAAACTATACATCAGGGAAGTTGTCTAGTAAAAATCAAGAAAAGTTAGAAAAATTAAAAAATGAATTTTCTTCATTGGAAAAAATAATTATGAAAATGAATGAAAAAATTAAAAGTTTTCAAGAATTAGGAGAGTATGATATTGAATTTTTGAAAGATAAGATATCATCTGCATCAGAACAAAAGAAAATAAATGAAAGAATTTTCTTTTTAAAAGAAAAACTTTCAAGATATAAATATGATCTCAATACAATTATAGAGAAAATAAGTTTTATTGATGATAATATTACTTATAAAGGATTTAATCAAGAAGAATTAAACAGGCAAAAAAAGCTTTTAGATAAAAAAAGATCTATTGAAAAAGAATTTTTAACGGAAGTAAATAAAGACAAAATAGACAAGTCAAAGGTGTTGAAAAAAGCAGTTTTACAATTAGACAAAAATATCAAAAAAGTTCCATTTTATATGATAGAGATTATTTTCAATAAGAAGGGTAAGTTAATAGATGTCTTTTGGGAAGAAAATGAAGATGATCTTATAAATTTTGGGATAAGAAAAAGAATGTTGAGAGTAAACAAAATAAAAGACCTCTATGACTTTTTTGTTGAATTCTCAATTTTAGAAGATGATGAAATCTATGAGCTGGTTTATCAAGGACAAAACATTGATGATGAGAAAGAAAAGATCGATGAACTTCTCAAAAAAAGAATAGAAGCAGATAGGTTGTTATCTATAAAGACAGGTATTGAGAAGAATATAGATGAAATAATGAAAGATATAGAAAAAGAAAAAGAAAAATTAGATGGATTTGGAGACTTTGATCTAAAGGCAGCAAGGGAAGTTGTTGAATTAAAAAATAATTTATTGAAAGAGCATGAAAGATTTTCTATAATCAAAAAAGAAATAGAAATATTAGAAGAAGAAAAAAAATATACAAATAAACTTTCCTCAGAGGATATAACTGAAATTTGCAGAGTAGACCATGTTAAAGAGAACAGAGAATTATTTGAGCTTGTTGTGGAATATAATGAGCTAAATCAGATAAAAGAAAAAGCTAACATCATCAGAGCCTTGAATTCATTGATCAAAATGTTAAAAAATGAATTTTATGCAGATGTAAGATCAGAGTGGGCAGGACGCGAGAATGAGTTTTATAAATATATAGCGATGGTGTATCCGATGATGACTATTACGATTGCATCATTCCCTAAACTAGTAAAGGTGTTTAGTGATGGTTTTTTCAATAGCAATAAACAGTGGATCATGTGGAATAAATTTAAATTACCGCCGATCGACCTTTTAATGTCAGATGAATCTGGGATGACGAAAGTCCACTCACTCTTTCCACCTATATTTTATTCAAAATCAGCAATAGTTGTAGGCGACGAGGATCAATTGGGGCCCATCATCAATGTTTCAGAACATACAATAGAAGAAAATATAGTTAAGTTCTTTGATGGTTCTGAAGGTGCTATGTACAGCCCGGGGTATGTTCCTGCATTTAGTAGAGCATCAGGTCAATTAGGTATTGCAGATTCAAAAGGTCGTTCAATTATATTAAATGAACATAGAAGATGTCAACCAAAAATAGCAAGGCTTTTTAAAAGAATAGTTCCAGATAATTATCAGGAAATAGAAATTAAAACAGAACAGTTGACTGGAGAAAGACTTGAAAGATTTGAAAAATTTGGAAATAAAAATATTATCATGTATGATGTGGTAGGATCCATTAGGTCACCAAATATAAATGATGATGAAATAGATAAAATTGATGATGTTTTAGTTGAATTGGAAAATGCTGGGTATGATATAGAAAAAGATGTTGGAATTATTACTCCGTATAAAGGACAGGCAAAAGTTTTAACTCAACGGTTTAGAAATAGGTTAGGACATAATTTGAAGAATAAAAAGATAGGTACTGTTCATAGTTTTCAAGGAAGTGAATTTGAGGTAGTTATTTTTACATCTGTAATTACAGGTAGAAAATCACCTAATTTTATTAACGCAAAAAGGAATATGCTTAATGTTATAGTTTCAAGAGCAAAAGATGTGTTGATTATAGTAGGGGATAAAGACAAATTAGAAAGATCTGGAGGGACATTGAAGATAGTTGTTGATGATGTGGAAGAATTTAGATGAAGAGTACCTTTCAGGTAATTAATGGAGTGGCTTAGCGCGTTTGCGCATAAGCGAAAACACCTTTGCCACTCCAAGTGTTGCTTTTAATACTATTTGTATTAAAAGCAAAAGCAGCAGTAGCTGCAACTAAAAGACTTATAACAAAAATTTTTGTTAATGTTTTCATTTTTTTTCTCCTTCAATATAAAATACTATATTATAAATTAAAACGAATTTTTTAATTTATTTGGAATTTATTTATAGTTTAAGCTTAATTGAAGAATTATTTGTATATACTTTTAAAATCAGTTGATGAAGGTTGCCGATTAAATCTTAATAGAAATATTAAGATAAATCGTATTCTTTAAATTTTTGCTTTTTAGAAAGTGAAATGAAAGTATTCCCAACTTTCAAAAGTTTTTCGAGTTTGGTTATGACATTTGGATTCACCTCCTTTTTTGTTTTAACTACGATCGTGTTGACAACATGAAAGTAAAATTTCATGAAGTCATTTTTAACTTTTTTAGAATAAATGTTTTTGGCGTTCGCATTTTTGCTATTTTGCCAAATACATGATTTGATTTCTTCCCTATCCCCTTAGAAGAAGAAAGCAATAGGTTTTTAAACCAATCAACATTTTCCGCTTTGGTAACTCTAGTAAACTGTCTCTTCAACCAGCAGTTTACACATCAACTGATAAGCGGATATAAACGAAACTTCAAACCTTTCGTTATTGTAGTCTAAAACTACAATTTTCAAGAGCATTTATTTGCTCTTGATAAAGAAAGTAAATAGAAGATATTTTTTTTGTACTATTATCTTTTTTTCATAAAAAATAAATAGCAGATGGTTTCTTGCCTACTTCCCATCTGCTAACCCTCACAATTAAACATCAAAATTCTTGACTTTTTTATCTGATTTATGATATAATATATCTATATTTAAGGAGAAAAAGATGTTAGTAAAAATTAATGGGCAAGAAGAATCTTTTGAAACAAAGCAAGATCTAGAGAGTAGACTTAAAGAATTAAATCCACTTATTTTAAAAACAGTTAAAATCCCAAACAAATATTCAATTAAAGGTTTAGGTTCAGAACTTAAACTTCTAGAAACAATTAGAGTTGCTGTTATTGGTTCAAGAACATATGATAATTATCAAGAGTTTTCTGCAATAATGACAAAATATATTAAAAAAAAAGAGAACACGATAGTGGAATTTGTTTCAGGTGGAGCAAAAGGAGCAGATTCTTTAATAGAAAGATATGCTGAGGAAAATGGGTATAGAATATATGTTTTCCCAGCAGACTGGAGTAAAGGAAAGTCAGCTGGTTTTCAAAGAAATGTTACAATATGGAATAATGCGGATGAAGGGATTGCTTTTTGGGATGGTAAATCAAAAGGAACAGAACATTCATTTAAATTATCGAAAAAACAAAACAAAAATCTATATGTTTTCAATTATATAGAAAAAAAATGGGTTACAATATGATAGTCACATTATTCGACTTTGAAACAAATGGTACTTATTTCTCATCATCAGTCTTAGAGGCTATGTTTATAAAGATAGAAATAGATGCAGGAAACATAACAGAGATAGATAGATTTCATAGATTTTATCTCTTAAATGATGGAGAGGATTTTGACTTTCAAGCTTATGGAGTCCATGGATTGACAATAGAAAAAATTAAAGAGTTAAGAAATAATGCTTCATATGCGAAAACATGGAATGAAGACAAACAAAGTGAAGATTTTCAATCATTCATAAAAGACACAGATCTTCTTGTAGCCCACAATATAGATTTCGATTCAAAATTTCTTCCGAATATAACAACAGATCGCTTTTGTACAATGAAAGATACAAAGCAGATAATAAAAGCATTGAATGTAAAAGGTAAAGTAAAAAATCCATCTTTAAAAGAAGCATGTGAATTCTATGGTATAGATTTTGATACAACAAAAGCTCATGGAGCAGAGTATGATACAGAAAAACTTACAGAATTATTCATAAATATATATAAAAGTGGAGATATTAGCATATTTAAAGAATTATCGGTAAAAAAAGATCATGTTATCATAAAAACAAAAGCAGGTTTACGACAAAAATATGTGAAAGAAAAATCTATAAATATAGATGGAATATCGTTTGTTTTTACAGATGCACCAATTGAAGGTTTTAAGGTTTCTATATTAAGGGTTTATGAAAAGAAAACTGGCAATTTATTTTATGCATTTCCAGGTTTTAATCTTAAAAATTTAGACAATAAGGCTACAAAAAAGATAGAAGAAGTTTTGAGGGGGATGGTCACAGATGATGTTAGAAAAAAAATAGCATCATCTGATTTAAAAGTGACATCTCAACCAAATCTATTTGATTTTTAGGAGAAAAGAAGATTAAAGCCTTATATCCCCCATATCTGAAGGTGGGGGGCTTTACGGCTTGATTTGGTAAATATTTCCTGGGAAAAACTAGAGTAAGGAGAAGTTTTGAAAATTTATATGTTTTTAATAATATTAAGTTCGATGATGTTTGCAGAGAGATTAACTGTTGATGATGAATATGAAAGAGTGGTAGATAAAAAAGAGATACAATTTATTGTTGATCAGAAAAAAGATATTGTGTGCTCTGGAGATTATTTTGGAAAACGAATAGAATGCAAATTTATAGAGCCAAGGTGGAGTGCTAATGATGAACTGAAGAAAAAAAGAGTAACATTGAAGATACCAGCAGTTTCGAAAAATTGCAATAAAAACATATATTTTCTTATCAAAAAATATAATGGAGATCCTCAAGTATATATAGGACCCAGTACAAAAATATCTTGTTTTAAATCAGAAATAAGGTCTGTATTAAAAAACATGACAAGACAATTAAAATACAAACTTAAAATATTAAAAAAAGAATATAAGAGAAAAATGAAAAATTATAGAAGATAAGCCGGGGAGGCCCGGTGCTCCTAAAAAGGAGCTATTCTATCATCTCTTCATATATAGAATCGATGATATACATTGTTTCGATAATGGAGTCATTAGATTCAGACTCCACATCAATAAAAACAAATAAACTGCCATCCTCCGGATGGCAGTTTATTAACGAAGAAAGAGAGCATGTGCTCTCTTTCTTTATAGCTTCTACGAACAGAGAAGCCTCTTCTCTGTTCGTAAAATTTGGAAATGTTAACTTGACATTATATGTCAAGTTAACATCTAACACGTGTTGTGACGCCTCATAGATATCATCCATTAGGTCTCCTTTTTGAATATAAAATACTATATTATAAATCATCTAAAAATTAATAAAAAAACAAAAAACTTGACTTTTATGTATTAATATTGTATAATATAAAATATATATAAAGGGAGAAAAGATGGAGAGAGAGCAATTATCATTGTTTGACATCATCACATTACAAGAGAAAGTAAGACTTGCAGAAGAGTTAATCAAAGAAGCATATGAAAGAACTGGTGGAAAATTATTCATTAGTTTTTCTGGTGGTAAAGATAGCACTATATTAAGACATATTGCTTTAAAACTGTATCCAGATATGCCTGTAGTATATTCAAATACAACGAATGAACTTAAAGAAGTTCTTGAGTACGTAAAAACTTTTCCGGATGTTATTACTGTTACACCAAAAATGAATTTCAAAAAAGTATTAAAAATACATGGTTTTCCACTAGTATCAAAAGAGGTAAGTCAAAAAGCAAATGAACTCAAAAAGACAAATGGAAAGACTACAAGAAACACAAGAATGTATGGTGATAAAAAAGGAAATGGGAGGCTTTCTACAAAATGGAGATTTTTAGCTGAGCAAGAATTTGATGTAACACATAAGTGTTGTAAAATCTTAAAAAAAGATCCATTAAATAAGTGGGCAAAAGAAAATGGATTAATACCGGTTATTGCATTAATGCAAGATGAGAGCATGTTGAGACAACAATTAGCTCTATATGGAAAAGATGATGGGAAGAAAGTTTATCCATTTTTGAGAAGTGAATGGACAGAAGAGGATATTTGGAATTACGCAAAACTTCATGGAATTAGATTTGCGGAGTGTTATTATGATAGAATTATTAATGGAGTATTTGTTCCAAAAAGAAAAAGAACAGGTTGTGAATATTGTGGCTTTGGGATAACATTAGAGACTGAAGATAGATTTGAAAGATCTAAAATAACAAATCCAAAAAGACATGAAAGCATCATGAAAATCGAAAATAACGGTGTAACATTTAAAGATGCAATAGGTCTTGTTAAAACAAAAGGAATTAAACCTATTTTGGATTTATATGGCGTAAAATTAAAAATGACATCAAACTATATTGATGATAATGAAATTAATTGTAATGTCTATTCAGTAGAGAGTACAATAAAAATAAGAAAGTGTCCATCATGCGAATCTAAAAATATAAAGAACAGTTTTGGACACTATGGTAACTATGCTGATGCACCTCATCCAGATACCGGAGTTAAAAGATGGGTATTCGTTGAAAGTAAAAATGGTTACCATTGCGAAGATTGCAATAAAACCATCATCGATGATCTTCATATGTTCAATACAGAGTTTTGTGTGACAGATAGATTAATAACTTACATTGAAAAGAATTTAAATAAAAAGTCATTTCATGAAATTGTTGAAGAAACAGGTATTAGTTTTGAAAAAGTATATGATATAGTGTATAACTTGTTAGAAAAACAAAAGATTTAAAAAATTTATAATATAGTTAGGACTATATTTATAGTTACTAAAAATTTTAAGGAGAAATAAAATGAAAGACGAATGTATTTCAGAGTTAGTTGACAACAAGGTTGTCTTTAAAACAGGATTTATGGCTGAATGTGTATTTAGTTTTGATACAGAGAAAAGAATGGTTGATTTTATCGACAAAGCAACGTGTATAGATGCAGATTTTACATTTCAAGGAAAGCCTGATAGAGAAAACACTATTTTTGTTGAAATTAAAGCAGAGTCTCTTGATAAATTAAAAGACAATATTCAAGAGTTAAAGGATCTTTTATGAACATTCTAGCTGAAATGTATCAGGAGTTGTGTAAAAATAATCCTGACATGTCCATCATCGATAAAGAAGGGGTCGTGGTAGAAAACATTAATCAATTAAAAAATGATGATGAGGTTTTCTTAATAAAAAATGGATTTAAAATTTCAACAAATGAAGTAATTGCTTTTTTTGGAAGAGAACAAAATCTATCTATAATGATAAGAGAGGCAGACAATAAAGTTGGTTTAAAAGCTTTCTTTTATGAAAATTCAAAATATATAGGAGAAAGTGAAGATATTAAAATAGGGTATAATGTTGTGGATCATTCAATACATCCATTAAAAATAATGTTTGATGGTAAAGAGTATTATAGATTCGCAACACTATAAGGAGGCAGTATGATTGTCGCAATTGACTATGATGACACTATATCATTAAACCATAATTTATGGCAAGAAGTTATAAATACATTCAACTCTTTTGGTGCAAAAGTCTATGTTGTTACTTATAGAGAATCAACAAGATTTCAGGATATGAAAATACCAGAAGGAGTTATAGATACGGTGTTCACAAATGCTCAAGCAAAAAGAGAGTATTGTGAAGAGATGGGAATAGATATTGATATTTGGATAGATGATTCTCCGGAGTCAGTGATATTTGGATATTCAGATCTAGTAAAACATATGAAAATAAGATAGGAGAAAAAATGTTAGAAGCAGGAATTGGATATAAAGATCCAGAAGTAATCGTTTTAAATGACGGAAGTTTAGGCGCAGCAGAGTTTGCTGGGAGAACAGCATATGATAGTTTTGATAAATCAGAAAATGAGTCTGTAAAGATGTTAAATGAAAAGCTGAACAATGGAGATGATGATTTTGAAGATCTTATTGAAGATATGAAAAACATTGAATCATCAGAACTGCTAAAAAGCTTAGCTTGGGTTTATCATCATCACAGCGTGATTGAACACGTGAACATTACATTTCTTGTCAGAGATATTTCAAGAGCCGTTCTTCAAGAACTGGCAAGACATAGAATTGCTAGTTACACAGTACGATCAACCAGATATACAATGGGTGAAGTCATTAATTCATTTCTTGCTGCTTATTATGGAGATAATACAGATAAAAAAGCTGCGTTTTCTTTATTATGTAGTACATTAAGTTTTTTAATCACTGATGAAGATTACAATGTTATTGAGCATAATTGTATTTATGATAAATTAATGTTTCAAATGAATAGAATTGGTGAAGATGAGTTTTTAAAACTAGCAACAAGTAAAGATATGCGAACGAATGGTGCTCTTGAAAGAAGAACCCCCGAGGATATTTTTGAAGCGCTGCAGTTATCAAAAGGAAAAAGAAATGTAGGTGATCCATTCAAACATATTGTGTCTGACAACTGGTCAGTTGATTTGGTAATGACTATGAATTTAAGATCATTGAAAAACTTCTTTGATTTAAGGGATTCTGGTGCAGCATTTTTTCAAATTAGAAAAATGGCACAATCAATGAAAGAAGTTCTTAATCAAAAATATCTTGATTTAGTTGTGAAAAGTAAGTAGAAGCATTATGCTTCTACAATATCCAGTATGGTTGGCAAGATATAATAAAAATATTTTCAGGAGATTTTATGGGAGATAAAAAACATTTCGTTTGCAGAGAGTGTGGTTCTATTGAAAAAACAAAAGAAGATTATCCTTTGTGCACATGTGGCAAAGCGATGTTTATTTTTGGGGAAGAATATGTTTCATTTCCTAAAAAAGAAAATTTATTTTTATCAAACATAAAATACTGGAAAAATGCACTAAAGAGCTTGAAGAATTCATCATCGATGATGTCAGAAGAAGTTCTTATGAGAGAAAAAAGAAAATTGAAAAATAGGATGATAGCAGATGAAGAGTGTTATTATAATTTTATAGAAGGAAAAATAGATGATAAAATATAGAAAAAATGATTGTTTTGAGTTTTTTGCTGAATTGGTAACTGAAGTAGAATATCTAAAAGATCCTACTAAAGTTATTTATGAAACGATATCAAAAGGATGCGAAAAAAGACAAATTGATATGAAGAAGGTAGATATAGATATTGTAGACACTTCTAAAATATATAGAAACAATTATACTTTATTATTAAGTGTTAAGTGTGCTATAATGCAAACAAAATAAAGGAAAAATATGAATTATATAGAGAAAACATTGTCAGATAATGAAAAAATAGTCAAAATATTTAAATTCAATAAATTGATGTTTATTTTACCAATAGCGATGATGATCTTAGCTGCAATACTTCTATTTATTGGCATCATCTTAATTATACAAGGAGAAGGTAATAGTAATATTGCCGGTCTTGTAATGAGCATATTTGGTGGTGTTTTAATGTTTTCTGGCTTAAAAACATATTTAGAATTAAAAACAACCAATATGGGTGTAACAAATAAAAGAGTTGTATTTAAAAAAGGTATTTTTTCAGTAATGACAGATGAAATCAGATTAGATGCTGTAGAAACAGTTGAAGTAAAACAACCAGTAATACAAAGAATGTTTGGATTTGGTACAGTGGTAGTTACAGGGAGAGGTGAAAGTTCAATGGTCTTTGAAGGGATTGATAATCCATTAGAAGTTAAAAAAACTATAGCATCAGCATTAAATAATTATTCAGAAAGAGAGAGTTGACATACTCCCCATAGCTAAAGCAAGGGGATTCTAAAATCCCTATGCGATAGTTGGATGGATTAAGCTATCAACGAAGTTAGGCTACAAAAGCAGCTCTTACAACTTCTCCTGCTAGAGTTGATG
>Ga0256837_1000543_pt1 | contig 31066 bp, 26 predicted proteins | sample 4562384metaG_FD_185976 | JGI IMG/M metagenome (GOLD analysis project Ga0256837, IMG submission 185976) | Hydrothermal vent microbial communities from Guaymas Basin, Mexico - 4561-384 | ecosystem: Environmental > Aquatic > Marine > Hydrothermal vents | place: Mexico: Guaymas Basin | collected... | reverse complement strand
TCCTGCACCTGCTAATGAACCTGCTGCCGTTGCTGCTGCTAAAATAGAACCACCACCTGTAAATGGTGCTGCTGCTACTGCTGCTATACCTAACCCTGCTAAACCTAACATTCTACCAAAACCCATAATCTTTCCTTTTAATTTAAATCTTTATGCTTCATTATCCTCTAAACTATACCAATTATTATATATTTAATCCCTAAAATTATTTCATTTTATAAATAATTATAGCTTATAAAGGTCATTTTCAACTCAATAAAGTAACAATTTAAAATTATAACTAATTTTTGTGACAAAATGTCACATTTATTATATTTGTGTTTAAAGCTTCTATATATTTAATAAATAGGTACTTATATTTTTATTTGTTGACATCTCATCCCATTTAAGATAGAATTGTCAATATATTGTACAAAGGATTTTTATGCAAGCTGTTAACTACTCACATGCAAGAAATAATCTCAAATCTATCATAGATAATGTTTGTGATAATAATGAAGAGGTTATTGTGACGACTAAGAATGATAAGTCTGTTATTATACTCTCTATAGATGAGTACAATCGTACCCATGCACGAGTGAAGAGAGATGTTCAAGAGGCTTTAGCTCAAGCTGAGCGTGGTGACTTTATGGATATAGATGAAGTATTTGATAAAATATTAGCCAAATATGAAGATTAGATTTAGTCCAAAATTTTATCAAAGACTTGATGAAATATCTGATTTTATATATAATCAAAGTCAATCTAAAACCTTGACAATAAGGTATATAGTTAATTTAAAAAAACATATAGATATTTCTTTAACTACTTTTCCTAAATTAGGAAGACCTGCAGAGGAGTTTGGAGAAAACATACGTAAACTTGTTCATCAAAGATATACTATACTTTACAAAATAGAGAAAGAGTATATACTTGTTATTACTATCTATAAGGAGAATTTACCTTTTTTATGAAAAAATTATTTATAACCCCTATAAAAGGGTACCAATACATCTCCAAAATGCTACCTGCTAACTGTCGGTATTACCCCTCTTGTTCTGAGTATGCTAAGTGGCAGTTTGAGTTTAATGCTCCTCATAAAGCACTTGTTGCTAGTTCATTGCGTATTTTACGTTGTAATCAGTTTTTTGATGGGGGTATAGATTACCCTGTGGTTACTTTTAGCCCTCATAAAGCCTCTTATTTACTCACTTTTAATCACACTTGTGGCAAAATGAAAGTTATTTATTGGTTTGTACCAAAAGATTTAAACCATTCACAATATTATATTTTAAAGGATTTTAATGCCATCAACACCCCTAGTAGTTCTTAATGCTCCACTCGATATGCACCTTCATCTAAGAGATGGTGAGATGCTCCAAAATGTAATAAACGGTTCTACCCAAACCTTTTCAGGGGCGATTATCATGCCTAACCTTGTACCTCCTGTAAGCAGTAAAGAGGAAGTGGTTGCCTATAAAGAGCGTATCAGCTTAGCTCAAGGTGATAAAAAATTTACTTCTTACATGACACTCTTTTTTAAACCCTCTTATGACAAAGCATTTTTAAGTGCTTTAAGAGATGAGATAACGGCTATTAAACTTTACCCAGCAGGTATCACTACAAACTCTGAGGGAGGGGTAAGTGGTTTTGATGTTGAGGAGTTACGCCCTGCACTTGATGCGATGAGTGAGCTCAATATTCCACTTTGTGTACATGGAGAGACTAACGGTTTTGTTATGGATAGAGAAGCAGAATTTGTCTCTATTTATGAGAAGTTAGCTACTGCTTTTCCTAAGCTCAAAATCATCATGGAGCATATTACGACTAAAGAGAGTGTTGCTGCTCTTGAAAAGCATGAGAACCTTTATGCCACTATAACGGTACACCATCTGTTTATTACTCTTGATGATGTAGCAGGAGGGATGCTACAACCTCACCTCTTCTGTAAACCTATTGCAAAACGTCCTGAAGACAGAGATGCACTTCTTAAAGTAGCACTTGAAGCTCACTCTAAAGTGATGTTTGGTTCAGACTCAGCACCACACCCTCAACATGCAAAAGAGAATTGTGGTTGTGCTGCGGGTGTATTTACTTCTCCTATAGCCCTACAGTTACTCACTGAACTCTTTGAAAAGCATGATGCATTGGAGAATCTTCAAGCCTTTGTCTCTGGCAATGCTCAAAATATTTATGGGGTACAACCTTTAGCAAAAACCGTAACCTTAGAGAAAAAACCATTTAAAGTACCTGCCAACTACAACGGTGTCGTACCGATGTATGCCAACGAAGAGATAGCATATAGCATCAAAGAAGTAAAAAATGGATAGTCATTTAGAAGCTTTTGAAAAAGGAAACGAAAACTTTCAAAATATTAAATTTAAAAAAAGTAAAGAGCGTTTTAAAAAGCTTATAGATGAGGGACAAAGTCCTAAAGCCCTCTTTATAGGGTGTAGTGACTCTCGTGTAATGCCTGCTATGATAACTGGATCTAAGCCTGGTGACCTTTTTATTATTAGGAATATTGGTAACTTTGTTGCCCCTTACAAGCCAGATGCCGACTTTCATGCTACAGCTTCTGCCATAGAGTATGCAACCAGTATTTTAAAAGTTTCAGACATCATAGTTTGTGGACACTCGCACTGCGGGGCTATTGAAGCACTCTATAAAGATATAGAAGAGACTCCAGAAAATACCCATACTATCAAATGGTTAGAGTTGGGTAGAGAGGCAAAAAAAGTAGCTATGCTTGCATACAAAAATGATGATAAAAATACTATGCTTCGCTATACAGAAAAGATATCTGTGGTCTATCAACTTGATAATCTTCTCACCTACCCTGGTGTCAAAAGACGTGTTGAAGAGGGTACACTCTTTCTTCATGGTTGGTATTATGATATGGAGAATGGAGATATAGCGTACTATGATGATGAAAATTATGAATTTAAACCACTGAGTCAAAAGTAAAATAAAGGAGAGCTAATGATAGCCAATAGTGTTGAAGATCTTATAGGAAATACACCTCTAATTAGGATTAACTCCCTCTCTAATGCAACAGGTACAACGATACTTGGAAAATGTGAATTTATGAACCCTACGTCATCTATAAAAGATCGTATCGCTTCAAATATGATAAATGAAGCGATACGCTCAGGGGCGATTACAGAAGATACCACTATCATAGAACCTACAAGTGGCAACACAGGCATAGGATTAGCTTCTATTTGTGCCTCAAAAGGGCTGAAACTTATTTTAACTATGCCTGACTCTATGAGCATAGAGAGACAAAAACTACTCATCTACTTGGGTGCAGAGCTTGTACTTACACCAGCGAGTAAAGGGATGAATGGATCCATAGACAAAGCCAATGCCTTAGCAAAAGAGTTAGATAATGCTTTAGTATTACAACAATTCCAAAATAAAAATAATCCTGATATTCATAGAAAAACTACTGCTCTTGAACTTCTAAAAGATAGCAACAACTCCATAGATATTTTTGTAGCAGCCGTAGGCACAGGAGGTACTATTACTGGTACGGCTGAAGTACTTAAAGAGAAACTACCTTCTATTAAAGTGGTTGCTGTTGAGCCTAAAGATTCGGCAATACTAAGTGGAGGAAGTGCAGGAGTACATAAAATACAAGGCATAGGTGCAGGGTTTATTCCTGATATTTTAAATACTTCTATTTATGATAATGTAGTAACGGTAAGTAATGAAGAGGCTTATGCTATGGCAAGACAGATAGCGAAAGAGGAGGGATTACTAGTTGGTATCTCTTCAGGGGCAAACCTTCATGCAGCATATATGATGGCATCAAAACCTGAGAACATAGGAAAGACCATCGTTACAATACTTTGTGATACAGCTGAGCGTTACCTCTCTACTGAACTTTTTGACAGTTAGGGTATAAGTTTGTCTTATCTTTTAGAGACCATCAAAATAGAAGATGGGCAAGTGTATAACCTCTCTTATCATCAAGCTCGTTGTGATAAGAGTAGAGCAACACTCTTTGGAACAAAAGAGAAGTTAGATCTGTCTTCTATTATTGAAGCACCTAAAAAAGGACTTTTTCGCTGTCGCATAGTGTATGATAAGAAGCTACATAAGGTAGAATATATCCCCTATAAAGCTAAAGAAATAGCCTCACTTACTATCGTACATTCTGATCTCTTATATAACCATAAATATGCAAATAGAGACGCACTAAATTCCCTACTTAATTTACATAAAGAAACAGATGATATTCTCATTATAAAAAATGGATATATTACAGATACGAGTATTGCTAATATTGCTTTTTTTGATGGCAAACAGTGGATTACACCCAAAACCCCACTTTTAGAAGGGACAATGAGAGCAAAACTACTCGATGAATGCTTTTTAATAGTAAAAGATATTAAAAAAGCATCGTTAAAACACTACTCACACGTAGCTTTAATGAATGCTATGATAGGATTTAAAGTATTAAACCAAATTACTTATAAATGAGAAAATATGACTATTAATCTTTTTCAAACCCAAGAATATAGAGGTATTGCACATGAGCATATAGAAAAAACTATAGGCTATCTGTTTAACAAAAATCAAGAATTTTCACTTGCATGTGAGATAAAATATGTTGATTTTATGCCTGAATTACCTTCTTATTTAAAGGCAAACTTTAAAGAAATAATACTATTTGTTTTGAGTGGATACACCTATGAGAGTGCAAATCTTGAAAATGGATATTTTTCATTTGAAGCAGGATTTGGAGAAGAAAATTTTGGCTCTACCGTGAGGATTCCACTACTTGCGATAAAACAAGTTTTTGTAGGAGACAATCCCATAGTATTTAATTTGGCAAAACCTGTTAAAAAAGAGCCATCAAGTAAAAAAAGCTCTATGGAAGCACTACTTAATAACCCTAGTAATATGAAGCTTCTTAAGAAAAAGAAGCCTTAGTCATACTAAAATCTTAGCATTGACCTGCTAAGATATAATCTACAACATTATCTACATAGGCATTGTGCTTATTCTCTTTAGAATAAACAATAAAGAACTTACGCTTCATAGTAAAACCTCTAAGTCTTGACTCAAAAAGTTCACCTTTTGCTACTTCATCTGCAATAGCATACTTAGAGATAATAGAGACTACAGGTTTATCTAACTCTTTTTTAGCTCTTTTGATCGTTTGTAAAACCGTAGTTGTATTACTCACTTCACTGATAACATTAAAGCTTTTACACGACACACCTAACTCTTCAAAAACTTCAGAAACTACTTTTCGTGTATGAGAAGCCTCCTCACGACAAATCCATCTGTAGTCGTAAAGCTCTTCTGTTTTTACTATTTTAGGGATGGGTACATTACTAACAACAACAAGTTCATCTTCCAACCACTCTCTATAGATAAGGTCATTATCCATTACTGGTGATTCTATAAGCCCTACATCTAACTTTCTATCTTTAATTTTTTGAACAACTCCATCACTTAAGTCAATACTCAAGTTTACATCATTGTTAATCGCTTCAGACATCTCATTGAGACACTCACCAGGTATAACATACGTCCCAATAGTATAAGAAGCACCTAATCTAAAGGTCATCTCTTTATTGATGATTTTAAGTATATCTTTCTCTGACGAGTTAATCTCTTTCTCTAATCTTGTAGCAATTTTGTAAAGTTCTTCACCTTCAGCTGTAAGTTTTATACCATTTTTCTTTCTCTCAACAATTTTTACTGCAAGATATTTTTCAATAAACTTAATCTGCTGTGTTACCGCAGGTTGAGAAATACCAAGCTTTGCTGATGCTTTAGAAAAACTTCTTTCTCTTGCAACAGTTAAAAATGTTTCTAATTTTACGAAATCTTTTAACATTATTTTTCCTTATTATTTACATATAAAACTAAACTATTATTTTAATTCTATCTAATTATACTTAACGATACATAAGGTTAACTTATTATATAACATTTAATTCATACTTCTTATAATTATCCTTCTTTTTAATAACTATAAGCTATAATAAAGACTATCTTACGGAGCATAAAATAGTTATGGAACATATACTCAATGAACTCAACCCATCTCAACGTGAAGCAGTAGAACACATAGATGGAAGCATGCTTATTTTAGCAGGAGCGGGAAGTGGAAAAACAAAAACACTTACGACAAGACTTGCTTATCTTGTAGGTGAGATAGGTATCGACCCTGCCAATACCTTAACCCTTACTTTTACCAATAAAGCAGCCTCAGAGATGAGAATACGTGCAACAAAACTTATCTCTTCACGTTCCTCTTACCCTCCTCTTTTATGTACATTTCATAAATTTGGATTGCTTTTTTTAAAATTTCATATAGAAAAACTTGGTCGTAAAAATACCTTTGTTATTATAGATAGTGATGATAAAAAACGTCTTTTACGTAGCATTACAAAAGAGCTTTCTATAGATCTAAATATTGCATTTATCGCTTCAGAGATTTCAAAATATAAAAACTCTCTTCTTACTCCTGAAGTTGTTATAGAAAAAGCAGAACTATCTGACTATAAAAAAATAGCCAAAATCTATACTCGTTATCAATCTAATATAGAAGAGAATAATCTCGTTGATTTTGATGACTTGCTGATGCTAACGTATAAGATACTTGATGATGATAAAGCACTTAGAAAAGAAGTTAGTAATAAATACCAATATATCATGGTAGATGAGTATCAAGATACTAATGAGCTACAGTTTCGCTTACTAGAACATCTCTGTTCAGAACATGGAAACCTCTGTGTGGTTGGCGATGATGATCAAAGTATTTATGGGTGGAGAGGTGCCAATATACGTAATATTTTGGAGTTTTCAACCTACTTTAAAGATACAAAAACGGTTAAGCTAGAGACAAACTACCGTTCAACAGAACCCATCCTAAAAGCTGCTAATACACTAATAGAGCATAACTCCACACGTTTAGGTAAGAAGCTCACCTCTCATAAAGGTACAGGCGAAGATGTAAAACTCCTCCATTCTCTTGATGAGTCCATGGAAGCTAGAGCTATTGCATCTAAAATCCAAAAACTGCTTCAACAAGGTACAGACCCAGATGAGATAGCTGTTTTATACCGTATTAATGCTCTTTCTCGTTCTCTTGAAGAGGGCTTTATCAAAGAGGGCTTAAATTTTAAACTTATTGGTGGTATGCGTTTTTATGAACGTGCAGAGATTAAAGATATTATCTCATATTTTAGAGTTCTTTCAAATCCTCATGATGATTTTTCACTACTTCGTATTATCAACAAACCTAAGCGTGGCATAGGTAAAGCCTCATTAGAGAAGATACAAAGAGCTGCTTTTGATGCAAAATTATCACTTTATAGTTATATAGAACAGAGTCTTAATGGTTCTCAGCCTATGGTTATGAGTAAAAAAATAGCTACATCTTTAACCACTTTTGTAGAGAGTATACAGCTTTTACAAGATGCAGCTAAAAATGCTCTTGGTAACTTTATTACACTATTTGAAGAGCAGATAAAACTCAAAGACCACTATGTAGGTATGGTAGATGGTATGGATCGTATTTTAAATATAGATGAGTTTTATGGTTACTTTCGAGATGCTGTTAAGAAAAATCCTGACCTTAGCTTAGATGAATTTTTAAATGATATATCATTACAAAGTGATCAAGATCAGATAGAAGAGAATGCCATTACTATTATGAGTGTACATGCATCTAAAGGGTTAGAATTTGAACATCTCTTCATCATAGGACTTGAGGAGGAGTTTTTCCCTCTCCTTGGTGAGGGGTGTAATATGGAAGAGGAGCGTCGTTTAGGCTACGTGGCTATTACTAGAGCAAAATCTGACCTCACACTCTGTTATGTAGATAGCCGTTTTTACAAAGGTCGCCGTAAGATGATAGACAAGAGCCGTTTTTTAGGTGAATCTGGGCTAATACAAGATACCAGTTTGAAAATTACTAAAAGTTCTGCCTTTAAAAAAGGAGATCTTGTAAAACATAAGATTTTTGGTATTGGACGTGTTCAGGCAGCCAATAAATCTGGTCATGAGTATAAACTTCTTATTAACTTTGGTGGAAATAAAAAAGAGATTTTAAGCTCTTTTGTACAGTCTATATAAGTTGGGAGTGTCCTCTTTCCATAAAACAAACATCATTTTAAATACTCAGGTCAAGAACACCCTGACCTATAAGGAAATTTTATATTGAACCGTCTATTTGTTGTAAACAAACCCATATTCCGTACATCTAACGGTTATATGGGTTATGTAAAAAGAAAATATAATACTAAAAAAGTAGGTTTTTCAGGAACACTTGACCCTTTTGCTACAGGCTGTCTTATTGTTGCAACTGGGCAGTATACTAAACTTTTTCAATACCTTAACAAAACGCCTAAAAGCTATAAAGCTACCTTATGGTTAGGTGCAAACTCCCCAAGTTTAGATATTGAAAAAATAGATAGTATCAAAGTAACAGAGACTTTTTCAACTTCTAAGATAGAAGATACTATCGCATCATTGAAAGGTGAGCTTACGTACTACCCACCAAAGTTTTGTGCAAAAAAGATAAACGGTAAACGTGCTTATGAACTAGCACGAGCAGGAGAAGAGGTAGAACTCAAAACCATCACTTCAACTGTTTATGATATTAAACTTATTAACTATAATCATCCATTTGTACACTTTGAAGCTAAAGTAAGTGAAGGGACTTATATACGAAGTCTTGGTTCGATTATTGCAGATAAACTAAAAGTTGATGCTACACTCTCTAGTTTACATCGTATTCATGAAGGACAATTTTATTTTGAAAATGAAAAAGCATTAAATCCTTTTACACATTTAGCCTTACCTTCCAATACTTACCTAGGAGAAGAGGAGTATATGGAGTTAGGTAAAAAACTAACTATTGAGTACTTTAAGATAAAATCTAATGGAATTTATCTCATAGAGACTACAAGTTTTTTTTCTATTATAGAGATATTGAATGAAACTGTAAAATACAAGTTTAACCGTATTACTAAATTTAAATAACTATTGATACACAATTTTAAGATAAAATAAGTTATATGATGGTGTATAAATTTTAGGGAAAGGAAAAGTATGATAATAGAACCATTTAACTATGAAAATAAAAAGAATGAAGAACAAGAATTAGATTTTAAAGCTATGTATCTAATTGTACTAAATTACAAAAAATCTATTCTTTTTATCATATTCATTTTTACATTTATGGCTTTTCTTCAAGCATACTTTACACATAACACTTATAAATCTACAGCATTGATAAAATTAGAGTCTGCAAGATATAACTCCTATAAAGATGATCTTGTAACCAATGCCATGGGAAATACAGATAATACTAATATTGATGATGAAATAGCCACATTAAAAACCCATGTTATTGCTCAAAAGTCCTTAGAAAATTTAAATATTGGAGTACGATACTATAGTCAATCACTATTTAAAAAGCATGAACTCTATAAAGATGCTCCATTTGTTGTTACACTAAAATCTTTATCACAAAAAGCATATAATTTGGAGATAGAACTTAAACCCATAGATAGTAAAACATTTACACTTCTTATCGAACCCTCATTTTTAGATAAAGTCTATGATGGTATTCGCCATTTTTTTATTGATAGTCATCCAGAAAATGATACTATAGCATATAAGAAAAAATATCATTATGGTGAAAGTATAGAGACACCTTGGTTTCTTATCAAAATTCAAAAAGTACATCAATTTGAAGATAAAACTTACTCTTTTACACTTAATAAGAATGAATCAATGGGTTGGTTAGTTCATCGTGGTCTCTCTGCTGCACTTCATACAAAATATGGAAATTTTATTACTCTTAAATTTATAGATTCTGTTCCTACAAGAGCTAAAGAAGTACTTGAGTCAGTTATTCATGCCTATATAAAAGACAATGTAGAACTAAAAACAAAAAGTATTCAGAGAAAAATTCATTTTATTGATATGCAACTTAGTGCTATGAATGAGACACTTAAAAGTTCAGCAAACAAACTACAAAGCTATAAAATTACCAATTTAGATGTTGACCTAAATACCAGTACACATCAAAGTTCTACCAAACTTAGTGTGCTAGAGAGTGAACTGTATTCGCTTAGTCTAAAAACAGATATTATGGAAAATATGCTTAACTACTTAGATACACACAATGATATTAGTAGTTTAGACCCATACTCAGCAAAACAAGTGAGCCCTGCTGTTTCATCCATCTTAAATGACATTCATACAGATAATGTAGAACGTATGGGATTAAGTGCAAAATTTACGCTTATGCATCCTAGTGTTATAAAGCTTACTAATCGTATAAAATTCAACAAAAAAAGATTACATGAGATTATTAACAGTACCCTTCAGTCACTTAATACCCAAAAAGAGACCATAAGAGAGGGAATACGCATAAGAAAAAATGCATTAAAAACCTTACCTATGCAAGAGCAACAACTAGAACAACTTACAAGAAACTTTAAAGTAAATGAAAAAATATATGCCTTTCTTTTACAAAAACGAGCAGAGATAGCTATTACAGAATCTTCAATTGTTTCTGATATACGTATACTCGAGAACCCTATTGTATCCTATTCTCCTATCAGTCCAAATCGTAAAATGATTATTAGTATAGGTCTATTACTAGGAATTTTATTAGCCTTAGCACTCTCTTTCCTTAGAGATTTTATTGATAATACTATAAAAAAGATAGAAGATATTGAAAAACGTACAGATATACCTATCTATGGAGGATTACCCCTTTACGATAAAAACGGTTCTAAAAACCATTATGAAGAAGCGATTAGAGTTTTATGGAATAATATAGAGTTTTCCAATATTGAAAGTGAATCAAAGATTATTACTTTTACCTCTTCTATCTCAGGTGAAGGAAAAACATTAACTACCTCTGAATTAGGAAATATCATAGCACAAGGAGATAAATCTGTTATTATTCTTGATCTTGATATGAGAAAATCTGATCAACATACAAACTATAACTTATCTAATACTAAAGGGATGAGTACCCTACTGACACACAAATATACACTTCAAGAGGTTATTCAAAAAACTTCTTGTGAAAATCTTCATATTATCACAGGTGGACCAACACCTCCTAATCCTACAGAACTTATAATGTCAAAGCTGTTAGAAGATATTATTGCAAAGCTTAAAAAGAAGTATGATTATATTCTTATAGATTCACCACCTATTGGACTTGTTGCTGATGCGACTAAACTTATGTATCTTTCTGACTTAACACTTATCGTTTTTAAAGCCCATATATCTAAAAAAGATTTTATTAAAAATATTATGCGTCTCACACAAGACCCTAAAATACATAAAGGTATTATTCTAAATGCTCTTGTTCAAGAAGATAACTATGGGTATGGTTATGGGTATTAATCATATCTCATTTAGTTTTTATCTTTTTTAGTTTCTCTTTCAGGTCTTACACGTTTATTTGAACCTGTCATTTTAAAAAAAGGCCATCCTCCAGGAGGTCCTAATGGACCACTTGGAGCATCTGCATGAAGAGAAGGTGGAGTAGTAAACTGTCCTAATGCCATTAGTACTGGTGCCGTGTATAATGATTTCTTTAAAAAATTTCTTCTACTTTTTTCCATTTTATTTACCTTTTAAATTGTTCTATCATAGGCGGGTTAGTCATATTAAAAGAGGGTTGAATATGTTTAATACTTTGAACTCTTTTTTCTTTTTTTATAACAATTTTACTATGTTTTGATTTATTTATTAAGACTTTATCAACCGCTACCACCCACTCAAATAAACGCTCGTTCTCACCATTCATATTGAAAATATAACTATTTGCTTTTCCATCTATTAACGCTTTTATCTCTTCTCCACTACTACTATCTATAAGTTTCATATATTCAGACAAAGGGTTTGTTAATGATTGATACTCAGTATAACGCAACCTATTCATATCATCCATATAAGGAGTAAGGATATAGATACCTATCCATGAAAGAGAGATATCTGCATTTACATCATTTGTACGTACTATAAAACGCCAACGTGCTTCCTCTCCATCTTCATAATACTGATAATTTACCTTATACTCTCCTGTGCTTACACCTTCTGGATTAGGAAATATAATATCAAGATAACTTCCACCAAAAGGATTAAAGGCTTTTAAGGTATGCTTTATTGTAGCATCTTCTTCCTCTAATTGACCCAATTGTGCAGAACCTGTATATAATCCTCTTACTTCATCTTTAGCTACTAACCTAATATACCAATTTAATGGTTTACTCTCTACAGTACTTTCTGCTCTATATGCTGTAACCATAATAGTCACACTTACTTCATTAGAAGCCAAGCCCTCATTATCTTGTACTTGGTAGCTAAAGCTATCTTCTCCACTGTATGTAATATCTGAATGGTAGGTCACTACTCCTGTACTTTGGTTTAGCTCTACTGTTCCGTATTCTGTTTGGCTAAGGAGTTCTACACTCTCTTTATCTATCTCTCCATCACTATCACTATCATTTGCTAGTATCTCTATGGTTACACTCTCTCCTGCTACTACACTACTATTATCTTCTTGGGCTATGGGAGCTTGGTTTGGGGGGAAGACGATAGGTATTCTTTTATCAATTATCTTATCATCATTACACCCCACAAGGAGTACTCCAAATAGAATTATACTTATAATATTTTTTATCATCTTCTACCCCTTTGGTATTAAAAGTTTGACTGTTTTACCTTTTGTTGAACCATGAAGTTCTATCCAAAATCCTTTAAATGGTTCAAGTTTACAATTCATTGTATCGTCACAAGTAATATATGAATTACTTTTATCTGTACCCGTTCCATTATAGAGCCAAATCTGTTTATTGGCATAGCCTGATTCATTAGCATCTGTAGGGGTATAAGCTGTTCCGTCTATAAGGAATCTACAATCTGCCCAATCTACAGGTTTAATCATATCTGTAAAACCACTCATATTATAACGATACGGACCAGAGCCATCATTACCATCTACTTCAAAATCTACACTTGCAGAAGTTAAATCAATCTCCACACATTCATCTGCTGTACATGCACTGCTTACTGAGTCATACTCTACCTCAGGTGTACCATCTACATACCATTCATTATCTAATTTACTCCCTAACCAATAACTTTGACCAAAATCTAAAGTAGAATTAAGTTCAAGTATCTCATATCCACTACTATTATCTGTCGTACTATAGGTTCTTTTATAGAGTATCCAATCATCTTTATAGGTACCATTCATATCATCTCCAAAGAGTTCATCTACTGATATTGAGACACTACGACTATCGGCAGGGATACCTATTAAATCCCAACTATTCGCATCAATAGAGGAACCATTACACGCTTTACACTCTCTTACTGTTCCATCAAAATTTAATCCACTGTTTTCATTATCATAGATATAACTTATTTCACTATCTGTTAAGACACGATTCCATACTTTTACCTCATCTATAGCACCTTGCCATCTATCATCTGTTGTACTTCCTGAAATATCATCACCAATAGAAAGAGGTAATGCCCCTGCCACATAGGTATCTTGAGTTTCTGTATCTTCAAGCTCCCCATTTTTATATATTTTAATCGTATGTCCATCATATGTCCCTACAATATGTATCCATGTATCTGTATCTAATTGTGTTCTAGCATAAGTGGAGTAATCTCCTACAAAAAAATCTAAATATTTTCTACTAAAAAAAGATGTACTACTTTTTGTATGTATTAATCCCCAACCTTCTTGCCAAGTATCATCAGTTATTTTAACTATAGCAGCCATCCATTTATTATCATTATTACGATACACCCAAGCAGAGATACTAAAAGGTATATTTTTTCCTATATTTACCTCTTCTTGTGTATTATTAGGATAATACACCGCGTCACTTTTATTTGAATCATCATACGTATTCACTAACTCACCAGCCCGACAAATTTTTGCATCTGTCTCTATATTATCTGCTTTGTTACGAGATTGACCATGCATTTCATTACCTGAACTATCTTTTACATCATCTGTCACTCCATTTGCTCCACCCATCCAGTAACACTCATCCATTTTAAAATTTAATACTGGTTTCATGCAAATATCTACCAATAAAGAATCATATATGAAATCTTTTTCAAAAATAGCAAAACCTACTATTTCCGTTGTATGTTTACGTTCTGCATCTGATGCTTGATCCTCTTCAATGGCTACACCTACCTCACTATTGGTAAGATTACATCTTCTAAGCCACCCTCCATCACCACCATCACGTGTCTCTTGACTTCCTATAACATTAGGTAGTGCTGTATAGGTATGAACAAAACTATAATCATAACAGTCATTATCCCAACCTCTCACACTATCTGAAGTTAAAATAGTCTCATACTTAATCTGCGTACAATTTGATTCATATAGTGTACCTTGCACATCTGCATCTATTACCAAGTAAGCTATTGTTTCAGTCGTGCTTATATCTTCTACTGAAGTTTCTGCACGATCTAAAGTTATATCTAAACCATTTTCATCTATATTTTTCATAGCAACTGTCATCCAAGGAGAAGAGGAAGCACCAGGTAGTGTTGATACTTCATTATTTAAAGTTTGAATCATACTTGTTACAATAGGCACATCAGAAAAACTTGATGAAAAGGTTACTGTATCCCAACTTTTTGTACCAGAAGCATTTTTTCCTTGATATTTTGCAGTATCTATTGTCTCTGCTAAAATATGAGTACCATCATTTAAAGTATAATTTCCTGCTTCAATAGCAAAATAATGTATATTAACCTCTGGATGTTCACCTTCTGTATCACCTACACTTGATTGTGGTTCAACTTGAACTACTTCAAAACTTGTAGTAGTGATATTCCGAATACGTAGTGCTGTAGGTGAATCAGCATCATATCCACTACCTTCATCTATCAATGCAAAAATAAGTGGATTTTCACTATACTCTTGTTGTAATGTAACAGTTTTCCAAGAATCAGAACCCACTGTGACTGCTGGCAATATAGCTGTTCCGCTCTCCATTTTCCAAGCAAAAAGAGATAATGGTAACATACATATAATTAATATTTTTAAAAATTTCATAATATAACCTTTCTAATCCTAATGACATAATAGTTAGATATTATTATAACATTATTAATAAATATTTTAAAAATATCATTATATTAAGTTTAAAAAGTACTTTTATCTTTATAAAAAACCAAATTTTATTATCATTATTTAGATAATATATGACAAAACAATGTATTAATAATTTAAAGTATAATACGATAATTACTAAAAGGCTAACTATTACAATGGAACACTTTATATGGAATGTTAATCCAAATATCTTTGAATTAGGCTCTATTCAACTGCGTTGGTATGGACTACTTTTTGTAGGTTCATTTTTCTTAGGACTCATGATTTTTAACTGGATTTACAAACGTGAAGGAAGAGACCCAGAGGTCTTAGATAACCTTCTCATTTACATTATGATTGGAGCTGTGATAGGCTCACGTTTAGTACACTGTTTCTTTTATGAACCGAGTTACTATCTTAATAATCCTCTTGAAATATTTGCTGTATGGAAAGGTGGTTTAGCGAGTCATGGTGGTCTAGCAGGTGTACTTATCGCTATCTATTTATTTTCAAAACGTTATAATGAATCTTACACATGGTTACTTGCTAGAGTCTCCATACCTGGTGCATTGACAGCTGCTTTTGTACGTTTTGGTAATCTTTTTAACTCAGAGATATTAGGTAAACCCTCAGAAGTCTCTTGGGCTATTATCTTTGAACGTATAGATATGGTTCCACGACATCCCGTGCAACTTTATGAAGCATTTACTTACTTAAGTATTTCTCTATTTTTACTACTTATCTACCGCAAAGTAAGCCCTAGTTTTGCTACAAAAATACTCCCTGGTACTTTTTTAGTAACACTTTTTACAGCAAGATTTTTTATAGAATATACAAAAACTAGACAAGCTGCTTATGTAACAGATATCCCCCTAAGTACAGGACAGATGTTAAGTATTCCTTTTATCATTGTAGGGGTAATTTGGATAATTTGGGCATTTAAAACAAAAGAGGTAAAATGAAACAACAAGAGATAAAAAAATATGCTCTAGGCATAGATATAGGTTCAACCACGGTAAAATATGTTTTATGTGATGAAACATTTAATATTGTAGCAAAAGAGTACACGCCTCATGATACTAAGCAAGCCTACACTCTGCTAAAACTACTTGAAAAGCTCTCCTCCACCCATAAAGAAGCCTATAAACAGATAGATAAAGTCTATATTACGGGTTCAGGGGCTAGTCGTATTGCTCCTACTATTAATGCACGATTTGTTCAAGAGGTCAATGCTGTTGTTCTTGCTGTTGAGCATTATCATCCAGATGTCAATGCCGTTGTAGAACTAGGTGGACAAGATGCTAAAATTATCCACTTTAAAGAGGGTGATGATGGTAAAAAAACTGTCACTACTTCTATGAATGATAAATGTGCTTCAGGTACAGGTGCCACAATAGAGAAGTGTACTATGAAAGTAGGTATGGAGAGTAAAGAGGTACAAAAACTCACTTTTGATACAACGAAACTTCATCATGTTGCAGCAAAATGTGGGGTCTTTGCAGAGACTGACATAGTAAACCTTGTAAAAACTTCTGTACCCTCAAATGAAATTATGAACTCTTTAGCAGATGCTATTGTTATGCAAAACTTAACTGTTCTTACCCGAGGTAATACCCTTATGCCTAAAGTATTACTTTTAGGTGGACCTAACACTTATCTACCATTTTTACAAGAGTGTTGGCGTATGCGTATCTCTGAACTTTGGGATGAGAGAGCCATAGCTTATGACAAAGAGAATTTACATGAGCTTATTATTGTTCCAGAAAATGCTCAGTACTATGCTGCCTTTGGGGCAGTGGTATTTGGGGAGGGAGAGGGGAACCATAAAAAATCATTTAATGGCATACTACAACTCAAAACCCTTGTTGAGTCTGGTGGCATACAAAACAGTTCAAGTAATGACACCCCTTTAGTTAAAAGTGCAGAGGAGTTAAAAGCCTTTAAAGATGCCTATAGTATCCCTCCATTTAAGCCTATAGTTCTACATGAAAAAACAGAGTGTTATTTAGGTATGGATGGGGGTTCTACTTCATCTAAGGCTGTTTTAGTTGACAAAGAGGGAAAACTTCTACTTAAAGTCTATCAACTCTCCAAAGGTAACCCTATCCAAGATACAGTAGAGTTATTAGAGAAGATACAATCTTTAGATCCAAATAACTATTATGACATTAAAGGTTTAGGTACAACAGGGTACGCTGCTGATGTACTCGAAGGGGCATTAAATGCCGATGCAAATATCATAGAGACTATTGCTCACATGAAGTCTGCTCAAGCAGTATTTGGTAAAAGTATCGACATTATTTGTGACATTGGAGGACAAGATATCAAAGTGCTTTTTATGGAAAATGGCATGATGAAGAACTTCCGTCTATCTAACCAATGTTCAGCAGGAAATGGAACCCTACTTCAAAGTATGGCAAAACAGTTTGGTGTAAAAGTTGAAGAGTTTGCTGATGTGGCATTTGAAGCGACACAAGCACCTCTGTTTAACTACGGTTGTGCAGTCTTTTTAGATACAGACAGGGTTAACTTTCAAAAAGAGGGTTATACAAAAGAGGAACTCTTTGCAGGTATCGCTAAAGTACTACCTAAAAATGTATGGCAGTATGTAGTACAAGCTCCAAACTTAGCCTCTTTTGGAAACCATTTTGTCCTTCAAGGAGGAACCCAATACAACCTCGCAGCCCTAAAAGCCCAAGTAGATTACATCAAAGAGCTTGTACCTAATGCTAGAGTTGATGTACACCCTTACCCAGGAGAAGCAGGTGCTTTTGGTGCAGCCATAGAAGCTAGAGATGTCGTAAAACAAAGAGGTTATGCAACTTTTGTAGGCTTAGAAGAGGCATTACAACTCACCTATACTTCTCGTACAGATGAGAGTACACGATGTAAGTTCTGTCCCATCGACTGTTCACGTACCTTTATAGACACGCAAACACCTAACTCTAAAAGTGTACGCTACATTGCAGGTTTTGCATGTGAAAGTGGAACTGTTGAATCACCACAAGCACTCAAAGAACTCCAAAATGAGAGAAAAGCCCTACAAAAAGATACACCTAACCTTGTCAAAAAAGAGTCTAAAACACTCTTTGCTTCAAACTATATGTTAGATGAAAAACCAAACGCTCAAACAGAGGTTACTACACAAAAAGTAAAAGTAACACTAGGAGGATGGGGACCTACTTTACGTAAAAAAGAGACAAGAGCTTTTAACTTAAGTAGTGAAACGGACAGAGAAAAACGTAGAAAAATACGTATAGCCATCCCTAAAGTACTAAACATTTACAACACAGCACCTTTCATAAGAGCCTATTTAGAAGCGTTAGATGTACAACCTGCACACATACAGTTCTCTAGCTTTTCCAATGAAGATATGTATTTAGAGGGTGCAAAGTATGGTTCTGTTGACTCTTGTTTTCCTGCAAAAGTTGCACAGTCTCATGTCTATGCATTGATGTTTGGTAAAAAATTTCATAAAGTACCATTTGACTACCTTTGGTTCCCTTCTACTATCAGCCTTCCAGGTTTTGTTAGTAGTACCATGGGGCAGACGGCTTGTCCTATTATTGTAGGGACTCCAAGAGTTGTTTACTCTGCCTTTACAAAAGAGCAAGACCTCTTTAAAAACAGAGGGCTTGAGTACATAGATGACTCTATGACCTTTAACAACAAAAACCTACTTAAAAAAGAGCTTTTTAACACATGGAAAGAGAGATTAAATATTACTCAAGATGAGAGTAACTGGGCAGTTGCACAAGCATGGAAAGCCCTAGAGAAGAGTGATGCAGATATTAGAGAAGAGGGAAAAGCCTTACTTAGTGAAGCTGTAGCCAATGAAGAGATAGTTCTTTTACTTCTTGGACGACCTTACCACTCTGACCCTGGGATTAACCATGAAGTACTAGATGAATTTCAAAGCCTTGGATTTAAAACACTCTCTATGCGTGCTATTCCTAGAGATGACGCATTTCTTGAAAGCTACTTTGGTGAAGATTTAAAAGCTGGATACATAGAAGACTTCTTTGACATTCGAGATGTTTGGCCTGAGAATTACTCTACTAACTCTGCACAAAAAGTGTGGGCAGCCAAATTTGCTGCACGTCACCCCAATGTAGCAGTTCTTGACCTCTCTAGCTTTAAGTGTGGACATGATGCACCTACTTACTCTATTATAGATAAAATTTTAGGCTCTAGTCGAACACCACACCTTACGCTACACGATATAGATGCAAACAAACCTGGTGGCTCTATTAAGATACGTGTAAAAACATTTGCCTATACATTAGAGCAGTATAAAAATACACTTCTGTCAAACAATGCAGAAAAAAACAGTACAAGAAAAGAGACAATATGAGTTCATGTAGTAGCATTAAAGCCCCTGAAGATACTAACACCACCCTCTCCTACTTAGGACAAGATGTCACACAATGGCGTGATGAGATTAATAAAAAGTACAAGAGGTCTGAGAAAAAAGATACGATTGTACTCTTTGGAGGTTTTACGATACTTCAAGATAAGCTAGTCATGTCTGCTCTACAATCTTTGGGTGAGAATTATGTCTCTTTACCTAACCCAGACTTTGAGTCTTTTCGTAAAGGTAAATCTTTTGGAAACAGAGGACAGTGTAACCCTACCTACTTTACAGTAGGAAACCTTGTCAAATACCTACTGAACCTACAAGAAGAGACAGGTATGAGTAGTGAAGAGATTGTAAAAAAGTATCTCTACGTCACAGCAGGAGGTTGTGGACCTTGTCGTTTTGGTATGTATATCACAGAGTATAGAAAAGCCCTTAAAGACGCGGGTTTTGCTGGTTTTCGTATTATGAGTTTTCAACATAATGAAGGTATCTTTCAAGCCAAAGATGACGAAGAGAGTATGGATTTTTCTCCAAAATTCTTTATTACTTTAATTAAAGCTGTTATTATTGGTGATATTTTAAATCTCCTTACTTACAAAATACGTCCCTATGAAGTAGAGAAAGGTAGCACAGATAAAGCTATTGATGCCTGTCACGATATTATCAGTGAAGCGTTTATGAAAAAGAAAAATCTTGTGGTTGCGATGTGGCATTGTCGTAAGGTTTTAGAAGGTGTAAAACTCAACCGTCTCCAACCTAAAGCAAAAGTGATGGTTATGGGTGAGTTTTGGGCTGCTATGACAGAGGGAGATGGAAACTACAATCTTCATAGATTTTTAGAAGCTGAAGGTGCGGAGTGTATCCCTCAGCCTATTATAGGTCGTTTAATGTTAAGCATTTGGGAAGCAGAGTACGCTGCAAAAAAAGTAGAAGATGTAGAAGAGAGTAGTGCATCAAGCATTGACTTTAGTAATGCAAAAACAAAAGCTATGCTGTTTCTAGCTAAAAATGGTATTAAAACTTACTTTAACCTTTATACTAAAGCCGTAGGACTACATGAGTATAAAATCCCCAATATAGAAGAGCTTTCTAAACTAAGTAGAGTCTATTACCCTTTAGATGCAGAAGGTGGAGAGGGTCACTTAGAAGTTGCTCACCTCTTAGAGAGTGTAAAACACAATCTATCACACCTTGTTATTTCAGTAAAACCTTTTGGATGTATGCCCTCTTCAGCAGTCTCTGATGGGATACAGTCATTAGTAATAAGTCGCTATCCTCAAGCAAACTTTCTCTCCATAGAGACTTCAGGAGAAGGGGCTGCAAACTTCTATTCAAGAGTACAAATGGCACTGTTTAAAGCTAAGCAGTCGGCAAAAGAGGAGTATGAAGCACTTAACATACCTAAAGAGATACCTGCTAAAGTACACAACTACCTCTATCAACCTAAAGGTAAAATGGCAGGAAGTGCAGCAAAACTGATAGAGAGCATACAGCAAAGAGGTCTTTAACCTCTCTACTCTACTAATGCACTATCTTAATCTTACTATTTGATTTACCAACTTTTTTAATAAGTGCATAGAGTTTTTTAGCATTGGCTGTTTTTAGCCTTATGCATCCATGGGAAGCTTTTTTACCTAAATTTTTTACACTATTTGTACCATGTATAGCGTACCCTCCTCTAAAAAAAACGGAGTAAGGCATCGCTGCATTATGATACTTTCTTGAATAGTGCATTTTTGTCATACGTTTAGGCTTGTAGTTTCCTGTAGGTGTATAGTAACCTTTTCTCCCTGTAGAGACTTTCCATGAGTAGAGTAAATCACCTTTTAGATATACATGCATTCTTTGTGAAGAGAGATCAATTTTTGCTAACAAATTTGAATCATAATAACTTAACTTATCTACTGCTTTTGGTATAGTAAGACTCTGATGTTGCTCATTTTGTCTCTTTGTATACTTTCGTTTTTTTAAGTATCTTACACGTTGTGCTTTTTGGGCTTTTAAACGTTCTGTACGTTTTGTAAGTGCCTCATTTCTCTCTGCTTCTTCTAATTTACGGTGCCTTATTTTTGCCTTTTCTACCACTCTCATTTGACTATATAACGTACGTCTAATCTCTGCTCGTATTTTAGATGAAGCACCTTTTGCTATTTGGTCTACTCTCGCCTCTATGGCATTATTAGCAGACAATACTGAACTAGTAAACATAATAGTTAATAAAAATCCTATAAATATTTTTAGCATAGAACTCCTTTTTGTGTATTAAAAATTTCTCTGGTTTAGCATCATAGATACTTCATTTCCAGGAATAGGTTTACTATAGAAATACCCTTGTATAAGATGACAATTATTTTCTACTAAAAAATCCCTCTGCTCTTTAGTCTCTACACCTTCAGCAATAATCCCCAAGGATAGACTATGAGCCAGTATAATGATTGTTTTTACTATTGCCATTGCATCAGGGTCTTTTGGTATATCATACATAAATGAACCATCAATTTTGAGTTTATGTATAGGTAAGCGTTTCAGATAAGAGAGTGAAGAGTACCCTGTACCAAAATCATCAACAGAGATATGAATATTAAGTTCTTGTAATATTTTTAATTTACTAATCACATTTTCAGGATTTCTCATCACTTCACTCTCTGGCATCTCTAACTCTAACCATTGGGATTTAAACCCTACATCATCCATAATCTTTTGTAAACGTGAAATAAACTCTTTATTCTCCAACTGTTTAATAGTAAAATTAAGTGCTAAAGTACCACTGTAAAGCCCACTGTCATGCCACTGTTTAACTTGTCGCATAGATGTCTCCATCACCCACCAATCTATAGCTACAATAATACCTGTCTCATGTGCTAAAGGTAAAAACTCTGAGGGTGTAACTATCCCATATTTTGGATTTCTCCATCGTACTAAAGCTTCAAGTCCTACAATCTTATTTGATTCTACATCAATCTGAGGTTGATAATAGACTTCAAACTCACCATTTTCAATGGCTTGAAAAAGATCACTTTTCATAGTCAAACGAGTATAGGCTAATGCACCCATCTCTTTTTCATAATAGACAAAACAACTTCCACCAAGCTCTTTAGCCTTGTACATAGCTACATCTGAATTTTTTAATAAATCACTAATATTATAAGCATCATTAGGACATAATCCTATACCGATACTTCCAGTGATGTGAAGTTTATGTATTCCATTAATGATAGGTTTTTGAAGAATTTTAAGTACATTTTCTGCTAAAATAGAGACTTCATCTTCATTTTGAATATTTTCCATAATAATGGTAAATTCATCTCCACCTAAACGATAAATACTGCTATTTTTACCTAACATTTTCTCTAATCTTGATGCTACTTTACGTAGTACAATATCACCTGCTGCATGCCCTAATGAGTCATTTATCGCTTTAAACTGATCTAAATCTATAAACATTAAAGCTAAGCTATTTCCAAACTTTAATGTATCATCTAATCCTTTTTTTAGATTTTCTGTAAAAAGGGTACGGTTAGGCAAATCTGTTAAAACATCATGTCGTGCTTGATAATAGAGAATATCTTTTTGTGTAGAGAGTAACTTTTCCATATCTTTTCTATGTGTTATATCTCTATAGACTGCTTTAATAACACTCTCTTCATTTATAATGATTTTAATCATTACCACTTCTGCCCAAAAAAGCTCTCCATCTGCTTTTTTGTAGGTAAGTTCAAAGAACTGTTCACCCTCTTCAATCGTTTTTACTAACCGCTCTTCTATCACACTTAAAGAGTTATCTCCATTAGGTTGAAGCTTTGGAGTAAAATCTCCTGGTTTTAAACTTAATAACTCCTCTTTAGTCGTATAGTTTAACATCTGTAACATTTTTTGGTTACAACGTATAAATTTATTATCTTTTATGATAAGTATGCCATCTGGAGATTTTTCAAACATCATCTCAAATGCTTTTCTCTCTCTTTCTATCCCCTCTTGCTCTTTTGATTCTCTGTTAACTACATCAAGAAGATGAATAAGCGCATTCTTACCTTTATCTTCTTTAATCTCTTTATCTAAAGTTAAATTAGGAATAGGACAATAGGTATTGATCCCCTCCATAAGCGTAATAATAGTCATAGTCTGGTTAAGTAACTCAGACTTTTTCGCTGTATAAAACTCACCATATGTAAAAAAACCTGAAGTAACAGCCATATCATGTAGAGGCAGAGTTTCAAGCTCTATATCATTATCCATAAAACGTCGTCTCGCCATACATGAATAGACAAAATTTACTTTTGCAGGTATTTTATACAGTGACTGAATCAGTTTACGTGAATTTCGAAGTATCTCTTCACTATCTCCATGTCCAAACTGTACTCTATCACCTACACGTAAATCTCCTGCAAATGTTAAAGAGCCATCTTCAAATTTTGACAGTACAGCTCTTGCAACATATGTACCCTCTCTTTTTAAAATAAGTGGAAACTCTACTCCTACTTTAGGTAAGCTCTCAGCAACTCTCTCTCCTAAATAATGTGCATATGTATCTAATGCTGTTCTATTGTCTATAGTATATACACGGTTTCCTACTGCATGAGTTACTATAAGCTCTTTTCCTATAGGTCGCCAGTTAAAACTGTAGTTACTATGCACAGCTAAAGATTGACTTGTACATGCCACTGCTACTGCACCTTCAGATAAAACTTTATGTTTATCAAAAACAAATGTTTTTGAAAACAGAGCAGCATCTCCTGCTAATCCACCTGCGATAATAACATCGTTTTCTATAGATTGTAGTCCCTCTAAAAATCTACTTCCGTTAGTGTGAAGTCCATCTGCAAATGATATAATAAGTTTTGTATCTTTTTCCACTAACTCTTTTGCAAGCATTTCACCACAAGTATAACTATCAGATGTATGCTCTAAGATATGTGATTTTAATGTAGTAGCTTCAAATTTAGTAAAACTTAGTACAGTTTTATTGGTAGATACTTTACCATTCATTATCTCACCATCAGTACTACTTCCAATAAGCACTGCGTTAGGAAAAAGTAAACTTACATTATTTAAAAGTTCTTCTATCTCTTCTTTTTTATTGAGTGCAGTAAATACTTGAATAAGCAATGAACTACTATCTATAAGTTTCTCTTTTTCTACAAAAGTTTTTAACGACTCTATTGTTGTATAGTATGTATTGACACCTCTCATATACGTCCCTTTTTAATGTATAATAAGTATTATATCTTTTCCATCTTATGTACTACATTTGCTAACACTTTTTCAGCATTTTCATCAATATCAAGTACTTCTTTTACCCCTGCATTAGTATCCTTAAAGACTTCAAGATCTAATACTTTTTCACTTTTAGCCACAACACAAGTGACCACTGCATCTCCTGTAACATTTACAGAGGTTCGTATCATATCTAAGAGTCTATCTACTCCTAAAATAAGCCCTATCCCTTCTATGGGAAGTCCTACTTGAACAAAGACCATAGAGAGCATGATAAGCCCAACACCTGGAACTCCTGCTGTACCGATGGAGGCTAAGACTGACATAAGTATCACTGTTAAGTAACCACTGAGTCCTAGCTCTACACCATAAACATTGGCTATAAACACTGTAGCCACCCCTTGCATGATAGCTGTTCCATCCATGTTGATAGTCGCACCAAAAGGCACAGTAAAAGAGGCTACTGAGTTGTCAACACCCATACGCTTTGTTACACTTCTAAGTGTTACAGGTATAGTTGCATTGGAAGAGGCTGTAGAGAAAGCAAAGATTTGAGCATCTCGTATTTTACTTAAAAATATTTTAGGAGAGAGTCCTGAGAAGAGTTTGAGTACAAACATAAGTGTACCAAAGAGGTGTAACATTAACGCCATCACAAGTACAAGCACGTACCCTGCCAAACTTACAAGAAGGTCTAACCCAAGTTCAGAAATAGCTTTAGCTAAAAGTGCAAAGACTGCTATGGGTGCTACTGACATCACAATATTTACCATATGCATCATCGCTTCATTCATCACTTCAACACCCTCTGCAATGCTTTGTGCTTTTTTACCTACCATCAACAGAGAGATACCCAACAAAATAGAGAAGAAAATAATTTGAAGCATATTACCAGAGGCAAAAGCAGAAAGGACATTATCAGGAATAATGTTTATAAACACATCAGAGAGTGGTGGTGCCTCTTTTCCTGTAAAGGTTGCAGAACTTGTACCATTTGCACCAGAACCTGGAGCGATGAGAATAGCCAACCCTATGGCAGTAGCTATGGCAACAGCAGTCGTAAGCATATAGAGTCCAAAAGACTTAGCCCCTACACTTCCTAGTTTACGTATATCACCTATGCCAAGTACTCCAGAGATGAGAGAGAAAAACACCAAAGGAACCACAAGCATTTTAAGTGCAGTAATAAACATCTTTCCTACCATGTAAAAGAGTCCACCTACTACGTACTCACTCACAAAACTTCCCTCGGCATTGAAGCCACCCATATTGATAATAAGCCCCACGATAATACCAAGACCCATCGCCCAGAGTACTTTTGCTGTTAATGTCATTTTATATCCTAATTTCATATATAGTATTTTAGCCAAATCTTATAAAGGGTTTTCTCTTCTTAAGAAATAGTAGGGCTAAAAGCCTTTGTACTCACATTTACTCTCTGCCCCACAACTAAGCCCTTAAGCTCTTCATCACTAACAACAACCTCAACCAACTGTTGACCTATGGCAATGATAGCTACATGAATAACATCTACTTTTAGGATGTCTAACAACTCACCCTCAAACGAGAACTTTGCAGAACCTGTAGTCTTTAACAACACCTCTTTTGCTGACCCATCAGAGATTACTTTTCCCTCTTCTAAGACTAAAACACGTTCACTTAATCTATAGATTTCAGAGGGGTCATGACTTACCATGATAGTTGTTGTACCAAACGCTTTATGTAACAGAAGTATCTCATTTTGTAGTTTAGTTCGCATCGCAGGGTCAAGTGCAGAAAGTGGCTCATCCATAAGTAAAAGCTTAGGTCTTCCCATCAAAGCTCTACAAAGGCTTACCCTCTGCTTTTGTCCACCACTTAGGGTATTGGGCAGACGATTTTTAAGTGTAGTAAGCTCTGTCATCTCCAACAACTGTGAAGCCAAAGCTTTATCTTTAGAGACAAAAAGTAAATTCTCTTCTACACTCATGTTAGCAAACAAAGCATAGTCTTGAAAAACAAAACCTATCTCTCTTTTTTGAGGAGCTAAAGAGTGACTCCCCTCTAACCACACTTCATCTCCAAGAGATACCCTCCCCTTTGCCTCTTCTAACCCAGCAAGTACTCGTAAAAGTGTTGTCTTCCCCGAACCACTAAGACCAGTAAGAGCTACAAACTCTCCCTGTACTATCTTTATATCTATATCTAAATCCATCTTTCCATTTGAGCCATATAACTTTTTATTTATATTGATATGAATCATCTTAAAATCTCCCAAATTTTCGGCTCTGTCGTCCGTTAAATACATAAACACTCAACAGTACCAAAAAGCTCATAAGTATCATGATACCTGCGTAAATGTGGGCTGATTGGTAGTCCATCATCTCTACCATTTCATAGATAGCTACAGAAGCCACTTTAGTCTCTTCAGGAATGCTTCCACCTACCATAAGTACCACTCCAAACTCACCTACTGTATGAGAAAAAGTGATGATAAGTGCAGTAAGTACTGCGGGTTTTATGTTAGGTAGTGCTACTTTTAACACTGTTATTAGATTACTCTTTCCTGCGATGTAAGAGGCTTCAAGCATATTTTTGTTGAGTGATTCAAAGCCTCCTTGTAGAGGTTGAACCATAAAAGGTAAAGAGTAAAAACAACTCGCTATGACCAACGCAGTAAAGTTAAAAACCAACTTTATACCAAAAGTTTCATCAAAAAATGCTCCTAAAGGGGAGTTTTGAGAGAGTGATACTAAAATATAAAACCCTAAAACAGAAGGAGGTAAAACAATAGGCAATGCAGTCAACGCTTCTAAAAAAGGCTTAAACTTTGAGCGTGTTTGAGAGAGGTACCATGCCAAAGGTACTGAGATAACAAAAAGTATGAGTGTGGTAAGTAGTGCCAGTTTAAAAGAGAGTAAAAAAGGCGTAAAATCTAACTGAGATAGAGTTTCTATCATAACACTTCACCTATGGCTAAGTCACTAGACTTCATAAGTGCTATAAGCTTCTGCCCTACTTTTAACTCCATCTTTTTTGCTGAAGTAGCAGTAATAACAGACTCCATCTTTACACTACCACACACTAAACCTATGTTACTTAAGAGTTTGCCATGTGTACAAGAACTCACCTCTACACTCATCTGATTTTCATCACTTATATGTGCTAAAAGTGGTGGTATCACCAAGCTTATATGCATAGGTTTTATGACTAACTTTACTTTTGAACCTACATTCACTTTAGAGGACAACTCTAAACTCATCATAGAAAGCTCTTGCCCCTCACACGTAAAATGTACAATATGCAGACTATCACACGCTTCTATGTTACTCACTGTTGCATAAAAAAAACTCACGGTAACGTGTACCCAAAGTTACGTAAGATATCTTGTGCTTTAGCTGAAAACATAAAGTCATAAAAAGCTTTTACTTCAACATCATCTTTTGCACCTTTAAGTATGACTATCCCTTGGTCTATTGGGGTGTAAAGTTTAGTATCTACACTAAACCAATGCTCCCCCTCTTTAAACCTCTTCATCTTTGGGCTATAGAGTGAAGATTTAGCAATAAACCCAAAATCTGTAGCCATTACAGCGTACGACACCGTTTGAGAGATAGACTCACCATAGACAAACTTATGCTTTATCTGTTCATATACCCCTGCATTTTCCAATGCCTCTTTAGTGGCTATCCCATAAGGTGCAGTTTTAGGGTTTGCAACGGCTATCTTTTTTATGGAACTTTTCAAGGTAAGTTTCATACCTTGGCTAAAATCTTGTTTTTTGCTACTTAAGTACGCCAACGCTCCCTTAGCATACACACGAGGTTTAGTCACCGCTAACCCCTCTTGGTAGAGCGTATTTGGGTAGAGCATATTAGCTGACATAAACAGTCCATAGGGTGCACCATGTTTTACCTGAGCCGTAAGCTTCCCACTACTCCCAAGTACCACCTTCACTTTTATGTTAGGGTGAAGCAGATAAAACTCTTTTTTTAGTGCATCTATCGCATAACTAACATTCGCAGCAACAGCGATATTAATGCTACCTGCATGTGTGCTAACATGGGTAAAAAATAGTAAGACGAGTATCCATAGTTTTAGTTTCATTTTTCCTCTTTAAAAAAGATAGTTTATCTCAAACCTTGCTTCACTGTATGAAGGGTCTGCTTTTTGTATGTTGGTTGTTTGAGCTTCTCCAAAAACATGCCCCAGTCTCACTTTCATGTAGAGATTAGGCATACTCTCAAAACGTTTGATAATATCAAGGGTTACGACTTGGCTATCTGCACAAGGTACACCTAGTTTACTGTCATCAAAATCTTGTATAGCATAACGCATAAATGCTTTTAAGTTAGAAGCCCACTTCACTTTTGCAAAATTATAGTCTGCTCGTATCATGTATGTTTCTGTGTTGGCATACCAGTTATACTGCCCCATAACACGAGTAAACCCACCTGTAGGAAAACCTCTCCAAGGAGCAATAATATCACCTTCATCTGCAACCTTTGTATATCCAAACCTTAATTTCCATGCATCTGCTTTTACATCTACTCTTGCACCAAATAACCAACTATCAAGCGTCTTAGGGTTACTATACCCTTGAGTAATAGTTTTAATATTTGCCCCTCCTATTGGCCCTACTCCATGGTCAAACTGTTGCATATAACGAAATGCAGGTATCACCATAAACCCATCCACATTCATAGTATAATCTACTTGAAGCATAGCCGAAGAGAGTAACTCTGGTATTGCTGTGTAGTTGATGTGAATCTTATAATTTTCTATACTTTTATTAACCATATCAAAAATGAGTAATCTATCTTCGATTTTTTTCTCTTTCAATGTAGTACGTGTTATCCCTAAATGCATCATAGCATCATCATTTTCACTATAGCCATCTTTTGAAAAGAGATGATGAAACTCTGAATGGTCTCTTAACTTCTGTTTTGTCAGATATGCCATTTTTATCTCTGTATTCTCTAAGATTTTACTATTGAGTGTTACCCCCTCAAAGGTATTAGGTATCATCTTTGTATCATTACTTTTAGTTAAAAAACTCTCAAATATCTGCCTCCCTACTTTAAGGGAAGTATTTTCATGCTTATACTCTAAATAAGCCTGTGACATAGAGAGTATATTTGATGTTCCATCATTTAACATATCTTCTCTACTAAGCACACCTTTACCTGCCTTGTAGAGATACGCTTCATTCTGATTTAAGCTTCCATACGACTCTGTAGCATAAAGTCCTACGGTAAAAGCAAAACCATGAAGATAAGCACTTTTATAAAGAAAAGAGCCACCTAACCCTACTATGCCATGGTCTTTTCGTACTTCTTTTCCATTAAATTCTAACTCTTCATGCCATACAAAACCAAAACTATTAAAACGTAAACGCCCATAAAAGTTTCCTTTAGTAAACATTTGACTGATGCTATCTACATTTGGAGACGTAGTTTTATAGCTTTCTATCATACTATCTTCTAATGTACGTTGATTTACCAAAATACTTGCATTCACAAAAGTAAAGCAGAGTAGTAGTGACAAATAAAAGATAGGTTTTAGAGATAAAATCATTTTGTAATTACCATTTTAATATTTTTTAGTGTAAAAATCATTTTATCAAAAATTGCGTTTTAAACACTTTAACTTCTTCAGCTAAATCTATTGACAAAGTTATATAAAAGTGCTATTATCCACCTCTAGTAAATAATAATGTTTACTAACTATGGGGGTGACTTGGTTTCGACTGGAGTAGTCGGGGCTATGTGCATGTCGGACTGAGCAATTCCGTTACGCGGCTCACACGCATTTAAACGCAAACAACACAGATTACCGTCCAGCTTACGCAGTAGCGTAAGTCATTAACCCCGCTCACGCGGAGGACTGCCCTGCCTGGGAGTGTCATCTTAACAGGAATCTCTTCGGAGAAAGTGCTTCGGCATTTGGGGTATCACATCTGATGACTATGCCTCGTGGAAGTTATGCCACAAGGTGAGAATCTTAACTCGTCTAGCAAAGTTTTGAGTGTGGTACAAAACTAGATTAAACTTAACAACACTGACTAAGCATGTAGAGTCATAGTTCTAGCTATTTTAGGACAGGGGTTCAATTCCCCTCACCTCCACCAAAACACAATCCAATAACCTCTAATATAACCCTTAAAGCCCCTTATACACGATACCTAAGCCCTTTTGTTAGTCTAAGGTGATATAATCCAATACAACTAAATCTAAGTCTTTTAGTGGGTCTTTTAGGGGGTTTTTCTTAATTTATAATGCTCCCCATAAATCAGACCACTTAATTTAACTTTCTTATTCCAAATGATAGAATATTAAATAAGAAATATGAGGGATCAAAGATGAGTGTAAAAAGAAAGAGTTATAGTGCAGACTTCA
>Ga0256837_1000541_pt1 | contig 31104 bp, 36 predicted proteins | sample 4562384metaG_FD_185976 | JGI IMG/M metagenome (GOLD analysis project Ga0256837, IMG submission 185976) | Hydrothermal vent microbial communities from Guaymas Basin, Mexico - 4561-384 | ecosystem: Environmental > Aquatic > Marine > Hydrothermal vents | place: Mexico: Guaymas Basin | collected... | reverse complement strand
GATTTCTGGTGCGACTGGTGCTGTTGCTATTGTACTTGTTGGTTTAGGTGTTGAGGCTACATCTATACTGCAAGCTCAAGGCTTAGCAAAAGAAGCTATATATATGGGTGTGCTCCACTACATACTTTTAGCAACTGTTATAGCTGGTATAATACAGATAACAATAGGTATGTTAAAACTAGGAAAGTTTATCCGTCTTGTTCCAACCCCAGCTATCCATGGGTTTGTAAATGGTCTTGCTATCGTTATAGGTACTGCTCAGTTTAAATTTTTTGAGGGTCAAGGGTATATGATGTATATTTTAGTGTTTATCACTATGGCTATTATGTATATACTCCCAAAATTCACAAAAGCTGTTCCTGCCGGGCTTGTAGCTATTATCGCGATAACTTTAGGTGTTTATTTTACAGGTGTAGATACTCTACTACTAAGTGGACTAGATGATATGAGTAAATATGCTGGTCAACTACCAACATTTTCCATACCTGAGTATCTCTTTAATTTAGATGCTATAATGCTTGTTCTACCATACTCTGTAATTGTAGCTTTAGTTGGTATTATAGAATCTTTACTTACTCTTTCTGTTTTAGATGAGTTAAGTAACACTCGTGGTTCAGCTAACAAAGAGTGTATCGCTCAAGGTACAGGAAATATCACTTGTGGTTTCTTTGGTGGTATGGCTGGTTGTGCTATGATCGGTCAATCTATCATCAACTACACTTCAGGTGGAATCGGAAGATTATCATCTTTTGTAGCTGCTGTTGGGCTTATCACTCTTGTTGTTTCTATGAGTAGTGTTTTAAATGCTATCCCTGTTGCTGTTTTAGTGGGGATTATGTTTATGGTAAGTATTGGAACATTTGAGTGGTCAAGCTTTTCAAGACTTAACAAAATGCCACCAACTGATGCTTTTGTGATGGTAGCTGTTACAGTAATCACTGTTGTTGAAGATTTAGCTATCGCTGTTATCGCTGGTGTTATCATCTCAGCATTAGCTTTTGCTTGGAAACATGCTAAAATCTTTGCTAAATCTGAAATTGAAGACGATGGAACAAAAGTATATACATTAGAGGGTCCACTTTTCTTCGGTTCTGCTACTACATTCGGTGATAATTTTGATGTGGAACAAGACCCACCAAAGGTTGTTATCGATTTTAAAAATGCTAGAGTTATGGATTCTAGTGGAGTTGAGGCTATCGATATGATAACTAAAAAATATGAAGACGCTGGTAAAAACCTACTACTTCGTCACCTCTCAGCAGATTGTAAAGCTATACTTAAAAAAGCTGGACCACACTGCTCTTATGAGGAAGATGATCCAACTTACAAAGTAGCGATAGACTACTAAAGTAGATAAACTCACAAATAAAATTGTGAGTTTATCTTATCTCTGAATTTTGATAAGGTTTTGAGGTTGTTTACCTCTATACTGAGGCATCGCTTGACCAATATTTGAATTTATATATGTTGGATCAGCTACAACAAGTTTCTTATTCCCTAACCTAATAAAATCACCTTTCATTGGAACATATAAAGCTGTTGCCATATGACCTTTATAATGAACGCCATAAACATTTATCGAAAAAAGCTTTTTAATCAAATATGAAAACAAAATAGCTCTATCTTCACAATCAGACCTCTTATAATACAATGTCTCCTCAGCAAACATAACTTTTTCTCTGTTAAACTGAACCTCATCTTTAGAGTATTTAAAAGATTTTTGAACAAAATGTAGTACAAAGTTCATAGCATCACCCATCTGTTTACCATCTAAGTAATGTTTTAAATCTTTAGCGATAGATCTATATGTTGTGTTTTCCATAGGAGCATTAAAAAATGTTTCATAATCAGCCTGTGGATATGTCCCCATAAAATCTATAAGGTTTTGATTGTACTGATACTTTATCCTATAAGTTTTACCATACTCTTTAAATGACAATGTTTTAGTTTTCATATCTTTTTTTAGATATGGTAAAGATTCTAAAGATAGATCCAACGGTTTAGTTGAACCGGGGTAATCTTGTCTATATGAAAAGACTCTACCTATATTACCCTTAGCATAGTGTGATAAAACATAATATTTTTTCTTATGAAAACTATAATTTGGTGTTGAATAGATCGTTTTTTTAGAGTAAAACATCAATACAATATGTTTATCTACCAACCCAACCTTTACAGCATAACCTAGTTTATTAAAAACAAACCAACTAAAAAGTTTAGCATTATCACTATCTCGATATATCTCATTAGATAGTTTTAAAACAAGTAAGTAAACTCCCCAATCATTAAGATTTTGAGCTTTTTTAACCCTTTTTAATTCCCTAATTAGCTCCTCATATTCACTTGATGCTACATTTGAAAAGAAGCTTGTTATACCATTTTGATTTTGTGGGTAAAAGTTAGCATTTTTTATCTTGTATGCTATATCAAAACCAACTTGAGTACCATAAAAATCAAATGTTATATCTTTAGGTACTGTTTTAGCAACATTTTCCTTTTTAACACTCTCTTTTATCTTTTCTAGTTTATCCCTCTTTTCTAAAACAACTTTTTTATCATCTTCTATTGGTGCTGGTTTAATATTCTTTAAACTAATATTTACTTTTGGTCCAACACTTTTAATCTTTGATTCTTGAGCTTTTGGGATAATAGTTGGCTTTGGTTTTTCATATCTCTCTTTACCAAACTCAACATTATAAGCTTTCCACTGCTGTTTAAGGTATTTACTAAAAGCACTATCCCTTTCATCTTTAAATTTATGAAAAGATTCAGCTTGTGATCTTTTAAAATCCTCAAATGATTGAGCATAAACTGATGAACTACCTATTAGTAATGCTAAACTAAAATGGCCAAATAGCTTGTAAAATTTTTGTTCCCCAACCCTGTTTTGTCGCACGATCTATATCCCCCTCTGTTTTATATAGTATTTTAGCATCACCTATTAAAGATGAGCTTATTGTATTATACTGATCTATATCATAAGGGCGAATTACACCACTAACTTGAATCGTTTGTTTTTGATCATCTACTAAAATATCTTTTTTACCTGAGATAAAATAGTTTCCATTTATAAGCACCTTTACAACTCTAGCCGTTACTTTAGTTGTAAAAGATGAATCTCTAGTTGCTGAACCTTGCCCACTATATGAATTGTTTGTTGTTGATTGGAAACCAACATTAGTGATTCCATATAGTTTCGCAGCATAAGAGTTTACAGCACCATTTCCACCTGCTGAAGCAAATATACCACCACCTAAGTTTGTAGCATCAGATTTACTCAATTTTTTAGCACCTGTACTAGAGCTTTTTGCTGTTTCAGAGATTAAAACAGTAACGATGTCATTTACATTCATAGCTTTTCTATCAGAAAAAAGTGGTCTTGAACCCTGACCAAATATACTACCAGTAGATACAAAATCTTTTTTATCCTCTTTTGATGGCATCTGCTCAACATAAGTTGGTGGCTCAAAATTTAGTTCCGGATCAACTAGTTTAGCAGTACAACCACTAAAAAATAGTATAGCAGAGATTGATGTTACGATGTAAAGTGATCTTTTATTAAGCATAAGGTTCCTAGTTAATCTTTGTTTAGTTATAATTCTAGCAAAAATAATTCCACCAAAGGATAACGATGTCACTAAGAGAAACAATTAACACAGAACTTAAAAATGCTATGAAAGCTAAAGATACTAAAAAAAGAGATGCTCTTCGTCTGTTAATGAGTGCTTTTAAACAGATAGAGGTTGATGAGAGAAAAGAGTTAAGTGATGATGATGTTATCAAAATTATACAAACACAAGTAAAAAGAAGAAACGATTCTGCTGCTCAATACAAAGAGGCTGGTCGTGAAGAGTTGATGAAAGTGGAGCTTGATGAGATAGCTTTTTATACACCTTACCTACCAGCTCAATTAAGTGATGATGAGTTAGAATCTGAAATAAAAGAGATAATCTCACAAACTGGTGCTTCATCTATGAAAGATATGGGTAAAGTTATGGGTGTAGCTTCAAAAAAATTAGCAGGTAAAGCTGATGGTAAAAGAATCAACGAAACTGTTAAGGCACTATTAGCATAATAGGATTTTAGATGAAACTTAGCTTTAGGATAAAACATTTTCTTTTTAGTGCCTTTCGCGAACTTTTCGTTCACCACCATAGCTCATTAGAGTTTAGAGCTAAAATATTCGCATTAGTTATTGCTGCGAATGAGGACGCTACTGTTGAGAGTTATATACAAGTTAAAATAATTGGTAGAGAGATATATAAAAACGACATAGAGAGAATAGATCTTTTAATGATCTCAACAAAAGAGTTGGTACAAAAAGTTAAAGAGGATAATGGACTAGATATAGACACCCTAATAGCTAATATTCAAAAAGAGTTAAGATATGTACCTAGATATGCTAAAAAGATAGATATAGAACCTTTAAGAGCTATCATAGCTCTATCTTACGATGAAGACACAATAGCATATCAAAACAGTATATTGGAGTTTCTACAAAGATTAAAAGATGAGACCCTTAATACTAAGAGGTCTCAAATTGAAAAAGATGAAGAGAGTTTAAAAACTATATATTAAACCTCTCTTTATCAAAAAAACTATCAACAGATATATTTTTAAAAGAGGCATTTAATGATGTAAAAAGTTGAGGGAAGTCTTTTTCCATTTTTGCTAACATCTCTTTCATATTTGCTCTGGCATGTGGCATCTTTACATCAAATCTCATCGCTGGACAAGCTTCATCACCGATAGCACTTATACCATTTTCTTCAACAAAAGCACGAAGTTGTCGCTCTCTCATCTGAATCAGTGGACGAATCACGATAAGACCATTACCAGCCTTATACTTAGGTGCTAAACTTCTCATCTGACCATTGTAGATAAAGTTCATAAAAAAACTCTCAGCAGCATCATCCATATGGTGACCTAATGCTACTTTATTACACCCCTGCTCTAATGCTACACTATATAAGAATCCTCTCCTCATACGGGAGAAGAAACTACAAAAAGATGAGTTTTTACGAATCTTATCTTTAGCTATATCATAAGTTTGTGTTTCGTGAACTATGTGTGGAATCTCATACTCTTTACAGTGAGCTATAAGATTATCAAAGTTCTCACCCATACCATAGCTTATAGTTACGGCGATAAACTCAAACTTAAAAGGTGCTCTTCTTTGTTGCTCTTTCATAGCATGAATCATAGTTAAGGAATCTTTACCACCACTAAGACCAACAAGAATCTTATCACCCTCCTCTATTAGCCCAAACTCACCATTTGTTTTGCCAAGTTTTGACATAATCTTTTTAGATAATTTTATAGAATTTTTACTCAACGATTTTATCTACCATTTTCATAACAAACTCAGCCGATTCAACAGCACTTGTTTCTAAAAACTCATCAAAAGAGAAACTAGCATCCATATCGGCAGCATCACTAATAGCACGAAGAATAAAGAAAGGGATATTTAAAGCATCACAAACAACAGCAACACTACCACCCTCCATCTCTAAAGCATCAGCACCAAAAGTTTCACCTATCCAATTTTTTCGCTCCTCATTTGCTACGAACTGGTCTCCAGTAGCGATGATTCCCTCTTGAACAGTTTTACCCATCTCAGAAGCAACCTCTTTACCAAGAGCTATAAGATTCTTATCTGCTTCAACAAAAACACTCCCCTCAGGAACAAACCCAAAAGGGTGACCAAAAGCAGTTATATCTAAATCGTGTTGAGATAGTTTTGTAGCTATGATTAGATCGCCAACTTTTAAACTAGGAGAGATCGCTCCAGCAACACCACTAAAAAGAAGTTTATCACAACCAAAATGTTGAATCATTGTAGTAGCTGTAAGAGTTGAGAAAACCTTACCTATTTTAGAGTAAGCTATAACCAACTCCACACCTTTATAAGTCGCTTCATAATATTTGTTATTAGCATACTCAGTCGTTTTATAACTATCTAATTTCTCTAAAATTGGAGCTACCTCTTCAGGCATCGCACCCATAATCGCTATTTTCATAAAATTTCCTATATATTAAATGTTTGTATATCTTCTTTAAAATGTTTTAATTTCTCTATAATATTTGCTTTTTCATCAACAACACAACTCCCACCCCAAAAGCCTAAACCATCTTCAAAACCTACACGATTTACAAAGATAACTTTAGAGTTACACTCTTTAGCAACCACTTTTAGTATATCTGTCCACTTCTTTTCAATCTCTAAACCATCATCACTAAAACCACGAGCTGGAGAGGCTACTAAAACTATAATTAAGTCAGGATTCTCTTTTATTAAATCTTTATGAACAGACTTATGCCACATATCTTCACAAACTAACATAGAAGTTTTTCCAAACTTAGATTCAAAGCTTTCAAAAATATCACCAGCATTAAAGTAACGAGCTTCTTCAAACATACCGTAGTTTGGTAGATGAACTTTGTTGTGTTGACTTAAAAGCTCACCTTTAGAGAAGTAGAGTGCTGAATTTCTAAAACTATCACCATCTCTAATAGCACCACCAACTACAAAATCAACCTCTTTACTTAACTCTTTAAGAGTATCTAACTCATCAAGATTCCAAGCATCTTCACTAAGCTTATCTTGAAGCATATAACCATTTAAAGATAGTTCAGGAAAAACTATAAGATCACTACTATTTTTATATCTATCTATAATATCAATAGTATCGTTAAGATTAAAACGGTTAAGTTTAGGTGAATTTTGTATCAGTGTTACTCTCATTTTAGTTACAAACTTCCTCTACAACTTTTTCTAAAGATTCCATATCTGAGATATTTAAAGTTTTTAAACTTTTAGCGATTCTACGGTTAAGACCTTTAAGTGTGATTCCATTACCAAACTCTATCGCCATATCAACATCATCAGCTATCGCTAAGATAGATTGTTTATATTTTACAGGTTTAACAAGTTGATCTTTTAAAAGAGATACCGCTTCATCTTTTGAAGAGTAAGGTTTAGTTGTAACATTTGAGATAATCGGAGCTTCAAAACTATCTTGAACCATCTTCTCCATTAACTCACTTAAAGGTTCTTGAGCAGGTGAAAGAATCTCACAATGTGAAGCAACAGACATATCAAGAAGTAAAGCTCTCTTAGCTCCAGCATCTTTAAAAGTTTGCTCTAAAGATTTCAGATCAGCTTTCATACCAGCTACAACTAACTGTCCATCTTGGTTATAGTTTGCTGGCCAAACTTGTTTACCATCAGCTTGAGCTTCAGCACAAATTTTCTCAACAGATTTATCATCAAGACCAACAAGAACCATCATACCAGCCTCTTTGTTTTCACAAGCAGACTGCATAAAAGCACCACGATTATGAACTAATTCAACAGCATCAACATAATCTATCGCACCACTAGCACATAAAGCAGAAAACTCACCAAGAGAGTGACCTAAAAATAGTTCAGCTTTAACATCTGGACATTTTTCTTTAAAAAGTCTATAAGCTACCATCTGAACAAGTAAAATCGCTGGTTGAGTATATGCTGTTTGACCTAGTTTTTCATTCTCTTCAAAAATCAACTCTTTAAAATCAACACCTATTCTCTCTCCAGCTTTAGCAAACATCTCTTTTGCTATATCTGAATTTTCATAAAAATCTTTACCCATACCAACTGCTTGAGAACCTTGCCCTGCGAATATCATTGCTATTTTTTTCATTTTAATCCTTTAATTATAAATATTTTTTATTATCTGCTATTTTTTTTCTTAGTGTATTTCTATTTAATCCCAATTTATCTGAAAGTTGTAATTGAGATTTGAATTTTTTTAAACCTGTTTTTATCAATGGAACTTCATATAGATATAGATAATTTTTATAATCATTATTTGAACCTAATTTATCGTATAGATAATTTTCAATAATCTCCATAAGCTCTGTATCTTTAATATCTTTTAAAAGTGAGCTAATCATCACTTGTCTCCTTAAGGAGTGTGAATTACTACTTAGATCTGGAGTAAAATTATCAATATCGATACTCACATATGAACCAAAAATTTTAGATGCCTCTTGTTCAAACTTTTCTATTAATGGTTTTATATCCTCTTTCCTCTCACATAAAGGTGGAATATCAAACTTAACACTAAAGATGTTATCTAATTCTCCAATAATATATGAACTTTTAGCAGTAGCAATAACTCGAATATCATTTGATTCTATCGTGTCAATTACTCTTTGAATGTTTGGTGAGTTTTCTAAATTTGTAATTATTATCTCGCTTAAACTTTCTATGCTAATTAATAATTCATTAAAATCAGATGCGTCGATAACCGGCGCATCTGGGAGGATATAGGAGGCTAAATTTCTTTTACCAACACCTGTTTCACCTCTAATCAGAGCATTAACAGATAGTGTTTTTAAAAGAGTAGCTGTTTTAAATGCTTCCTTAGAAGCATCCGATACAGTTATAAAATTAGTGACATCCACAACCAGTACCGCCACCAGTACCACAACATCCATCATCAGGTTGTTGATTTTCAGCAGGGATACCAGACATAATCTCTTCAGCTGAAGCATCTCTTACATTATTTACAGTAACTGTAAACATTAGTGCTTTACCTGCTAGAGGGTGATTAAAGTCGATAACAACATTCTCTTCACCAATCTCTTTTACGATAACTTGAACAGTTCCACCATCTTCACCTTGACCATAAAGTGTCATACCAACTTCTAAATCGATACCAGCGAACTGATCTTTAGGAACCTCTTGTTTAGCTTCTGGATTTAACTCACCATAAGCATCTTCTGGTTGAACTAAAACATCAGCTTTCTCACCAATCGCCATATTTGCGATTCCATTCTCTAAACCTGGAATAATTTGACCTTTTCCAAACATAAATACTAATGGTGCTCCACCAACATTACTGTCAACAACAGTGTCTCCATCACGAACTTCATACTCAATCGATACTATTTGATTTGCTTCTATTGCCATTTATAAGACCTTATTTTTATTCTTAATCTAGCGATAATTTAATATCACTAAAATTTATTTACAGATTTTATCATAAAATTATTTTATATTGCTGAAAATAATAAACTCTAATCAATTAATGAAAGTTTTACTCTCGCATCTTCAGCAAACTTACTATCTGGATATTTATTTATTAAACCATTATAAAATGCTTTAGCATTTTTTGTATCACCTGTTTCATCCATAGATACAGCTGTATGATACATTAAAGATGGCATATAATCAGCTTTTGAGTACAATGAAGCACTCTTTTTAAAATATGAGATAGCCTCAGCATAGTTTTTTCTTTTAAACTTCATCTCACCTATCATATAATGAGCTCTTGCTGGTTTATAATTTTTATTTATCAGATGTGTATAGTACTCTATCGCCTTAGTATAGTATCTTTTATCAAAATATGCTTTAGCATCTCTTGCTACTTCAGCATTTGACAATTTATCTAATTTAGATACTTTAGGTTTAGAGGAACCTTTTAACTCTTTTGCCATCAAACCTTTGAATCTATTTACATCATCTACCAATTTAGTAAACTCTTTTTTAGTAACATAAGATGAATTTATTGTATAAATTAAATTAGATAACTCTTCAATAACTAACTTGAGTTTATCTATATTCTCTTTATTATCTTGTGTAAAAAGAGTTAACCTTTTTTCATATTCACTAGAACTATTTGAATCTGACAATATTTTAGTTGATATTTTATTTAAAGTGATCTTATTTTCATGAGATTTTCTGCTCAAACTCTCTATAATAGTTTGTAGGCCATCAATTCTTTCCCTTAGAGAATCTACTTGATTCGCTTGGTTATTACTTTTTACAACAATTTTATGGAGATTTTTTTTAGTTTCTAGTAGAGATTTTTCATTAGAAGTTAACCCGTAAGGGTTAGAACTATCTAAATCTCCAGCACCAAACGCAGATGGCTCAGCACTGAATAACATTAGTGGTAGAAGAGTTACAATAGAGGTAACTATTAAACCTGTTTTCATAGATTATGGAAGAAGTTTAAAATCTACACGACGGTTTTTAGACCAACACTCTTTAGTTTTATCACTACATACAGGATTACTCTCACCATAACTAATCATAGTTATACGGTTAGAATCTACACCCTCAGCAATAAGAGCTTTTTTAACAGAGTTAGCTCTTTTTAAACCTAATGCGAAGTTATACTCATCACTACCCCACTCATCACAATTTCCCTCTAGTTTTACAGTTAAACCATTTGCTGAACCATTTACAACTTTAGAGCTTGTTGAGATTTTATCTTCCATATCTTTACGGATATTGAATTTATCAAAATCAAAATAAACAGAAGATAACTTTTCCTCTAAAGAAGCGATACTTCCAGCATTGCTATCTGAAGTCATCATAGAACCCTCACCAGAGATCTCTGAATTTTCTTCTGAGATTGTTTCTGTATTTACAGGTGCTACCTCTTGAACCTCTTGTTCATATCCAGTTTCATCTACAACTGGCTCACTTGAGCTACACCCACTGAAAAATAATAGCGCTGACACTACACTAGATAGAATTATGCTTTTCATTACATTACCTTAGTATTAATTTTATTCAAGATTATAGCAAAATAATATTAATTTTCTACCAATCCATAGATTGAAGTTTTCCATATTTAAGTGGAAATAAATAATTTTTATTATGGTTTAACCTTATGATCCCTATTGAGCTTTGACCTTTATAATTTTTTATAAATAAAATAGCATCGCCATCTTTAGAGAATCTTGGAAATTCATTTACACCAGTTACAGTCAATCTTCTAATAAAATCTGTTTTTGTAGATATAAGATGAAGATTAAAAGTGTTTCTTGAAAATGACTGAGAACTCTCCCTAGCTTTATAAACTATATATTGACCATGAACACTACAAGCTGAGTTGCTTTTACCATAATACAACATCTGTTCAACATCATTAGAACCTATCTTTTTAGAAAAAACATTTGGGTAACCAAGTCTATTAGATATAAAGACTATCTTATCATCACCAAGAAATTGACCATTTACATCTATTCCACTATATTTAGTCACCCTTTTATATTTTCTAGAATCTATGTTAAAAATATATATATCAGGTTGACCATTTGGTGCCATTGTTAGAAGAAGATTCTTAGAATCACTACTTACATCAGAACATACCATCATACCATCTGATGATATTATAGTTTTTACTCTAGCATTTTTAATATTAACATACTTTAGTGTAGGTTTTGTATTATCTAATGAAGTATAATAGAAACCTGTTTGTGTATTATCTGCCCATTTTGGAAAGACATTAAAACCACCTTTTACAATGGTATGTTGATATGATAATGAATAATCAGCTATCACAATTTCACTTTTCATAGATGAAACAATCCTAGCAAAAATAACTTTTCTTTTTATCCACTCAATAGAATCATTACCCATATACTCATTAATATCATAAGCGATAGTATGTGCTAAGAACATATATATAGACTTTTTATTTATCTTATACTTTTTAGTAAAATTAAGTTCACTATTTTTATATAGTTTGATAAATATATTTAACGCTCCAGCATCATCTTCAAACATTTTATATCTTAAAACATAATTCATATCTTTATTTTCAACAAGAACATTTGTATCATTAAAATATGTTGTTCTACGATGTCTATCTACATTAAAAACAGAGATAACATTCAAGTCTGCTATCAATGATTTAAAAAACTTAACTTTAAAAGTTTCATCATAACTTATAGAAGAATCTTCAACAGCTAAACTTGGTAAAGCTTCAACTTTTTTAATAACATCTATCGTAGCATCATTCGCAAATGATAATGTAATTATAAAAAATAACGCAATTATTGTTTTCATTTTAATCCTTAATTTTTATCTGATGTGATATTTATCTGCTTTATTAGGGGTTTGTTATCAGGGTTTATTGGGAACAATACACCAACTAATCTAGCTTTTATTCTATCACACTCATCATTTAACGCTTCATTTGATGAGTATCTAATGATTCTAAAATCTATCATTTTACCTATGGCACTTAACTCAATAACAGCTCTTACTGTATGACCCTCAGAGTTGGCAGGTGGCATAAAATGGTTATAAACTATCGCTTGAATTTTAGCTAAATATTCATTAACTTCACTAGCAGTAGATGATTTAGTATTTTTAGAATCTTTTGATTTTAAAAGCTTTGATATTTTATCTTTATCAATATGTTTTTGAGATAGATTATCTTTTTTAATAACAATCTTTTTTTGTATATCTTTAATTCTTTGATTATTTATTTTCTTTTTAGGTTTTTTAGTTGTTATTTTTTTAGTCCAAACATCACTAAAAAGATCATCAATATCAACTTCTGAAGTTTGAGTAGAAGGTGTTGATGGAGTAACAATAGAGGGAGTAGGAGTTGTTTTAATCTCTTTTGGTTCAGATTTTTGAATCTTTTTTGGAACTAATGATACAGATATATAATTGTCTTTTTTTAAAGCAAATGTTTTTTTAAATTTAGGTGTAAACATCATATAGGCAAATAAAAATAGAATCAACGATAAAAGTGATAAAGAGAATAGACCACTTAAATAAAAAAGAGTTTTATTATCATCCATTGGTTGCTAAAGAGACCTCAGTAAAACCTGCTTGTTTAACAGCTGCTAAAAGTGACATAACTACACCATAATCTAAAGATTCATCAGCACTAATTAAAACAGTAGCTTTTAGATCTAAGTTTTTAGAATAAAGAAAAAAATTATCCATAAATTCATGTAACGAATAATTGTCTTTATTTATTTTAACATTCTTATCTTTGTCAATACTAATATGTACTGGTGGAATTTTTGAAAGTTGTTTAGTTATAGAACCTTTTGGAAGTTTTATATTTTCTTCATAAATAATATTTGGAGCGATCACCATTAAAATAGCTAGTAAAACCAACATAACATCAACAAGAGGTGTGATATTTAACTCTGGTTTATCATCCCAATCATAAATCATAAGTTATACCTTACGAGCTAATATCGCATCACTTTGCATCTGCATAAAACTAACTAACTCAAACGATTTTCTTTTTAATATTTGATGGTAAGTATAAGCAAAAATTGCTACAAAAATACCTGCCGCAGTTGCTATTAAAGCATCAGAAACACCAGAAGCTATAACAGACATACTTCCACTAGTTTGACCAATATGTGTAAAAGTATCTAAAATAGAAACAACAGTACCAAATAAACCGATAAAAGGTGTAGTTGAAGAAAAAACAGAGAGTATAGATAAACCTTTAGTAGCCTCTTTTGTAGCAGCCAACATACCTAAAGCTAGTATCTCTTTTGTAATATTTGAACTAGTTTTTATAAAACTATTTAAAAAAGCATCTTCATTAACACTAGAAGATCCCATTAGAAGATTTTCTAAAGAGTTACTCTCCCTAGAAAGCCAACTAGACAGGGCAAAATAGCGATATATAAAAACCCAATTTAAAATCAAAAAATAAATTGATAAAAGGGCAAGTACACCCAGTGTAACTGGGTGACTTTTTAAATAAAAATCTATTAAACCGTTAGTCATAATCTATATAAGTTTTTGAGCAGCAGTTTCAATTCTAGCTGAAACAGATGCGATAGCAGGATTAGCATCAGCAATATCACGAATTAGCTCTTGAGCCTCTTCTAACGCTTTAGCTACTGAACTTTCACACTCACCACGGATAGCAACAGCACCCTCAACTAATACGATCACTTTTTCTTCATCAACTTGAACAACGCCCCAGTTAATTAGAACAGATTCTACTGATTTATCTTCTTTTTCGATATCTATAACACCAGCCTCTAACAAAGTTGTTAGAGAAGCGTGATGAGCAAGAACACCGAACTCTCCCTCTTCACCAGGAAGAGTTACACTAATAGCTTCATCATTAAAGATTTCACCATTAGGAGTTAGGATTTCAAGTTTTAACTTATCCATTATAGTCCTTTATAAACCCTAGGCTTATTTGTTTTTCTCATGTTTAGCGATAGCTTCATCCATTCCACCAACCATGTAGAAAGAACCCTCAGCCATATGATCACATTCACCATCAAGAATCATTTTGAAACCTTTAATAGTGTCTGCAAGAGAAACATATTTACCAGGAGCACCTGTAAATACTTCAGCAACAAAGAATGGTTGAGATAAGAATTTTTCAATTTTACGAGCTCTTTCAACAACATTTTTATCATCTTCAGATAACTCATCCATACCAAGAATAGCGATAATATCTTGTAAATCTTTATATTTTTGAAGTGTACCTTGAACACCACGAGCAACAGCATAATGCTCTTCACCAATAATTTGTGGATCAAGTAATCTTGAAGTTGAATCTAGTGGATCAACCGCAGGATAGATACCTTTTTCAGCAATTTTACGATTAAGAACTGTTGTCGCATCTAAGTGAGCAAAAACAGAAGCTGGAGCTGGATCCGTTAAATCATCCGCAGGAACATATACAGCTTGAACAGATGTAATTGAACCAGTTTTAGTAGATGTAATTCTATCTTGTAAAGCACCCATTTCACGAGCTAAAGTTGGTTGGTAACCAACAGCTGAAGGGATACGACCAAGAAGTGCTGACATCTCAGAACCTGATTGAGCAAAACGGAAGATATTATCAATAAACATTAAAACATCAAGACCTTTCTCATCACGGAAATACTCAGCCATAGTAATACCTGTTAAAGCAATACGATTTCTTGCTCCTGGAGGCTCACTCATTTGACCGTAGCACAGTGCAACTTTATCAAGTACATTAGAATCTTTCATCTCATGGTAAAGGTCATTACCTTCACGAGTTCTTTCACCAACACCAGCAAATACAGATAAACCATCATGACCCATCGCAACATTGTGGATAAGTTCCATAATAATAACTGTTTTACCAACACCAGCACCACCAAATAGACCAACTTTACCACCTTTAGAGTAAGGAGCAAGTAAATCAACTACTTTGATACCAGTTTCAAACATCTCTGTTTTAGTTGATTGATCAACTAATGATGGTGGAGCACGGTGGATTGACCAAGTATCACTATCAGTAATTTGTTCACCACCATCGATAGTTTCACCAATTACATTGAAAATTCTACCAAGAACTTTATCTCCAACAGGAACCTTGATAGGAGCACCAGTAGCAGTAGCATCCATACCACGAACTAAACCTTCACTCATATCCATAGCGATCGTTCTAACACGACCATCACCTAAGTGAGCTGCAACTTCTAATACTAAACGAGTTACATTTCCTTCTAAACTTACTTGAACTTCAATTGCTTCGTTAATAGTTGGAAGATAACCATCAAAATCAACATCAACAACTGGGCCCATAACCTGGCTAATTTTACCAATCATATTTTTCTCCATTATTTCATCGACTCCACACCACTAATAATTTCTATTAGTTCGGTAGTAATAGCAGCTTGTCTAGCTTTATTAAATTCTACATTTAATGATTTAACCATCTCTTTAGCATTGTTAGTTGCTGTATCCATAGCTTGCATTCTAGCACTATGTTCAGCAGCAACAGAATCAATTAAAGAGTAGTACATACTAAAACTGATATATTTATTAACAAGTGAATCTAACATATGTTCTTCATCTTGAGCTTCAACTTCAAGCATAGATTTATGTGAATCAACACACTCAAATTGCTCTGTATCTACTGGTAATAGTTTCATAACATGTAACTCTTGAGTCATCATGTTTTTAAAACCATTATATACAATATGAAGACCATCGATTTTACCATCTTTATAATCTTCGATAGAAGTTTTAACAAACTCATCAGATCTTACTTTATCAGGCTTTGAACTTAAATCAATAACTGAGTCAAAAAGCTCAACTTCATTATATTTAAAAAATTCAACACCTTTTTTACCGATACCACGTAAACGCACTTTTACATTTTTGTCTTTATACTCTTTTATAAGTTTTTTAACAGCTTTAATCGTTTGAATATTAAAACCACCACATAAACCTTTATCCGCAGTAACAAAAATAATGTCCACCATTTTCGGGTTTTCAATCTCTGTAAAACAGCGATTTTCAATCCCTCCAATTTTAGAACATTTTATACGCCCAGCTATTTCGGCAATAACCTGATTCATTTTCGCAGCATAAAGACGAGAGCGTTTTGCAAGCCCTTCAGCACGACGAAGCTTAGCAGTTGATACAAGCTTCATTGCACGAGTAGTCTTTTGAGTATTAGAAACACTCTTTATCTGTCTTTGAATATCTTTCAAGTTTGCCATAAAGTTTTCCTTATGCTACTACAAAGCTAGCTTTGAATTCTTCAAGTGCTTTGATTAATAATGCTTTAGTATCATCATCTACCTTAGAAGCACTTCTAATGTTTTCAAAGATTTGAGGATAAGATGCTTCAATAAATGGATACAGTTCAGCTTCAAAACGAACAACATTTGATGGATCGAAATCATCTAAGAAACCTTCATTACCAGCAAAGATGATAGCAACTTGCTTCTCAGCAGAAAGTGGTGAGAAAGGTCCTTGTTTAAGAACTTCAACCATTCTTTGTCCACGCTCTAGTTGTTTACGAGATGTCTCATCAAGATCAGAAGCGAACTGAGCAAATGCTTGTAGTTCACGATACTGAGCAAGATCAAGTCTTAAAGTACCAGCAACTTGCTTAGTAGCTTTAATTTGAGCAGCACCACCAACACGAGAAACAGAAAGACCAACATTAATCGCAGGACGGATACCTGAGTTAAATAGTTCAGTTTCAAGGAAAATTTGACCATCTGTAATTGAGATAACATTAGTTGGAATATATGCCGCAACATCACCAGCTTGAGTTTCAATAATAGGTAAAGCAGTTAATGAACCAGCACCTCTTTCATCAGAAACCTTAGCAGCTCTCTCTAAAAGACGAGAGTGGATATAGAAAACATCACCAGGATAAGCTTCACGACCCGGAGGACGACGAAGAATTAATGACATCTCACGGTAAGCAACCGCATGTTTAGATAAATCATCATATACAATTAAACCATGTCTAGCATTATCACGGAAGTATTCACCCATTGTAACACCAGTATATGGAGCTAAGAATTGTAACGCAGCAGCTTCAGCAGCTGTTGAAGATACAATAATTGTATATTCCATCGCACCATGCTCTTCTAAACGACGAACAATTTGAGCAATAGTTGATTCTTTTTGACCAATTGCAACATAGATACACATAACACCATTACCCTTTTGGTTAATGATTGCATCAATAGCAACTGTTGTTTTACCAGTTTGTCTATCACCAATGATAAGTTCTCTTTGTCCACGACCAATTGGAACAAGAGCATCAATAGCTTTAATACCAGTTGCTAATGGTTCATGAACAGATTTTCTATCCATAATTCCCGGTGCTTTTTCCTCTACGAAACGAGTTTCAGTAGTTTCAATTGGACCTTTACCATCTATTGGCTCACCAAGTGCATTTACAACACGACCTAAAAGAGCATCACCAACAGGAACTTTAAGAAGTTTACCAAGTCTTTTAACTGACATACCTTCTCTTAAATCTGTACCAGCACCAAGGATAACAATACCCACAGCACTCTCTTCAAGATTCATAACTAAACCTTGTGTACCATCTTCGAACTCTACCATTTCACCAGCCATGATATTACTTAGTCCATAAACCTGTGCAACACCATCAGCATAAGAAACAATTTTACCTGTTTCATTAATATCAACACTTAATTCAAAGTTATCGATACGCTCTTTAATTATTGAGCTGATTTCATCAGCTTGAATTTTTGCTACCACTATCGTTCTCCTCTCATTGAAAGTTAAATTGCTTTTACTATATGTTCTATTATTTGGCTATTGATTCTAGTTTTAGAAAAATTGATCTCTATCCCTAAATCTTCAACATCAACTTTAATACCATCAAAATCGTTCTTTACGAACTCTAATGATATATTTGAGCCAAATTTATTACCTAAACCATTACCTAAATCTGTCATAACTTTAGCATCAATTTCACTATCGCTATATACGATTCCTGTATATGTTTTACTTGTGTTTGCTAAATCTTTTCTAATAACCTCAGCTATTGCGGGGATAATAGTAAGACGATTATGCTCAGCAAGTAATTTAATTAGATTTTCAACTTCCTTAGACTCCACAGATTTAACTGCATCTAATAAAATATCAGATTTATCTTTTTGGCTTATATCAGGGTTTTTTATTATTTGAAGAAATTTTTGATCTTTAAAAGATTCTGCTATTACAGAAAAAATTTCACTCATATTTTTTAATGCGTCTATATCAGAACTATTTTTCAAAGCTTTAATATATCTTTTAGCAATTAACTCTTCCATATTATGCCACCTTCTTTAAGATAACATTAGCCATAGCTTCTTTATCAAAGTTTTTACTACTTTGTTCTAAAACTTCATTTAATGTCTCTTCAACAACTAAACGAATCATTTTTCTTTGTTCAAATTCCATTAGTGATACTTGCTGTTTTCCAAGTGTATCTACATCAACATTACATTGATTCATAATGTTATCATTTAAGATTTTATTCTCTTTTTTAGAAGATGCTTTTAATTCTTCAGCAAATTTTTCTGCTTCAGAAATTTTAGAAAGAGCATCTTTTTTTAATGAGATTGATTCATTTAACCTATCTTGAACTTTTTGCAATTCATCTGCTATTGCCTGACTTCTTCCAGCAAAATACGCTTTTGCAGGTTCAGCAACTAGGTACCATACAAGACCAGCAAAAAGTAAAAAGTTAACTGTTCTCTGAACTATATCTGTACCTGCATGTTCAGCATTAGATGCCAATGCATAAGTCGATAACATTAGCATTATTACTAAAATTCTACTCACATCACATCCTTATATTTGACTAAATTTAGCTTCAACAGCTTCTTTAAACATTGGAACCTTAGATTTTAAATCTTGTTTCAATTGTTCTTTAGAACTCTTTAGAGATTTTTCAAACTCTAAATACTCAGTAGCTAATTCAGCACGCTTAGCTTCTAACTTACTATCTGCCAATTCTTTAGCATCCGCAATAACTTTCTCTCTTAAAGCTGCTACTTCCAGTTTAGCATTCATAATAATTGTTTCAGCTTTTGAATTTAATTCGCGTATCTCATCATCATTTGATCCTACTTTATCTAGATCTTTCTTGATGTCAGCATCACGCTTATTCATAAAATTAAACAATGGATTATAAAGCGAACTGTTAAGTAGTGCGATAAGCGTAAGAAATACGATCAATGTAGCTATAAGTAATATCGGATTTATATCTAACATAGCACCTCCTAAAAGTTGCGTGATTGTACTACAATTAAATTAAAAGGATTGTTAAAGTTAGAATAAATTCTTAAGAAATTTTACAATTTTTATATAAAGTTATAAATTTACCACTATTTTAAAAAATATGATAAAAAATTCTCTACTTCATTATCATCAGAAAATTCAATAATTAATTTATTTTTTGAAGCTTTTGATCTAAAACCAGATTCTTTAATTTTATCAACAATTTGTGAAAGATCAAGTACTACATTATTATCAGGTTTTTCTAAGATATTAGTATCTTGTTTCATTGTTTTAACTAGAGTTTCAACATCTCTTACACTAAGTTTTTGACCAATAATTGTATCAACTATTGTTTTTTGCTTTTTTTCATCAAGACCAACTAGAACCTTAGCATGTCCTGTTGTTATCTTTTTATCAATAATCGAATTTTGTGTATTTTTTGAAAGTTGTAATAATCTTATTGTATTTGTTATATGTGTACGACTTTTATGTATTACAGAAGACAACTCTTCATGTGTAATATTATGTAATTTAATCAACTCATTGTAAGCAAAAGCTAATTCGATAGAGTTTAAATCTTCCCTTTGGATATTTTCAACAAGAGCAAACTCCCTCATTTTATAATCATCTATCTTTATAATTATAGATTTTATAGTTTTTAAATTAGCCAACTTAGACGCTCTAAATCTTCTCTCACCAGCTATTATTATATAACCATCAATATCTTCTGTAACTATTATTGGTTGAATAAGACCATCATTTTTAATAGAATCTGAAAGCTCTCTTAGTGAACTCTCTTCAAACTCTTTTCTTGGTTGATATGGATTTGGTTTTATCTCACTTAAGTCTAAATCTAATAAATTTTCTTGTGTCGTACTCTCATTTACATAAGCCTCATCTATCTCACCAAAAAGAGCATCCAATCCTCTACCTAATACTTTTGACTTCATAGTTTAATAATCGCTTGTGCTAAATTTTGATAAGCAACAGAACCTGTACACTTAACATCATAAAGAATTGCTGGTTTTCCAAATGATGGTGATTCTGCTAGCTTTACATTTCTTGGTACAACTATAAATTCATCTTCCGAATTTTTAAATAATTTCACATCAAAATGTTGTCTTAAATCAGCAAATACTTGCTTAGATAGATTATTTTGAGAGCTGTACATTGTTGGTAAAAACCCTTTAATCTTTAAAGATGGATTTATAGATTTTCTAACTAACTTAACTGTATTTAAGAGTTGTGCTAACCCCTCTAAAGCAAAATATTCACATTGTATAGGGATAATAACTGAATTTGAAGCAGACAACGCGTTAATTGTCATAGGTCCAAGAGCTGGAGGTGAATCTATAATTATATAATCATAATCTTTTTTAACAAGTTCAATAGCTTTTTTCAAAACAAGCTCACGACCTGTTGTATTACTGTTGCCATAATACTCTTTTTCTATACCAACAAGCCCAATATTTGATGGTGCTAAGTGAAGTGTTGGCAGATCAGATTTAAGGATGATATCCTCTAATTTTTTTGTTCCAATCAATACATGATAGATATTAAATTCATAATCATTTCTATGAAATCCCAAAGATGTTGTAGCATTAGCTTGTGGATCGGAATCTATCAAAAGCACTTTTTTTTCTGCTACTGCTAATGATGCGGCTAAATTTACGGCAGTAGTTGTTTTTCCAACTCCACCTTTTTGATTGGCTATTACTATTACTTCACTCATCTTAAGCTATATATCCTTTTACCATTACTAATTATTGAGCCATCACTACAAAGGGTAGCATCCTTTAATGAAATCTTTACATTATCACTATTTACAAAATATTTTTGATTCTTATGAAATTCTAACTTATAGTTACTAAATATTTGCTTCCATGGAACTCTCTTATCTATTTTTATAAAATAGTTATGAAGCAAATCATCTCTTTTAATATCAATATCTAAACTTGTAAACTCTTTTGGGGAAGCTACTAAATTTAAACCAACCCCACAGATAAGTTTATCATCAATAAGATTTGTAATCATTCCACCTATCTTCAAATCACCTATATAAAAATCGTTTGGCCATTTTAACCATACAGATGAACCATATTCAGATAATAACTCTTTTAATATATATGAAAAATATATAGATGCTGATTCTAATTTTAAATCAGTTGGTAGATCTTTTAAATATAAGCTAAAAGATAAAAATAGATTTCCATCTAATCCAAACCAGATATTATCTCTACTACCAATACCAGCTGTTTGTATATCAGATACAACAGCAACAGGTGGTTTTAATTTTTTATCTTTTAACTCTTTTTTTAAGTATATCTGTGTAGAGTTTAACTCTTTATGATAATATATCTTCAACTATCAATCTTTTACCATTAATATATGAAACAGATTCCATCTCTTTTTTTGATTGTGGTTGTAGTTTAAAGATTCTTATTGAACCTTTACTACAACCAACAACTATCGAATCTTTATCTATCGCTAAAATTTCACCCATATTATTAACACTATTTTTATCTTCGAGTGATATTTTCTTTAATTTCAACCCACTCTCTAAATAGATACCAGGCCATGGGGTAAATGCTCTGTACTTATTATATAGAGATAAAGCATCATTAAATTCTATTTTACCATCTGCTTTTGTTATTTTAGTACAATGTGTTGAGATAGAATCATTTTGTGCTTTAGGTGTATATGATTCAAAATTTTTCAATACATCAACTGTTAATTCTGAAGCTACATCAGTTAATCTATTAAAAAGATTTTCAACCATCTCATCATCACTAACATCAACTTTAGAGATCTTTAAAATATCTCCAGTATCCAATCCTTCTTCCATCAGCATAGCTGTTACACCACTCTCTTTATCACCGTTAAGTAGTGTTTGTTGAATTGGACTAGCACCTCTATAATATGGTAGAATAGATGCGTGAAGATTTATACATGGAGCATGATCCAAAATAGCACGAGATAATATTTGACCATAAGCAGCTACAACAATATAATCACAATCGATCTTTAATATATCTTCTACGGTAGTTTCATCTCTTAATCTGTTTGGTTGATAAACATCAATCCCATTTTCCTGAGCTAAAACTTTAACTTCAGGTGGAGTCATTATCTTTTTTCTACCAACAGGCTTATCTGGCTGTGTATATACCGCTACTACATTTATATCTTCAGTATCTATCAATTTTTGTAATATAGATTTAGCATAATCAGGCGTACCCATAAAAATCACATTCATATCTCATTACCTTTAAATAAAGTTCCACCTTTATGGTGAGAGTCTAATAAAAAACTTTTAACATCACTCAAATCAAATCCACTTGCTAAAAACATAGATTTTTTATTTTCTAAAAGGTAATTAGCTGCTTTTAATTTTGTAACTATACCACCTGTTGCGAAATCTCCATGTGGAGTAGCATCTTTTTCAAGTTGATCTTTAGAAACTGAATATACCTCTTTTAAAACTTTTGCTGTTTTATTTTCTCTAGGATCACAATCATAGTAAGCATCTATATCTGAAAGTATTATCAATATATCAGCATCTATATGATTTGCTATATACGCTGAAAGTTGGTCATTATCTCCAACTACAAGCTCTTCAGTAGCTGTCGCATCATTTTCGTTTATAATAGGTAAAACTTTATTTTCTAAAAGTTTTTCAACAGTATTTTTAATTCTTTGAATATCATCAGATTTATTTAGATTAACAGCAGTTACTAAAACTTGAGATGTCAATATATCAAATCTATCAAATTTTTTAGCATACTTATTCATAAGTATAGGTTGACCTATCGAAGCTAATGCCTGTTTATTTTCTAATATATTTCTATCTAATTTTAGTTTCGTATATCCAGCACCAACAGAACCAGATGATACTAAAAGAACTTCATACTTTTTCATTAATTGAGCTAAAAACTCAACAAGAGCTTCCATTCTATCAAGGGCAAGTTCTCCATTTTGTGTCAAAACTGCACTACCAACCTTAACGACTACCCTTTTCATCTTATTTACGATCTGCTTGAACTAACTTAAATAAAGAGTATTTTAACGCTTCTATATTTGTAAATGTTGCTGATGAGATTGGAGCAACTAAATATGGAAGTTTTCTATCAAAACCTAAAGTTTCATCAGCAGTATCTTGTATGAAAAATGGTATATCCTCATCAAATTTAAACTCATTTCTTTTAGAAGCTTCCAAACCTAATAGCTCTAAGAATTCATTAACTAGTTTAGCTCTATCCTCAACAGGTATAATATCAACACGAGTTAAAGCTATCGCAAATTTATTCTCTGCCATTTTATCTGAAAAAGATGCTATCTCTGCTCTTAATGTCTCTATCTGCTCTTTTAAATCTCTATATGAAGCTAAATCAACCATATATAATAAAATTTTAGTTCTCTCAATATGTCTTAAAAATTTAATTCCAAGACCTTTACCCTCATGAGCGCCACCTATGATACCTGGTATATCAGCCATCACAAACGATTCAAAATCACCAATATTTACTTGACCTAATTTAGGTGTAAGTGTAGTAAATTCATAGTTAGCTATCTCTGGACGAGCATTAGAAACTGTTGAGATAAGTGTAGATTTTCCAACATTTGGAAAACCAACTAAACCTATATCAGCGATAAGTTTTAAATCTAGTTTTATATTTCTTGTTTCACCTTTTTCACCTGGTTGAGCATAAGTTGGTCTTTGGTTAGTTGGAGATTTAAAGTGAGTATTACCTAAACCACCTTTACCACCTTGAAGAAATTTTTCCTCTTGACCATTTTTTGTCATATCAAATATAACTTCACCACTATCCATATCAACTATTTGTGTTCCTGGTGGTACAATTATCACTTTTTTAGCACCTGATTTACCAGTCATACGAGAACCCTCACCTGGCATACCATTATCAGCTTTTATATGCATTCTTCTTTGAAAATGTGAAAGTGTATGTGTGTTATTATCACATCTAAAATAAACATCTCCACCTTTTCCACCATCACCACCGTTAGGACCACCGTTTAAAACAAACTTTTCACGGCGAAATGCTACACATCCTTGCCCACCTTTTCCCGATGAGACTGTTAACTCGACACTATCTGTAAACATTATAATCCTTTTGTAATAATACTTAAAAATTTACTTTAATAAAGTAAATAGTAAATTTATAAATATTTTAAAATTTATTTTGACTAAAATTTGATTGAGAGTAAAAAGCATCTGAGCAAAAGCTCAGATACTTGTAGAATTATGAAGCAGGAACTACAGAAACTTGTTGACGCTTTTTGTCTTTTCTTTCGAATCTAACAACACCTTCAACTAGTGCAAATATAGTATGATCTTTCCCCATACCTACATTATTACCTGGGTGAACTTTAGTTCCTCTTTGACGAATAATAATATTACCAGGAATAACTACTTCCCCACCATATTTCTTAACACCAAGTCTTCTACCAGCTGAGTCACGATTATTCTGTGTACTACCTTGACCTTTCTTATGTGCCATCTTATATCTCCTTGACTTTTAGCTTATGCAGCTATTTTCGTGATACGAACACGAGTGAAGTCTCTTCTGAAACCTCTTTTAACTTTACTATCTTTACGACGACGCTTTTTGAAAATAACAACTTTCTTATCACGACCTTCGTTTATAACCTCTGCAGTTACAACAGCACCTTCAACAAATGGTGTTCCCATTTTAAGCTCACCAGCATTAACTGCTAAAACTTCTGTAATTTCGATCGTAGCTTTAGGCTCAAGAGACATTTTGTCTAAGTTAAGGATATCCCCTTCTTGAACTTTATACTGCTTACCACCGTTTTTGATAATTGCATACATCTATATTTCCTTATAATTCTACTAAAAAAGTTCGCAATTATACCTAACTAAGCTTTAAGTTTAGTTTAAATATAAAAACTTTATTCAACAATTGCGATAGCGTCTATCTCAACTAAAGCATTTTTTGGTAATGTTTTAACAGCAACTGTCGCTCTTGCTGGTTTATGATCCCCAAATGCCACCTCATATATCTCATTGATTGTTATAAAATCATCCATAGAATCTATAAATATAGTTGTTTTAATAACCTTATCCATAGAGCTACCAGCTTCTTCTAAAACGGCTTTTAAATTTTTTAAAACCTGTTTAGTTTGAATAACTACATCATTTTCACACATAGTACCATCTGGCATCAATGCTATTTGACCTGAAGTATAAACCATCCCATTAGCTATAACTGCTTGAGAGTATGGTCCTATTGCTGATGGAGCTTTATCTGTTTGTACAAATTTCATTATTTCATCCTTTTAAATCTTTCATTAACTGTATCTAAAAAGCTATTAAAGCTTTCAACATCTCTATACCCAACAACAGGAAAAATAACTTTTCCATTCTTTGTTAAAAAATAGTGTCTAGGTATAGGTGATGTTTTAAACTTTTTAGGTATATCATCAACACCTCTGATTAGATGTAATAGTATATAATCTTTATCTAATCTTTTCAATATCGATTCATCTTTGAGTGTAGTATTTTCAAACTTTCTACACCAGCCACAACTTTTAGATACTATTAAAAGATACACCCTTTTATCTTGAACTTTAGCAAGTTTAAGTGCTTTGTTATAATCATCTTGCCATGAAACACTTGAAAATAATGAGCTAACTAACAAAAATATTGTAAAAATAAACTTCATTATTATCTCCAATCATCAACTAATGTTTTAAAAACTTCATATAGTTTTTCAACTTCTTTTTTAGTTGTTCTCTCATTTACAGCATGTATAGTATCATTTTTAACACCAAACTCTATAACATCTATACCAAATTGAGCTATAAATCTAGCATCAGATGTACCTCCAGCTGTTGAGTGTTTAGGTCTTATACCAATAACTTTTTCAATAGCACTATCTATATTTGTTACTATTTTAGTCTTAGTATCTGTTTTAAAAGGGTATGAACCTTGAGTTAGTTTTAACTTATAGTCTAAATCTTTAAAGTTTAAATCAACAAATTCTTTAACCTCTTTTTGAGTAGTTAAAGTTGTATTTCTAACATTAAACATCATCTTTAACTCATTTGGTGTTACATTTGTAACCTCCATACCTGATCGGATATCTGTTATAACAAATTTACTAGGTGAAAAAAACTGATCTCCATTATCTAAATTAGCACCAGCTATATTTTGAAGTATTGTAGAGATTTTATGTATAGGATTTATAGCCTTTTCAGGATAAGCAGCATGTCCTTGCTTCCCTCTTAGAGTTATATATCCATTTATAGAGCCTCGTCTTCCAACTTTTATAGCATCACCAAAACTATCTTCACAAGTTGGCTCAGCAACAACAACAGAATCTGGAAATAAGTTTTTTTCTTTTAGATATTCCAAAACTTTTATAGTTCCATTTATAGCCTCACCCTCTTCATCTGATGTTAATAATAAAGATAATGTTCCATTGAACTCTTTAGTATTTTTTAAAGCTTGTGTAAAAGCCACAACACCACTTTTCATATCTTGTGTACCACGCCCATATATGTAACCATCTTTTTCAACAGCCTCATAAGGATTAGTATCCCAACCATCACCTGCTGGGACAACATCAACATGACCAGCAAAACAAAGATGTTCACCATCTCCAAATTTTTTATATATAAAAAGGTTTTTCACATCAGCTATATCTAATCTAATAGCTTCAAAATCAGGTAGATAATTTTCTATAAAATCTAATAAACCACCATCATCTGGTGTTTCACTTTTAGAAGATATAAAAAATTTAAAAAGCTCCATTAGCTCCATTATTTAAAACCTGGATTATCATAAAAAATATAAGGTGTAGCATAATCACTTATCTCAAAATAAACTTTTTTCTCACCATTATCAACAATATAATTTTGATTCAAATCTAAATAACCATATCCATAACGATAAGTTCTACTTCCTGTTCCTTGTGTGGCTTCAGCAGTCGATAATTTATCAATTTTAATAAATCTTTTAACTAACTTACCACCCATATATATATCTAAAACACCATTTGTACCTGTCCAGTTTTGAATACTTCTACCTAACTTATTTTGTGTTTCTTGAGTACATCCAGAAAACATAAAGCTAAGTGCTAGCATCATAATTAAAAGTAACTTTTTCATCTAACATCCTATTTTTAGAATAATCCTTTTAAAGAACTATTTTAAATATTTTAATCAATTAAAGTTAACAATATATACAAAAGCAATTATCGCTTATGTTATAATTCACTAATTAATAGCTAAAAGAACTTAAATAGGATAATATATTTTAAATGGAAGCATCAGAGATAACGTCTATACTAAATGATAAAACAAAGTTATTGACACAAACATATTTTGAATTACAACAATATTTTGAAGATAAATATGGTCATAATAGTGTTGTCTTTATGGAAATAGGTACTTTTTTTGAGGTATATGAGATAAATAATGATACGAAACAGATTGGAAAAGCCAAAGAGATTGCTGAACTATTAAATATACAATTAACTAAAAAAAATAAAAATATCCGTGAAAATTCTGATAAGAATCCACTTTTAGCTGGTGTTCCTGCTATTTCATTTGAAAGATACTTGAGTAGATTAATCTCTGAAGAAAAATATACTGTTATAGTTGTAAAACAAAAAGGGACACCACCTAAAATTACAAGATATGTATCTAAAATAATTTCCCCCGGTACAAATTTTGAACATATTATAGATAATGACAACAACTATATTGTATCTTTATTGATAGATAAATATAAAAATATTTACAATATAGGTTATTCAGCTATCGATGTAACAACAGGTAAAACATATTTGTATGAAACTTATGGAACAAGGGAAGATCCTTATTATGCCTTAGATGAAATTTTTAATCTTTTAAATGTGTATAAAACTAGTGAAGTGGTAATAACATTCTTAGATGGGGTAGATGATCAAAAACATCTTATACAATATTTGGAAATAGCTGAGAATCATCATTATAGTATAAATAATAAAAGAGTAAAAATTGATTTTCAAAATAAACTATTTACACAAGTTTATCAAATAAAATCTATATTATCAGCAATAGAGTATTTAGATTTAGAACGGGATCCAATCATTAGTGAATGTTTAGCTATTTTGATCCATTTTATAATTGAACACGATATAGCTATCATACAAAAACTAGATAAACCAACTATTATTGATAATAGACATTTTATGTATCTAGGAAACAATACCCTTGAGCAGATAGGTATTATCTCAAAAGATAAAAAAGAGTTCACAATACTTAAAATGTTAGATAAAACATCTACTGCTATCGGAAGAAGAGTTTTAAAAGAGAGACTATTAAACCCTATTTTAGATAAAGATGAACTAGAAAGAAGATATGATTTAATAGAGAAAGTTACTCCACATATAAACTATTTAGATGAAACTATGAGAGGTATTTATGACCTTGAAAGATTAGCTAGAAGACTAAATCTATCCAAGCTACACCCTTTTGAGATGAATCATATATATGAAACTATGCTAAATGTTAAAGATTTAATTTTATATATTAATCAACATAATATACAACCTATACCTTTTCATGAAAATGAAGTTGATGAATTTTTAAGAGATATAAATAAATCTATCGATCTCGATATATCTCGTAGGTTTACAAACAATACAGTAGATGAAAACTTTTTAATGTCTGGTGTAGATGAGATGATAGATACTCTAGTTGATGAGAATCAAAAAATGTTGATAGATTTTAAAAGAATAATAGATGATATTGAACAACTTTTAGATTCTGTTAATGCTAATAGTAATTCTAATAAGGTAGTTTCTTTAGGTGTATTAGAGAAGGATGGATATTATATATCACTAAGTAAAAATAGATTTTCTCAAATAGAAAAAATCTTTATAAAAGATGAAAAATTTTCGAACTTTCATATAAAAAAGTTAACCAATAATGTAAAAATAACTTCTGAGTTTACAAATAAACTATCAGATAATATTATGAAAAATAGAAGAAAGATAATAAGCTTAGTAAAAGAGAGATATATCTATCTTCAAGAGATATATGAAAGAAGATATTCATTACTATTTGAAAGAGTAATTAAATATATCTCAAATTTAGATGTAGGTGTTAGTTCAGCTAAAGTTGTAAAACAATACAATCACATAAGACCAGAGATTCTAGATATAGATAATGATGAAAATTTTTTAGAGATAAATAAGCTAAGACATCCACTTATAGAGATTCAAGAGAGTAGTGGCATATATGTTCCAAATGATATAATTATGGGAAATCATAAATATGTAGATAAAAATTCTAAAAAAACATTAATGTATGAAATAGCAAAAAAAGATAGTAATAATATTAATGGTGTATTGTTATATGGAATCAATTCAAGTGGAAAAAGTTCTCTTATGAAAAGTATAGGTATAGCAACACTTATGGCACAATCTGGTTTTTTTGTAAGTGCTAGTATGATGAGATTCTCTATCTTCGATTCTATATTTAGTAGAATTGTATCTAAAGACAACCTATCTAAAGGATTATCAACTTTTGCTGTTGAGATGCTAGAGTTAAAAAATATTTTTAATAGAGCTACTGTTAAATCTTTAATACTTGGAGATGAAATAAGTCATGGAACAGAAACATTATCAGGGGTAGCAATCGTAGCAAGTGCCATTATAAAACTTCTAAAACTTAGATCTTTATTTTTATTTGCTACACATCTTCATCAACTCTCCACAATGAATGAGATTACAAGCCTTAATAATATTGTAAATTTACATCTAAGTGTTGAGTATAATAAAGAGGAAGATAGACTGATTTTCAATAGAACATTACAAGATGGTAGTGGTAGTAGCATATATGGGTTAGAGTTTGCTAAATCATTACATATGGATGATGACTTTTTAGCAACAGCTAATAGTATTAGAAAAAAATTAGCAAATGATTTTGATGAACTTGAATTATTAGTTAAAAAGAAAAAAAATAGATACAATAAAAATATATATTTAACAAAATGTATCATTTGTGATTTAGTTGCTGAAGATATACACCATATTGAACAAAAATCTCTTGCTGATAAAAATGGTTTTATTGGACACTTTCATAAAAATCATAAGCATAATTTAATACCTCTTTGTAAAAAACACCATAGAGAGATACATAATGGTAGTTTAAAAATTGATGGATTTATTATGACATCAAATGGTCTAGAATTACAGTTTAAAGAGTAGATGATTAGGTTCAGGAGTTATTAAAATAATTAATAAAAACAAAAATATAAAAAAGAAACAAGTAAATAATTAAAGTGAAATAATATAAAGAAGTAAATTGTAAAAGTAATAGGATAAAAAAGGGATTAAATAAAAAGAACTGATCAACTAGGCAGCGACTTACATTTCCAATCCTGAAAGGATAAGTATTATCAGCGATGAGAGGCTTAGCTTCTGGGTTCGGAATGGGACCAGGCGTTTCCCTCTCTCTATAGCCACCTAGACAATCAAAGATAAATATATTATAAGTAATATACTTATCTTTGACTGTTAAAGTCAGTTAATGAGTGAGTATCTCAATAAAGAGATAGTTCATCATATATAATTGATAAAGTCAACATTTCAACTAAATAACACACAAGACCTAACTTATACACTAAGTAAGGTAGTGAACTTATTATAAAAAAGACAAACGTACTATTAGTACTGGTCAGCTAAACAGATTACTCTGCGTACACATCCAGCCTATCAAGCTTGTAGTCTTCAAGCGTACTTCAGGGAACGTTCATCTCAGAGTTGGCTTCC
>Ga0256837_1000540_pt1 | contig 31141 bp, 29 predicted proteins | sample 4562384metaG_FD_185976 | JGI IMG/M metagenome (GOLD analysis project Ga0256837, IMG submission 185976) | Hydrothermal vent microbial communities from Guaymas Basin, Mexico - 4561-384 | ecosystem: Environmental > Aquatic > Marine > Hydrothermal vents | place: Mexico: Guaymas Basin | collected... | reverse complement strand
TATATCAATGCTATTAAGAGTGCATTAAGCTTTATAAAATAGAAGGAAAAAAATAAATATGACAAATAAATTTAGTGAAGCATTAGCATTTAGACATGCTTGTAAGGTATTTGACGAGACAAAAAAAATCTCTGATGAAGAGATACGATATATCTTAGAAGCAGGTCTGAAGTCACCCTCCTCTTTTGGTATGGAGGCTTGGAAATTTCTTGTTATCACAGATGAGGCTTTAAAAGTAAAACTCCGTCCATTTTGCTGGAATCAGGTTCAGGTTACAAGCTGTTCTCATCTTGTTGTAGTTTTAGCAGGAATAGAATCTCTTAAACCTCAAAGTGGCGAACCAAAAAAGAGATTTTTACGAAGAGATATGAGCGATGAGAAACTAGAATTTTATCTCAATCTTTATGAGTCACACCTAGAAAAAACTCTCTCTAGCGATGAGAACATCTATGCATGGAGTGCAAGACAGACTTACATTGCTGCAGCAAATATGATGACATCAGCTGCTTTTATTGGGATAGATTCTTGTCCTATTGAGGGGTTTGAGAAAGAGAAAGTGGAAGAAGTTTTAGAGCTAGACACCTCAAAGTATCAACTCGCAATGATGCTACCACTAGGGTATCGTCTCAACGAACAATCTTCTCAGTTGAGATTAGATTTTGATGAAGTAGTAGAGTTTATAAACTAAATGCTACTTCTTTTTGAAGATAAGGAGTGTTTTATCTTCTGTATCATAGAGTGAAAAAGTCTGTTTCTCGACGAGTTTGAGTTTTTCTATCTTTTGAAAAGTCTGTATCTTATGAAAATATTGCACTATAGTATCTTGGTACTTTGTATAAACGCCAGTTTCACCCTCTTCAAAAAGAGTAAACTTTGTGTGGAGTTCATCATTTTCAAACTCTGCATCTACACTTAAAAACTCTGCTCCAGTATCACTAGACATCGTCCCCTCAGCTACATCACTAAAACCGTAACGAGTGTTTATATCTGCGATGAAGATACCATCATCATTGAGTTTATCAGCCATGGCGTTTAAAAACTCTACAAGTGTTTCTTTATCCATAAAGTTTAAGACATCAAAGATACTCACAATAGCATCATATTTGCCTTCAATATCTTTGGCATTTATACACTCAGCATCTAAACCAGCATCTAAACACTCTTGAACCATTACAGAACTAAGGTCAACACCCTTACACTTCACACCATCACTTATCATACGAGTCATAAAGCCACCACGACCACAACCAACATCAAGAAGTGTTTTAACATCTTTCTCATCAAGTTCTGAACGGTAGAGATCATAGAGTGCTTCTGTTGCATCCTCTATGCCGAGTAAGTGTTCGGCTTTTGCATATAGGTCAAGATTTGTCATAATTTACTTATTCTCTGCTTTGATAACTGCATCAATCTTTTCATAAATATCTAAAACTGCATCTTTTTTAGCGATGTAAGAGTTTTTGTTAGCGATAAGATAAGTGGATGATGTCATAATGTCCTGCACAACTTCAAGACCATTTTGTTTCATAGTTGTACCAGTCTCCACAACATCGACTATCATATCAGCAAGACCTATAAGAGGAGCGAGTTCTACAGAGCCATTAAGCTTAATGATTTCAACACTTACAGCACGCTCTTCAAAGTAGCGTTTAGTGATGTTTACCATCTTAGAAGCTACTTTTAACTCAGGTTTTGTGAGGTCTAGTTTCTCACCAACTTTCATCCCGATAGAGACCTTACAAACGCCACGTTTTAAATCAAGAAGACGAACGACATCAAGCCCCTGCTCCTCTAAAGTATCGAGTCCAACAACTCCGATATCTGCTGCTTGGTGATAAACATAAGTAGCAACATCTTGGTTACGAACAAGTAAAAAACGGAAGTTAGGAGTCTCTAAGATAAGTTTTCTATCATCAAACTTAAAACCATCACCAAAGATTGTTTCAAATATTTCAAGTGTCTCTTTTGCGATACGACCTTTTGGAAGTGCAACTGTTAGCATAGTTTAGCCTTTTTTATAATCTTTTTCATTCCACTAAAAATCAACTCTTCATCGACCTTAGCATCTTTAAATATCTTCTTAAACGCCAAAGCATCTCCACCTGTTAAAATAATAGGCATATTATGTGAGATAACCTCAGAGTAAAGTGTTTTCACAAAACCATAGGTAATAGCATCTTGTGAATTTTTCGGCATTATATCTAAGTCACACTCAAAATTAAATGAATACTCCAAAGCTTCTGAAATATTTGCATAAGTTTTTCGCATTGCCTCAACACCAGGGTAGATAAAACCACCCATAAAAACACCATTTTTTACCAAATCAACAGTAATAGCACTCCCAGCATCAACAATCACACCACTCTCTATCGCCTCAACCGCAAAAATCCTATCTACACCCATACTCTCATAGTAGTTACTCATATCTATATATTCAGATAAATCTATCCAGTTTTTTAAAGAGGAGAGTCTCTCTTTTATCTTGGCGTTTACTGAGATGAAATAGACTTTTTCATTGAGATTTTGAGGATTAAAATCAGATACACTCTTTTTATAACTTCGATTTACATCTAAAAAGTGATAAGAGGTGTTACCTATGTCGCAAAGAGTCATTACTGAACCTTCCAACCAGCTTCTTTAAACGCCAGCTTCGCTTTTGAGCATAAAGGTGCATCTATAAAGATGATTTTATGCTTAAAGTTATGTTCGCAAAAGAGAGTCAATTTTCCATAAATTTCCTGCATCTTATGAACATCTTTCATCAAAATTCTACTCTTCTGAGAGATAGCAAATATAGCCCAAAAATAGCCTCTAGTATCAGTTGCTTTATAGATTTTTATTCTGTTTCGTATGCCTAACTCTTTAGGAGGTACCTCTTGCATTTTTTTATAAATCTTTCCCTTTTTTCTCAGAGAATCTACTATCATTTGCATATCTATGATTTTACCTTTGTTTTATAAATTAAATTTTACTCTGATTCTATCATATTTAGTACAAATTTAATCTATATGAAGTTATAATATACACATTCTAATATAAATTTGTAATAATTTATGAAAAACTCTACATAAGTTAAACACATATGTGTTATAATAAATTCTTAACTATACTATTCAAAAGGAAAGCATAAATGAAATTGATATTATCTATAATTTCAATACTACTAACACTTAATGCTTCAAGTACTTCTTCACCAAATTTAGAAGAAGCACTTAGCATATTAAAAAACAACAACCTTGAGATTAAAGCTGCGGATTTGGATGTCCTTAGTGCTCAAAAAGAGGAAGATACTGTTACAGGGATGAACTGGGGTAAACTTGATTTTGTACAAGACTTTGCCAGATCAAATGATGCGGGGAATGTTTTTGGATTTAAACTAACTTCTCGTGAGGCAACTTTTGGGGATTTTGGTTTTGGTGCACCTAATATGCCACAAGACCAACAAGATCCAGCATACTTAACGACACCACCAAGCACACTTAATTACCCTGACGATAAAAACTTCTTCCAAAGTAAACTTAGATACGAAGTTCCACTATTTACTGGTTTTGCACTGAGTTCTTACTCACAAATCATGAAAGCTATGACAAGAATGAAATCTTTAGAAAAAGATGAAGTGGTAAATGAAAAGATCTATCAGCTAAAAAAATCTTACTATGATATGAAACTTTTAAATGACTCAATAAAAAATCTTACGACTATTTTGAACAATATTGAAAAACTTGAAGATACAACTCAAAATATGATTGATGTTGGATATGCTAAAAAAGTAGATCTTCTTGAAGTAAAAGCAAAAAAAGGGAATGTAACACGACTTTTAATGCATATGAACTCAAATAAAAAACTACTTTATCACTACATCAGTTTTTTACTTAATGAGCAGATAACAGAGATTACAACACCATCTATGGATGTAGCACTTCCTCTTATGAATGATGAAGAGATCTTATCATCCAATCTCGATCTCCAAAAAGCTTCTACTGGTTTAAGTATTAGAAAAAATATGCTTAGCTCAAGTAAAGCAGCTTACTATCCTACTGTAGGGGCTTTTGCTGAAGTTGCAACTGCTGATAACACTTTTTTAGGAGATGCCACTGACCATAAAGCTTATACAGTTGGTGCTAGACTTACTTGGAACCTTTTTAATGGTGGCATAGATAGTGCTAAAATTGAAAAATCTAAAATAGAACAGATGAAAATGCAGTCTCAAGTAGAACTCGCGAAAAAAGGTATAGCACTTAAAATTGCTAAGACAAGAACTGAAATTGCTACTGCAAATGAAGAGATAGACTCCTTAGAAAAAGAGTTAGCTTTAGCAACTGCAATCTATGCAAACTATGAGGGACGATACAAAGAGAAACTATCATCTATGAATGATGTTATTATCAAACAATCAGAACAAATTCAGAAAATACTACAGCTACAAGTAGCTAAAAATACAAGAAATGAAAAGATATTTGCTTTAAAAAAATTAGCAAACCAAGGAAAATAAAATGAAAAAACTACTACTGATCTTAGCACTTGGTGCTTCATTGTTAGCAGAAACTATTACTCTCTCAGGAAGTGTAATTTCTGATAATCAAAAAATGATAACTAGCCGTTTTATGGGCTTTGTAACAAATGTATTTGTAAGTGAGGGTGAAAAAGTAAAACGGAACCAAACACTCTATACAATTGATTCTAGAGAGATAGACTCTTCTAAACGTCAGGCTGAGCTTAGTCTCCAAATGTATCAAAACAAATATGCAAATGTAAAAATAAATCTTGATAGACATAGAAGACTTTTAGCAAAAGATATGGTTTCAAAATATGAAGTTGAGAACCTTGAACTTGCTGCAAAAGATTTAAAAGATATGATGTCTATAGCAAAAGCAAGACTTCAAGAGGTAGAGAATCAATATAACTACTTAAATATTAAAGCTCCTAACAATGGTGTAGTAGTTGCTGAAAATATTAAAGTTGGTGAGATGGCTATGCCAGGGATGCCAGCTATCATTCTTTCAGATTTAAGTGACCTTAAGATTAGTGCAGAAATTGCAGAGAGTAACTTAGGACTTATTAGTCATGGGAAAAAAGTAATCGTTAAAATTCCTTCTTTAAAGCTCAGAACTATAGGTACTGTAACAGCTATTATTCCAAACTCAAATCCTATGACACATACTTTTAAAATAAAAGTATCATTTAAAACTAACAATAAGTCTGTATATCCTGGTATGTATGCAACTGTAACTATTAACTAGAGGAGATTTTTATGGAAGAAGAAATAGCATATAAACCGACAGACTCTGCTGGTAAACTAGCTAAAACATTTATACGAAATCCTCTTACTGCTGTTTTAGGTGTTTTCCTACTAGCAATTGGTTATCTTGCACTATCAATTATGCCAAGAGAGGAAAATCCTCAGATGGTAGTGAGTGGTTCAACCGTAATAGTTGCTCTACCTGGTGCAAGTGCTGAAGAGGTAGAAAAAATCATTGTTAGACCTTTAGAGCGTAAACTTAAAGAGGTAAAAGGTGTAGAACATATCTATGGTATAGCTAAAGACAATGTAGGTATTGTAAATGCAGCCTTTTTTATAGGTGAAAAGAAAGAGAACTCTAACTTAAAAATCTATGACAAAATCATGCAGAATTCAGATATTTTTCCTAAGGGTGCTATGCAACCTATGATTAAACCTCTTGATATTGATATTGATATTCCTATTGTCTCTATTGCTTTTTATTCTGGCGATAAAAGCATATCTAAAACTGAACTTTATGATAAAGTAAAAGAGATTCAACAGCATATAAATGGACTTAAGAATGTTGCTGTTACAGAAGTGAAAGGTGGACATAAACATCAATTTAATATAGAAGTTGATATAAACAAACTTTCAGGATACAACCTATCTATGGGTCAGATTATGAAGTCAGTTGAGTCTCTTGCTTATAATGTTCCTGCTATAAAAAATAGAACAGATCAAAATAAAATTGTAATGCTTGGTGTTGAAAATGCTATTGAAAATGCACATGATGTAGGTAATATTATAGTAGCTCAATATATGGGTTCACCTATTTATCTTTCACAAGTAGCTAAGGTAACAAACTCTTACAATATTCAAAACTTTAAATCAGCTTCTATCTCTAAACGTCAAAAAGATGGTACTTTTACACCTTTTGAAGATCAGGTAACACTTACAGTTTCAAAACTTCAAGGTACAAATGCAGTTGTTATTGCAGATGAAGTAAAAGAGGAGTTAGCACAGTACAAAGAGTATCTTAAGAAAAATGGCATAAACTATGTAATCACGAGAAATGATGGAGAGCGTGCAGATGAAGCTGTAAATGAGCTTGTAAAACACCTTCTTTTATCTATTGTAATTATCGCTGTTTTACTTATATTTGTACTCGGTTGGAGAGAGTCTCTTATCGTTACATTTACTGTTCCTGCTATTTTAGCTATTACACTTTTTGTGGCATTTGTAACAGGTCAGACAATTAACCGTATTACACTTTTTGCATTTTTACTCTCGCTTGGACTTTTAGTTGATGCTGCTATTATTGTTATTGAAAATATTCATAGACATTATCACTCTCCAGACTCTGCAGATGAGTCAGCTGACGAACTTATGATAAGAGCAACTGATGAAATCGGTGCACCAACAAATATCGCTACTTTAGCCATTATTATGACTATGGTACCAATGGCATTTGTAGGTGGAATGATGGGACAATTTATGAAACCAATTCCAGCCAATGTTCCCGTTGCACTTATAGCTTCACTTTTTGTAGCATATATATTTACACCTTATCTTGCAGTACGTATTTTAAAACGTCCAGACCACTCTAAAAAAGGAAAGCACTAATGTTTAAAAAGTTTGAAAAAGCAGTTTATACAGGGATAGAGAGTAGTTTTCAAAGAAAATTTATTCTTATTGGTACACTTGTAGCATTTATACTCTCTGTAATGATGATTGCCCCATGGGAAATAGTTTTAGCAAAAATGCTTCCAGGAAAAAATAATGATACTTTTAATATCTATGTAAAACTTGCAAATGGTAGCTCTATTGAACAGACTCAAAAGGTTACACAATGTGTAAGTTCTTTTGTTATACAAGAGAAAGAAGTTCTTGATACTGAAGTTTTCTTAGGTATGGGTTCACCTCTTGACTTTGCAGGTCTTATCAAAGGTAGTCAATTTAAAAATGCTGAGAATGTTGCAGAAATTGTACTAAACCTTACGAAAAAACATAATAGAACTGAACCATCTTATCTTATGGTTCAACGTATGAGACCTATTATTCAGTCAGCTTGTGAAAAGTTATACCCAAATACAGATATATCATTTGTTGAACCACCTGCTGGACCACCAACAATGGCTGCTATCGTTATGGAAGTTTATGGTAACAGTGAAAGTGGTATAAGAGATATCTCAGAAAAAATAGCTAAAATCTTTAAAGAGACTAAGGGTCTTGTTGATGTTGATATTATGCAAGATGATATTTATGATACATTTGAAGTAAAAGTAGATAGTATCAAAATTGCCAAATCAGGAGTTGATGTAAAACAGCTTAATAACATTCTCTATTTAGCATTTGAAGGTATGCAGATAGCTGTTAAAAACTCTGACAAGTACAATGATCAGATTCCAATATACCTCTCTCTTTCTCAAAAATCAAAAAGATTTACAAATAGCTCACTTGATGCTGTAAAATCTAAACTTACTTCACTGAAATTGATGAATAAGATGGGAATGATGATTCCAGTAACTGAACTTGTGCAAATAATTCCAAAAAAATCAAATCCGTCTATTATGAGTAAAGATTTACATAGAATGACAAATGTTTTAGCAGAAACAGATATGGTCTCTCAGGTATATCCTCTTATAGCTGCAAAAGCTAAAATAATAGAACAATTTAGTAAAGATTATGATGTTCAAACAACTGGTCTTTTTAATCTTAAAATTAAAAATAAAAAGAGTGGTGAAGTTTATGACTTAATTTGGGATGGAGAGATGAAAGTAACTATAGATACATTTATAGATCTTGGTGCTGCATTTATTGCTGCTCTTATTCTTATCTTTTTACTTATGGTTATTTACTATAAAAGTTATACATTAAGTGGTATTATTTTACTAGGATCATTCTTATCTATCATCGGAGTTATTGTTGGGCATTTCATTTGGGATTTATTTACAGTAGATACATTCTTTCTAACGGCAACCTCTCTGATCGGTTTTATTGCTCTTATAGGTATCAGTTCACGTAACTCCCTACTTCTTATTGACTTTACTAAGTCACTTATGAGAGATAAAGGAATGCATAAGGCTGAAGCTATAGCATACTCAACAGCAACACGTGCTAAACCTATTTTCTTAACTGCTGTAGCTATTATGTTAGCATCAATGCTTTTAGCAAACGATGCTGTCTTTGGTGGTCTCGGTGTATCACTTATCTTTGGAACAATGGCAGCAGTTATTGCTTCACTTATAGTAGTACCTGTTCTCTTAAATATGTCAGACCTAGAAGCACACTTTCACTTTCATGAGAAAAAAGCCGTTTCAATTAACGATCCTCTTTAATCTCTAAATATACCCTATTCCCATCATTAAGATGGGAATAATCTTCAAAATTTTTAAAATAATAATTGATTTATATTGATAAGTTTATAGGAGATATTAAAATGTATATTCTCCTATGCAAAGCATAGGAGTAAAAGAAGAAAAGGTTTAGATTATACTCTAGCGTAGTTTACAGATATACAAGCCTCAAGAGCTGCTAATTCTGTAATAGATTTTTCACTTACTGCATTATCAACTAAGATAACTGCTAATGCTTCACCCATATCGTTTCTAGCTAAAGAGAAGTCAGCGATGTTAACACTGTTACTTGAAAGCACAGAACCGATACTTCCGATAACACCAGGAACATCAGAATTTTTAAACATAATCATATCACCACGAAGTGCAACATCAATATCAAAACCATCAATATTTACTAAACGCTGAACATTATCATCAAAAATAGTAGCAGAAATAGCTGTAGTACCTTTACTTGTTGTAAGTTTAATAGTAATAAGATTTTTATAAACAGCAGAATCAGCACAAGCTTCTGTCTCTATTTTAATACCTTTTTCTTTTGCAACAAACTCAGCATTTACATAGTTAATAGTATCACCAGAGTTTTGGCTCATTGCACCAACAGCTACAAATGTTGAAAGAGACTCTACATACTCTGCAATATCACCATGACCAGTTACTTTAATAGAGATAATTTGAGATTTACTCATTTGAGACTCTAAGAAACCTATCTTCTGTCCCATCTCTAAAAATGGCTTAACAAATGAAGGTATTTTTGATTCATCTATAGGTAAGTTCATTGCATGAGGATAAGCAATTCCCTTAGCAGCTTCAATAGCATTGTTAGCAGCTTGTGTACCTATGTTATACTGAGATTCGTAAGTGTTTGCCCCTAAGTGAGGAGAAACAACTATGTTATCTAAATCTAATAGAGGATGATTAATCGCAGGTTCTTTACTAAATACATCAATACCAGCAAAACGAATTTTACCATTTGTAAGACCCTCAAAAAGAGCCTCTTCATTGTAAAGATCACCACGAGCACAGTTAATTAAAACTACACCATCATTCATTTTAGCTATCTCTTCTTTACCTATAATACCTATAGTCTCTTTGTTTTTAGGTGTATGGATTGTGATAATATCACAAGCTAAAATATCTTCAAAGTTTTTAGTGTAAGTCATATCTAAATCAGTAACTTTAGATGGGTTAATATATGGGTCAAATGCCACAATATCCATCTCAAATGCTTTCGCACGCTTAGCTACACGAGAACCAATGTTACCAAAACCGATAACACCAAGTTTTTTCCCTTTCATCTCATAACCATACCACTTTTCACGTTTCCAGATACGTTGGTTTTTAAGATGATCATGAGAGTATGGAAACATTCTCATACATGAAAGCATATGAGCCATAGTAAGCTCAACTGCAGCAATAGTATTAGCAGTTGGTACATTCATTACTATGATACCTTGTTTAGAACATCCTGGGATATCTACATTATCAACACCAACACCAGCACGAACTACAGCTTTTAAGTTTGTTGCATTTGCTAAAAACAGATCATCAACATCTGTAGAACTTCTTGTAATAGCTACATCAGCATTTGGAAGAATCTCTTTTTTTAGTTTATCTTTTGGCTCATCAGCTGCCATGATAAAGTTAATATTTTCATCATCTTGAAGCATTTTAAGACCAGCTTCATGGATATGGTCACATACAACTACTGTATATTTATTCATTTAATATTCCTTATACGGCTTTATAGTTGCCGAAATTTTATAATTTTTTAGTACTTTTACGAGCTTATTCAATTTATCAACATTTTGTGAATAAATAAATAAATCTACATGAAGTCTGTCTTTTTTTAAAAAGTATTGAAACTTTTGATTTTTCAACTCTTCTTTAAGACAAAAAATCTGATAAGGGTCTAAAACCTTAGCTGACAACTTATATGTTATAGTTTTAGTTATTTTTTCTTTTAAATCAACTTCTATATAAACTTCATTCACAGGATATTCATACCCTAAACGTTCAGATTTACTAAAGTGATCTAACCATAATTTCTCAGGCTTTGACTCTTTTGGTTTTGTATCAAGTGTTAAAGGTTTTGCATCTACATAAACTTCTGAAGAGTTAATAGAAATAAGAAAGAAGACAATAAAAATGACAACTCCAACTGCTATGAGTGGAGTTAACCATTTTAAAATCTTTTGCATTTACAAGTGCTTACTTGAATTTGTCTTTAATTAAATCACCTAAAGAGTGTGATTCATTATCATTAATCTCTTCAAGCATAGCTTGATTTTTAATGTAATCTAATTTTTTAACAGATAAACGGATACGATCACGTTTAGTATCAATGTTAGCGATAGCAGCTTCTATCTCTTGACCAGCTTCTAACTCTTCTTTTACAAGTGGAGTTAAATCTTCATCACGAATTAGTGCATCAACACCATCTTCTAAAGATACAAATACACCGAAATCTTTGATGTCACGGATAGTACCAGTAACAACAGAATTAACTTTGTGATCTACAGCAAATTTATCAATAGGAGACTCTAAAAGAGTTTTTCTATTTAAAGAAATTTTCTGATCTTCAGCATTGATTTTAGCAATTTTAACTTCTACTTCATCACCAGAAGTTAAAACTTCTTTTGCTTTAGTGTTTTTATCCCAAGAGATATCTTGGTTATGTAAAAGACCTTCAACACCAGCGATACGAACAAATGCACCGAAGTCAGTTAAAGAAGTAATAATACCTGTTACAACATCACCTTCATTATAGTTCTTTAAGAACTCATCAAATGGTTTTGGTAAAAGTTTTTTAAGTGAAACACGTAATTTATGTGTTTTAGAGTTGATTTCGATAACTTCAACATCAATCTCTTCACCTACAGTTAAATAATCATTAGGATTTTTAACATTTTTATTCCATGAAATCTCAGAAATATGTAAGAAACCTTCAATATCATTTCCTAAATCAACAAATACACCATAAGCTTCAATATTTGAAACAGTTACAGTAATTGTATCACCTTCATCTAGTTCAGACTCAACTTCAGCCCATGGATCTGGAAGAACAGCTTTAATTGAAAGAGATAAGTGACGTTTATCTTTATCATAAGAGATAGCTTTAACTGTTACAGTATCACCCTCTTCATAAAGTTTTGATGGATTAACAGGACCTTTATAAGAGATCTCATTGTAATGAACTAAACCATCAACACCACCAACATCTACGAACATACCGTATGAAGTGATTTTTTTGATAGTACCTTCAACAATAACATCTTCAGCCATTAGTTGATCAATAATCTCTTTCTTTTTCTTTCTCTCTTCATTGAAAAGTTTTCTACGAGAAACAATGATTGAGTTTTCAGCAGCATCAACTTTAACAACTTGAGCTTTGATTTTACGACCAACAACATCGTCAGTATCTTTAAACGCTGCAAGTGAACGTGGCATAAAGAAAGAAACTGCATCAGCTTCAACTACATAACCACCACGATTTTTCTTAGTAATGATACCTTCAATAACTGTATCTTCAAAGTCATCTTTGTGTGCATCGATAAACTCAATAGTTTTCTCTTGCTCAAGTACTTTCTTATAAGAAATCTTAGGACGTTCATTATAGTAACCCATTTGCATTACTTTAATCTTATCACCACATGCGAACTTAAGTTCACCATTTTCGTCACGGATTTCGTCAAGGCTTAAAATACCCTCTAACTTATCACCAACACCTACTAATGCTCTGTTGTCTTCCGCTTGGATTTCAACTATTTCGCCTTCTACTATACGGCTAGTCTCTTGTTTCTTTTCACTTTCTGCAAACATTGCTGCAAAATTTTCTTCATCTAATAATTCGTTATCGAACGCCATTATCTATCCTCTGTTACATAAAAATTGTCGTGATTATACCAAAAAAAAGATTTATTTGCTATTAATTAAAAAAAGAAGTGAGGAAAAAGGGAAGAAAGTGTTAATAAAAGATTAATTAACACGCTCTTGTATAGAATGTATAACATTTTGAATAATCCAGTCAGGTGTTGATGCACCAGCACTTATACCACAAAATTCTTTATTTTCAAACCACGAAAAGTCTAAATCATTTTCATCTTCAATATGATAAGAGTTAGCACACTTATCATGAGAAATACTATATAACTCTTTAGTATTAGATGAGTTTTTCCCACCAATAATAATCATAATATCTGCTTTCTTTGCTATTTTATTCACTGCTTCTTGATTTTCAAAAGTAGCATTACAGATAGTATTAAAAACTCTTACTTCTTTATGTCTAGGAATAAGGTAAGTAGCTATAGCCATATAATCTTCAACTTTTCTAGTTGTTTGAGCTATTAAAGCGACTCTCTCTTTAAGTTTTAGTTTTTCAACATCTTCTACATCAGTTACAACTTCTGCACCATGAGTAGCATAAGATTTAACTCCTTTTATCTCTGGATGTTTTACATCACCAAAAATCACTACATCATAACCAGCTTCACTCATCTCTTGAGCAATCTCTTGTGGTTTAGTGACATAAGGACAGGTAGCATCAATTACTTCAACACCAGATTTATGCAGTGAGCTAAGCTCATCTTTTACTATTCCATGTGTTCTCACAATTGCTTTTTCACCACTTTTAAAAGTCGTAAAATCTTCTACAAGTCCTACCTTATAATCTCTATCAAGACGTGCTATCTCTTTAGAGTTATGTATTAGTGGACCATATGTCGCAGCATTTGTATTATCCTCTGCAATTTTAATAGCACGCTTTACACCAAAACAGAAACCATAATTTTCAGCTAATTCAATTTTCATCAGTTTATCTCTATCTTTGTAATTTTTTGTAAAAGTTCAAAAAAGTTTGGAAATGATGTATTTATACACTCTAAATCACTCACTTCCATTCCACAACGAAGCCCTGCAATAATAAAACTCATAGCGATTCTATGGTCACCATCACTATCAACCTTAGCTGATTTTAGCTCACCACCGACTACTCTGTAACCATCTTTATACTCATAAACTTCTATATTAGCCATACGTAAACCCTCAACTACAGTTGAAATTCTATCTGACTCTTTTACACGAAGTTCTTCTGCATTTTTTACAAATGATTCACCTTCAGCACAAGCCATAGCAATTGAGAGAGCGGGAAGTTCATCAATAAGCCATGATATATTATCTTCTACAACAATCCCATGAAGTTTAGAATACTTTACACTTATGTTACCTATTGGTTCATATTTATTATCTGTAATTTCATAAGAGATATTAGCACCCATTCGCTCTAGTGCTTTAAAGGCTTCAATACGTGTAGGATTTAAAGTAACACCCTCTAAAACTATATTAGAATCAGGGGTAATAGCAGCTGCTACTGCAAAGAAAAATGCAGATGATGGATCAGCTGGAACACGAATAGTTAATGGTGAAAGTAAATTTTTCATAGGAGAGATAGTCGTTTTAAGTCCATCTACTTTAATATCAGCACCCATACCTTTTAACATACGTTCTGTGTGGTCACGGGATAGTTCAGGCTCAGTATATGTGCAAGTACCATTAGCACGAAGAGCAGCTAAAATCATACAAGATTTCACCTGCGCAGAAGCTATTTTACTATCATAATCAAAGGAGTTTAAAGATGCTCCACGAATAGATAGAGGGGCGAAATCACCATCCTCTCTTCCATCAAGTTTTGCACCAATACTTAAAAGTGGTGTTGTCACTCTTTTCATAGGACGTGAACGGAGATATTTATCGCCAGTTAACACAAAATGACCATTTGCAGAACTTAAAAGTCCACAAAACAGACGCATTCCTGTCCCTGAATTTCCACAATCTAACACTTCAAAGCTCTCTTGAATTCCATTTGAAGAGATTTTAATGATTCCATCTTTATCTTCTACATTTGCACCAAGGTTTTTCACAATTTCTAAAGAGTTCATAGTATCTTCAGCTCGTAAAAAGTTCTCTATGGTACTTACACCATCTGCAAGCATAGCAAACATTACACTACGGTGTGAAATAGACTTATCAGGTGCTATTTCACTAATATTTAAAGAGAAAGAAGATGCTGGAGAAACTTTGACTAAACTCATCTCAGACCAATACCTAACTCTGAATCTAATACTTTAAGAATTGTATCCATTACAGAAGTAATGTCATCTTCTTCAAGTGTTTTATCATTTGACTGAAGCACAAAACGGATACTTAAACTCATATCTTCACCTAAATTTTCATCACTATATCTATCTACAGGATAAAAACGAACAAGATTTTCTATTTCAATACTTTCAATAACACTTTTAACTTTTTCATAACTCATATCTTGAGGCATGATAATACTTAAGTCTCTAAATGAAGCTTGATACTTAGATGTTTTAGTTGCTATTTTTAAGTTATGTGCTATTTTTGAAAAATCAATTTCACACATATATGTAACATCTAAATCATAATCTTTCTCAACATTTGGATGTACACGAAATAGCTCACCAATAGATTCGCCATCTATTAAAACTTCCGCAGTTTGATATGTATGAGAGAGTGTGTGTGATGTCTCTTTTTTTCTAAGCTCTACACTACCAAGTACATCAGAAATTTTCTGAACAAAGTATGCGAAATCTACCTTAACAGGTTTACCAGCATTTGCTAAATTTTCATTCTCTTTAGCACCACTAAAGATAAATGCCATTTTGTATGACTCTTCACGTGAAGGTGTAAAGACTGAACCTATCTCAAAAAGTCTTACAGAAGAGTAGCCATTTTTTACATTATTTGAGGCTGCTTTTAAAAGACCTGTTAAGAGTGTAGGTCTTAAAGTGTCTAATGTCTGAACAATAGGATTTAAAAGTTCTAACTCCTCTACTGTTGTCTCAAACCCATAAGAGTTAAGTATTTTCTTCTCATCAAATACAAAATGAACTGATTCATAAAAGCCATTACTTGCTGCACGATGTCTAAAAATAGAACGTTTTTTATACTCAAAATAGTTATCTTCTAAACGATTATCTTCAGTAAATACAAATGGTTTAGATGGAATATTATCTATACCTACCATTCGTACTATCTCTTCTACAATATCTTGTTTATTAACAATATCATGTCTAAATTGAGGAACATTAATTACAAAACTATCAGCTGAAGATTTTGATGTATTAAAACCAAGATTTTTAAGTATCTTAGAGACTACAGTTTTATCTATTTTAGCACCGATAATATCATCTATCTCTTGCTTAGTGATACTTACTATTTTGTTTGAATAAGAGTTAGTAAGTTCTATCTGTCCACTATAAATAGAAGAGTCTGAATGCAATACAAGTAAATCAGCACAATAAGTAAGACTTGAATTTAACTCAGGTTCACTCCCTCGTGAAGTCTTATAAAACATTGGTCCCGCTTCTATTTTACACTCTGCCATCTTTTTACTAATAATATCAGGTGGTATATACGAAGCTTCAAGTAATATTGTACCTTCAACATCAACAACTTTTGATTCATCTTCTTGAATAATTCCAACAATAGAAGCTGTTTTAGCACCTTTAATACATGCATAAGCATTCTCATCTTCACTTAACATAACCTGAGCTATTTTATCATCATCATTACAAAAAAAGTCATGTTTATAAGCACGAAGAACTACACCTGTACTCTGTGTTACATAGAGAAGCATCGACTCTATATCACACTCTCTTTTTTCTTCAATCTGAGCTAAACGAAGCTTAATAATAGTAGGTACATTAAGATTTTTCAGATCTAGTGCCTTATAACTAAGGTTTACATTTAAATCTTTATCATGTGAGAGTGCAAAAACTCGTCCAATTCCACGTTTAGTATCATTGTCTTCAGGTGTAAACTCTTTAATCGGTCTATCAAAAGCAGCTGATAAATCACGTGCAACACCTCTGATACTAAGACAATCTCCACGATTTGCAGTAAGTTCTATCTCAATTAAATCATCATTAAAATATGGGTTTGAATTTACATTATCACCAAGTTTAATTTTTCCAACACTCTCATCAATTTCAAGAATACCCTTACCAATATCTGCTAAACCTAACTCACCAGCAGAACATATCATACCATCAGAATCAACACCACGAAGTTTTACAGGCTTAATAGCAAGTCCACTAGGCATTTGAGCACCTAAAACAGCGACAGCAACAGTAAGCCCTGCTCTAACATTAGCAGCACCACATACAATTTGACGGATAGAAGAACCAATATCTACTTGACAGACATTAAGTTTATCAGCATCAGGATGTTTTTCACACTCTAAAACTTTACCAAAAACTATCTTTTTTGGAACTCTGTACTCATGAATTCTATCAACTTCTAAACCTATAGAGTTAAAAGTTTTTGCAATCTCTGATGTAGATATACCACTAAGGTCTATCCACTCATTTAACCACGATCTTGTTACTATCATTGAAATTGCTCCAGTAGTTTAATATCACCCTCGAAAAGTGAACGAAGGTCTCCAATCTGATGAATAAGCATTGCAAAACGCTCAACGCCTAAACCAAATGCATATCCACTTACATCTTTGTATTTAACAGCTTCAAAAACATTAGGATCTACTATTCCACATCCTAGAACTTCTAGCCAACCAGTATGAGAACATACACGACAGCCCTCACCCTTACAAAATACACAAGAGATATCTACTTCAGCAGATGGTTCAGTAAATGGGAAGAAAGATGGACGGAAACGCACTTCAACTTCACCAAACATATACTTTAAAAAATCTTCTAAAATAAACTTAAGATTAGCAAAAGAGACTGTCCCCTCTTTATCTACTAGAAGACCTTCAACTTGATGAAACATAGGTGTATGTGTCAAGTCATAATCACGACGAAAAACAGCACCTGGAGCTATCATACGAATAGGTGGTTTCGTTGACATCATTGTTCTAATTTGAACAGGAGAAGTGTGTGTACGAAGCATCATCTCATCTTTAAAATAAAATGTATCTTGCATATCACGTGCTGGATGGTACTTAGGAAGATTTAGTGCTTCAAAGTTATTGAAATCATCTTCAACTATTTGACCTGTTTTTACTGCAAAGTTCATTGATGAGAAGTACTCTACAATTCTATCCATAGTCTCCATAACTGGATGCAAAGCACCAGATTGACTAGTTGTAGAGAACATTGAAACATCAATAGCTTCAGCTTTCATTGCTTCTTGAAGTGCTTGAGTTTGAAGTGTAATCTTCTTCGCTGTGAACTCATTCATAAGTGCTGATTTATGAGTGTTTAACTCTTTTGCTAAAATACCTTTCTCTTTACCTGAAAGATCTTTCATCTTCATAAACTCGGCAGCTAAAACGCCTTTTTTTCCAAATACTGCAATGCGAATCTCTTCTAAAGTTTCAACACTACTAGCATCATTAATTTTATCGTACCACTCTTTCAAATAGAGTCTCCATTAGCATAAATTTTAAAAAGATTATATTCAAATTTTACTAATAAACAGCTTCATTAAGCATATCTTGTGATATAATCAGAAAAAAATAAGGATGTTTATATGTGTCTATTTTGTAAAATAATTAAAAAAGAAATTCCAGCTAATGTTATACTTGAAAATGAAAATTTTTTAGCATTTCACGATATTAACCCTAAAGCTCCAGTGCATATTTTAGTTATACCTAAAGTTCATGTTGATAGTTTTATAGATGTTACTCCTGAAATTATGGCGGGGATGACTACTTTTATTCAAGAAGTTGCTAGAGAAGTTAAGATCGAAAAATCTGGGTATAGAGTTATCACAAATATTGGTGAAAATGGAGGTCAAGAGGTACAACACTTACACTTTCATGTTCTAGGTGGTACAAAACTAAAATGGGGTCATTTCAGTGACTCAGACCCAAAGAATAATCTCTAGGTTCAAAGTATTATAAAAGAAGAAGTCGTCCTAACTTGGACAGGCTTCAATCTCTCCCATATCTATAGTTGACCCACCACCAGAAATCATCTCTTCATTCTCTTTTATAAGCTTTCCATTATGTGTGATTGAGTAAGTTATTTTAGTCGTATCTCTAATAGTGTTTATTGTTGAACAGTATGTCTCTAAAGAAGCCATTACCCAGCGACCAGCTGTTATATCATCTCCATCAGAATCAAAACTATACGTTAAGTGAAGTCTATCAAACTTAGCTGGATGAGGCTCAGCACGAACCACTTCACCATCTACTACTAAGTTAGTAACTGTTTTACCCTGATTTTTAGGAATAAGAATAATATCAGTAGCACTACAAGTTATCATACCTGAGAGAAAATACTCTACAGGAGATATAGTTGGACAATCAATAATAAAACTACTCTTAGCAGTTTTTGCTTCAAACTTCATACCATCTTGATGTGTAATTGTAACTTTCAATCTATTTTCCTTCTAAATAATTTGTGAAGTATTGTAACTGCTCTTTTGTTCTCTCACTTGCAGTTCCACCCTCAGATGTTCTAGCGTTCATAGAGTGACGAAGACCTAAAAACTCCATTACATCTTCGTTTATACGGTTGTCTATCTCTTTTAAATATTTAAAATCCATTTTAGAAAGGTCAACATTTAACTCTTCCCCTTTTGCAACTGCACGACCAGTTATAAAGTGAGCTTCACGAAAAGGTATATCACATTTTTCTACTAGGTAGTCAGCTAAATCTGTTGCAGATAGGTGACCTATCGCACAAGCTGATTCCATATTGTGAGCTTTTACTTCCATAGTTTTAATAGCTTCTTTTAATATTTCAAGTGAGATAGTAGCTGTTTCAACAGAATCAAAAACACCCTCTTTATCCTCTTGAGTATCTTTGTTATAAGCTAAAGGAAGTCCTTTCATAACTGTTAAAAGTCCCATAAGTGAACCATAAACTCTACCTGTTTTTCCACGAAGAAGTTCTGGAACATCAGGATTTTTCTTCTGAGGCATGATAGAACTACCTGTTGAGTACTCATCTGAGAGTTCAACAAAACCAAACTCATATGATGACCACATAACAAGCTCTTCACTTAGACGAGAGATATGCATCATCATAGTTGAGATGTTGAAAAGTATCTCTAGTGCAAAATCTCTATCACTTACAGTATCTAAACAGTTTACACTTACACTATCAAAACCTAAAATCTCAGCAGTCATACCACGGTCAACATTATGTGGTGTCCCTGCAAGTGCTGCACAACCAAGAGGAGAGATATTATTGCGTTTATAAGAGTCTTCAAAACGAGCGATATCACGTTTGAACATAGAGAGATAAGCCCCTAAATGAAACCCAAAGTTAATAGGTTGAGCATGTTGCAAGTGAGTCATACCAGGAATAAGTGTCTCAGTATGCTTATCAGCAACTACAACTATCTCTTTCATTAAAAGCTTAAGTCCATTAACTATCTCTAAGTTTTGACGTAAAACATAACGTCTAAAGTCAACAGCTACTTGATCGTTTCTACTTCTTGCAGTGTGAAGTTTTTTACCACTATCACCGATAATAGCAGTTAAACGTTTCTCAATACCCATATGTAAATCTTCATCAGAAATATTCCACTCAAACTCACCAGATTCTATCTCTTTCATAACTTGATTTAAGCCATCAGTTATCTCGATAAGTTCTTCAGTAGTTAAAATGCCTTGTTTAGCGAGCATCGCGGCATGAGCTAAAGAGCCCTCTATATCTTCACGATAAAGTTTTCTATCATACATGATTGAAGCATTAAATTGATCTAAAAGAGTTGAAGCACTCGCACTAAAGCGACCTGACCACATTTTTTCCATAAGTATATCTCCGATTTTAAGTTCTGTATTTTAGCGAAATAAGGTGATATTACAAAGAGAAAAAGAGTGAAGTGTTATTTAAAAATCTCAAATAAAACTTTTTAAAGTTTTATGGAGATATATCTGAAGTTTATTGACTTTTAATTACAAGCAGGCACATTACCACTATCTTTAGCATACTCAACTAAAAACTGTTTTAAATGTTTTGATTTTTTTGAATATTTTTTACTTTTAAAATATTTCCAAGACTTTTGAGCTTTTTTACTTTTCAAGTGTAAATCAGCGAGGGATTTTCCATCTTTACCCATAAATTTTTTCCATTGTTTCATTTTATATGTAGCGATAAAAACTTGTCCCGTATCGTGACATTTCAAACATTTTTTTACAAAGATTCTCTGCCCTTTATAAATTGCTGCATTTGATGTTGAGAGTGTAAAAATAGTCAACGATAAGATAATTAATAAAAATTTATTCATAATTCCCCTTTACCCGAATAGATAGGCTCTTTAAATGAGATATCTATATTACATTAGGAAATATTATAACTTCCTTATGTAACAAAAAATATTATGTAAAATAACTCTAATAAGCTATAATTGGTACTTAATATTCAACTTTTCTTCTAAATCCCATAGACACTTTTTCTTTAAGTCTTCTACAACAGATACTTTACAATCTACATCATCTGGCCATTCTCTAGTAAATCCATCTATTACAGACTTATTTGTACCATCAATACCAACCATTAAACCTGATTGAAATATATCCCGCACTGCGTCCATATTGTTTGTTACACGCCAAACTAGCATATATGGATTTAAAACATCATTTGCTTTTTCATCTACAAAAACAACAATTCTAATGTTTGTACTCAAAGAGAGGAGTGCTTCAAAGTACTCTTTCGCATTTTTAGATTTATTTACACTTATAACAGTGATAGGATTTTTTGTTCTTGTCATAAATTGATGTAATTTTACGGCATCAGGTAGTAACTCTTGAACTTTTTTAAGTAACTCTGCATCACTTAATAGATTAGGAGCTTCGACACTGTTTGCAGCTGTAGCATCTATACCTAACTTACCACCAACTAGAGTCTCATTAGAAGAGTGATCCAGTGCATCTAAAATACCCTCAGTTATAAACATAGACTTTGGAGTAAAGCGATTTAAGACATAGGTAGCAAAAGATTCATAGTTATCGAGTGATGGAGCTTTCTCATCAACAAAGATAGCATGTTTTACAAAACTCATCTGTCCTGCACCCCAAAAAGCATGCATAAACTGTTTTGCATGTCCCTTATAGAGTGGTTGCATTTTAGCTAAAATCAGATTATGAAAACCTGCATTTTCTGGCATATGATAATCAAGTAAATCAGGGACAGTCGTTTTTAAAAGTGGAAAAAATATCTTTCCAGTTGCCCAACCCATATACTTATCTTCTAAAGGTGGTTTTCCAACTACTGTTGCTAAAAATGTTGGATTTTTTTTCATCGTAATAGCTGAAACTTCCATAACAGGATAAGGTTCTTCAAGAGTGTAGTAACCTGTATGATCGCCAAAAGGTCCCTCTATCTTCATCTGTGTAGTATCTACCCAACCCTCAATTACATAATCAACATCCTTAGGAATATAAAGAGGTGTAGTTAAAGATTTCACAAGTTGTGCAGGTTTTTTAGTAATAAGACCATACATAAGAAGCTCATTCACACCATAAGGAAGAGGAGCAGTAGCACACCACGTATAGAGTGGATCTCCACCTATTGCAATACTCACAGGCATTTTTTTACCAGCTTTTTGATACTGATCAAAAAAGTGAGAAGAGTCTTTATGAATCTGCCAATGCATCCCTAGATGGTTTTTATCATAAACTTGAAGTCTATACATTCCAAGATTTACCATCTCACCATCAAGACTTTGAGTATAAACTTGCCCCATAGTGATAAATGGTCCACCATCTTGTTCCCAAGTTGTTAAAACAGGAAGCTTAGAGAGATCAATGTCATCTTCTAAAAACTTAATTTCTTGACAAGCACCCTCACCTTTTAAGCGTTTAGGAAAAATATTTTTAAGAGAAAAAAGTTCTTTTGCTTTTGTTATTTTATCCATAAAACCAGATGGAGGTTTCATATGAAGTAAGTTTGTTATCTCATCAGCTACAGACTCTATAGTCCGACCAAAAAGAAGTTCTGTTCGTTTATATGAACCAAAAAGATTCATAAGAACGGGTTCATGAAATTTTTGAGTATTTTTTTTATCTATAACATTAGTAAAAAGAATAGCTTTTCCACCATCTTTCTTCTTCACTTCAGCATATGCTAAATGAGGAATTTCAAGATAGATATCTAACTCATCATCAATAATTCTAAGTTCATTATGTTTTTTTAATAATTCAATTGTCTTTTTCATAAATGAATTTTAGCTAAGTTGTTCTATCAAGTAGATAAAGAGTGGCTATTTTATACAAATTTTATTTCTAGCACTATTTTTTCACCTTTGTAATCATTGATTTGTGATAAAACACACTTATAAATTTAATTATAACCTTTGTGGCATTTCATCTTTAAATGCTATCTTCTCAGCATCTTTTAAAAGTGTCAAAGCACCATTTTCTATCATTTTCTCGGCTAAATCAGAACCTAATGTCGTAGCATCAGATACTTTCATCATAACTTTTTCTTGCATAACATTTGTTCCATCAGGAAAACCAAGCATTATTCTAAATGTTACTTCATCCTCAGTAATAACAGCATTACAAGCTACAGGTGCAGAACATCCAGCCCCAATCTTAGAGATAAAGTCACGCTCTATCTGAGTAGCTATAAAAGTATCCTTATCTTTTAAGCTCTCTGCTATCTCTCTAATTTTTTCATTATCTTGAACTATCTCTATCCCTAAAGCAGCTTGACCCATAGGAGGTATCATCATATCAAGAGAGAGTTTATCAGTAAAAGGGATATCTTTGAGTAAATCAAGACGATGCAGACCAATCCAAGCTAAGATAATAGCATCATATTGTCCCTCAGAGAGTTTTCTAAGTCTAGTATTTACATTACCGCGTAAATCTTTTACTTTTAAATCAGGACGAATCTTTAGAAGTTGCATACGACGTCTCAGCGAAGTTGTTCCAACCACTGCACCATGAGGTAAATCTTCTAATGATTTGTATTTATGAGATAAAAACACATCACTCTGATCTTGACGCTGAGTAACAGCAACAAGTTCTAATCCCTCAGGAATATAAGTAGGAACATCTTTAAGAGAGTGAACTGCTATATCTGCTTCAGCTGCTAACATTGCATCCTCTAACTCTTTTGTAAAGTGTCCTTTCCCACCAATAAGCGCAAGAGGCTTATCTAAAATCTTATCGCCATTACTCACTATCTTATTTAAAACGACCTCTACATCAGGGTAAGAAGCTTCAATTCTATCCTTGATGTGATAAGCTTGCCAAAGTGCTAAGTCTGAAACTCTTGTTGCTATAGTGACTTTCATATTATTTCATCGATTTATAAAGTTTTCTAGTTTTATCTATCTTACCATCAACATAAATAGTAGGAGTACCTGCAACGAAAACTTTTCTTGCTATCTCATTATCATGAGCAAGTTGTTTTTTAACATAAGGAGCATTTAGCTCTTTTGCTGTTACATCAGAACCTACTGCCTTATTAAATGCCAATAAAATTTTCTCAACATTTTTCTCTCTTGGATTTACTTTAGTTTTATACATATTTATAGAAACATCCTTGATTTCTTTATGCTCTGCAACTACAGCTGCACGAGTAATTACACCCGATGCTGGATGTATTCTAAGGATTGGATAGTGAAAATAATATACAGCAAAAGTTTTTGGATATTTTTTCATATATTTAAGTGCAGCAGGTGCAAATTCAGTACAAAATGGACATAAAGGATCAGAAAAGATTGCTATCTTATGTTTTGCATCTGCATTTCCATAAACTAAATTCTCTTTTGTATAGTAACTATCTTGAAAATTAGGCTTCACCATCTCAGTAAAGCTATCACCAGTTGAAAGTTCATTTAACTCTTTGGTAATAACCTTACCATTTGAAAACCATATCATCTGCTGTTTAATTGTTTTTTTTGGTTTATCTTTAAGAACTGCTTCAACTGCTACTATGTAAGTATTCCAGCCTTTTAACTCTTTAAGAGGTTTCACTTCAACAACTTTTGCATCAAGAGAGATAATTCTTGGATTATCTCCAAACTGGTCTTCTAAAAAGTTCTCTACTTTTTGGCTTGTAGTGTTAGCATATAAAAAACTACTTAATAGTAGTGTTGTTGCTAATAATTTCAACATCAATGACATCTGAATCCTTTTTAATATTTGTTTGTTCACTAAATGAACTCTTACAGTTTCCTGATTTTACATTATAACGGTTAACAATCATACTCGTAATAGCACTAAATTGCAATAAAATCCCTAAAATATCTGTTAAAAACCCAGGTATTATGAGTAAAATAGCTCCAAAAAGAGTAAAAAGGTTTAACCTTTGAAACTGTTCAAGGTCTATACAGTTGTATGAAACTGCCGTCATATTCTCAACAAGAGTCTTTCTAAAATTAATTAATATACTTATCCCTATAAAAGCACTTGCGATTATCTCAAAAAAAGTAGCTAAACCACCTATTTGAGAAGAGATGTTAACAGAGACCATCACCTCTAAGAGAAGATATACTAAAAAATATGTCATTAGATAAGTTCCATCACTTTTGCAAATATCTCATCTGCACTCACTGCTGTTTTTTCTGTAGTTTGGCGTTCATAGACTTGAACATTCCCATTAACTAACTCTTTACCAATAATAACAGTATATGGAAAACCAATAAGCTCAGCATCTTTCATCTTAAAGCCAAAACGCTCTTTTCTATCATCAAGCATCACTTCTACACCAGCATTTAAAAGCTCTTCATAAAGTTTCTCACCCGCTGCCATCTGAGCTTCATCTTTGATGTTTGATACCATAATATTTACCATATATGGAGCAGTAGCCTTTGTCCAGATACAACCATTTTCATCATGATGTTGCTCTATCACAGAAGCTACAAGACGAGATATACCCATACCGTATGTTCCCATCACAAAGGGTTGTGCCTTACCATTTTCATCTAGGTATTCAGCTTTTAAAGCTTCAGAGTAAGTTGTTCCTAGTTTAAAGATATGCCCAACTTCTATACCTTTTCTAAATGAGAGTGTTCCATCGCAATGAGGACAGCTATCACCCTCATTTACTTCTGCAATATCAGCAAAATATGCAACCTCACTCAGTACACTTAAATCAACTCCGATAAAATGATAATCAAGCTCATTTGCTCCACATATCATATTTGCAGCGTTTAGAAGTTCTGAGTCGATTACATGTTTTGCCTTATCTTGATCGAGTGGACCAATAAAACCAGGAACTATTCCCGCCTCTTCTAACTCCTCTACAGTTACATCTACGATATCAAGTGCTTCAGTAGCATTTATCGCTTTAACCTCTTGAAGCTCATCGCTCCCACGAAGGAAGAAAAGAACTATCTCACTCCCCTCATCATAGACAGCTTTTTTCGCTACACACTTGATAGTATAGTACGGATCAACTTTAAAAAATGATGCTAAATCATCTATACTTTTTATATCTGGCGTTTGAAACTTGTTAAACTCAGCTTCAGGAGCTTCTGGAATATCTTTGCGAGAAGAGCGAACAGCTGCTTCTATATTTGCACCATATTCACACTTAGAACATATAGCAATAGTATCTTCACCACTATCAGCGATAACCATAAGCTCTTTACTTCCACTTCCACCTATAGCTCCACTATCAGCTTCAACAACACGATAATCAAGACCTAAACGAGTAAGGATTTTTTTATAAGCCGCTTCCATAGCATCAAACTCTCTATCTAAATCTTCCGTAGAAGAGTGAAAAGAGTAACCATCTTTCATAATAAACTCACGCCCACGCATAAGACCAAAACGAGGTCTCGCTTCATCACGGAACTTTGTTTTTATCTGGTAAAGATTAAGTGGAAGATTTTTGTAACTTGTTACACGGTTACGAACCATATCAACCATCATCTCTTCATGTGTTGGACCAAGAACGAACATATTGTCTTTTCTATCATGAAAACGGAGAAGCTCTTTCCCAAACTTCTCTATTCTTCCTGACTCTTTCCAGAGTGATGCTGGTGTCACAAATGAGAGTTCAACCTCTTGTGCTCCTACTTTTTCCATCTCTTCATTAACTACTTTTTCTATCTTTTTGATAACTCTTTTCGCTAAAGGCATATAGTTATAGAGTCCAGCAGCTGTTTGGTTCATAAAACCAGCACGTGCTAAAAATATGTGACTCGCGAGTTGTGCATCTGAAGGTGCTTCTTTAGTTGTTGGTATAAATGCTCTACTTCTTCTCAAAATTTTTCCTTAATCTTTTTCTTTCATTATTGCTGATACTGCACCACTAAGTAACTCTGTGTGTGTATCCTCTTTTGAACATCTCATATTTGTTGTAAACTCATGTAAAAAGCGTTTAAGTGCCTGTTCACACATCTTTTGTGCCTCTGCTTCATACTCTTTTGGGATATAACCACTAGAAATAACTCTAGCAGTCTCCTCTTTTGCAGCCACATCCGCACGCTGATATATCTCTTTTATAAGAGGCTCTATATCTTGAGTATTTAACCACTCAAAAAACTCAACTATACCACGACCGATGATTCCATGAGCTGCACGAGCTGCATTTTCACGAGCTGAGAGATTCTCATCTACGATAACTTTTAAATCATCAATACCGTAAAGATGGATTCTCTCTCCCTTACTATATTTTATATCACGAGGAAGTGCTAAGTCAAACCAGTATCTATCAAAATCACGAGGTTTTATAATCTCATCAGTAATAATAGGCTCATAAGATGATGTCGCTGTAACAAGAATTTCAAACTCATTAATTGCATTTGAAAGTTCACTAAAGGGTATCACTTTCGTCCCACACTCTTGTGCTAACTTCTCAGCCTTATGATGAGTACGGTTCATTATATAAACATCTGCACCAGCAGTTACAAGATGTTTTGCTGTTATCTCGCTCATCTCCCCTATCCCGATTACAAGTGCTTTTTTGCCATTTACATCTTCTACCAATGATTTAAGCTTATTTACTGCTACACTCGCCATAGATACTGGTTTAGATGAGATATCTGTTGCATTACGTACTTTTGCAGCACACTTAAACGCCGACTTCATAGCACGAGCTAGTTTTTTAGCACAGAAGTGATTATCATAAGCAAATCTAAAAGCATCTTTAAGTTGTCCCACTATCTGTGTCTCACCTATAACCATAGAGTCCAGAGATGCAGCCACACTAAAGAGGTGATGAATAGCAGAACTATCATCAAATATATCAGCACGACCTTCTAGCTCTTCAATACTTATATCTGAGCGTTTAGAAAGCATCATTAATATATGTTTAGTTGCCGATGGAATATCTAAACAGTTACACATAACTTCCATACGATTACAAGTTGAGATTAAAATCGCTTCACTAATATCATCACTTGATAGTAAAACATTTAAACAGCCACGCTTACTATCATCATCAGGATAGGAGAGCTTTTCTCGTATCTCCATTGTAGAATTTTTATGGGTAAAACTAATATTTAAATAGTGCATTAATAACTTCTTTGTATCATAGTTTGTAAAATCATCACAAGTTCTATATCTTCACTCATAACTTTTTGTGCATTTTGCGAGAGTTCTTGAGCTAGTTTAAAAGACTTCTCTATAGTCTGATGCTCTTGCATTTTTGATTTTATCCAAGCAGACTCTTCTGATGAAATCTCTTTTGCATGAGCATTTTCCAATCGTTTTTTATCTTCATCATTTAACTCTTTATAAAGATATATGTAAGGAAGAGTACATTTTCCCTCTACAAAATCATTCATAGCAGGTTTACCAAGAGTCTCACTTGTCGCAGTAATATCTAAGATATCATCTATTATCTGAAATGAGAGTCCTAAGTTTCGACCATAAAGTGCATAATTTTGTGCATCTTTACCTGCTAAAAGAGCTGCTGATTTTGCTGCTGCTTCTATGAGTGTAGCCGTTTTTAAATAAAGCATATCGAGATAAACATCCTCATCAGAGTTAAACTTCTCTGCCATCTTCACATCCATCATCTCACCCTTAGAGAGTGCTGTTACCGATGACGCGATATTCTTTGCTACATCTCTATCAAATGCCACAAGTTCAGTAAATGCTTTTGAGTAGAGAATATCTCCTAACATCACAGCGACCTTACTACCTTCAGTAGCATTTACAGAGACAGCACCACGACGTGTAGTCGCCTCATCTATAACATCATCATGAAGAAGACTTGCACCGTGAATAAGCTCTACTATGGCAGCTAAAAGTGGTGCATCCTTATGCTCAGGTGCTATTTTTAAAATGAGCTTTGCACGAAGGCGTTTACCCCCACTTAACATACTAAAGAGTTTTGTTACCTCATCGTAATCAATCTCTTGTATCAATCTATCTAATTCTGCTTCAACTCTTTGCATCTACTACTCTTTTACTTTTTTTGAATATCGTACTTCTAACTGATGTCTCTTATCTGATAAAAAAACTTCAAAATTTGCTTTATGTTTTTGAAAATCAAAATCTTTAAAAAGTACTAAAAAATAGGGAGGCTGATAAAAATCAGCACCTCTAGGCTTAAGTAAAATCTTAAAACTTTGATTTGTATTGTTTAAATAAAGTATATGTTGTGAAACATCTTTATCGTAAGAGCTAAACATCACTAAGCCCTCATTCTTATAAAGTGTCCATCTAAACTTAAAGACTCTCTCATAACTAGCATATTTTACAAAAATTTTCGTTATCTCATCCTTTTTCAGAGATATTTTCTCCATATCAGCGAACTGATTTGCAAAAGCAGTACTAAAAAGTAATGCTATTGTGATAAATATCCCTAAAAAATTCTTCATGCCTTATTTAACTATCTGTGTTCCAACACCCTCAGATGTAAAGAGTTCTAAAAGCATAGAGTGCTCTAATCTTCCATCTATGATATGTGCCTTAGCGACTCCACCATTTATAGCTTCTAAACAAGCGTCAACCTTAGGAACCATCCCACCATAAATAGTCTCATCAGCCTTAAGTGCCTCTACCTCAGAAGAAGTAAGAGAGGAGAAAAGATTTTTATCATTGTCTAACACACCCTCTGTATCTGTTAAAAAGATGATTTTATTTGCACCTATAGCTTTTGCAACATAAGAAGCACATAGATCAGCGTTTATGTTAAACCCTGGATGACCCATCTCTTCACCCGCTGCAATAGGGGCAATAACAGGGATAAATCCCTCTTTAATAAGGTTACAAATAACATTAGAATCTACACCTGTGATATTTCCAGTAAGACCCCATTTAGCGAAGTCTTTTGCTTCAGCTTTGATAAAGTGAGCATCTTTCCCACTTATACCTATAGCTTTAGCCGAGTGAGAGTTTAAAAGAGAAACAATCTCTTTGTTTATCTCACCACTTAAAATCATCTCAGCAATTCGCATAACCTCTTTCGTGGTTACACGCTGACCCTCTATAAACTTAGTCTCAATGTTCAGAGCATCCAACATATCTGTAATCTTCTTACCCCCACCATGAACGATAACGGGCTTAATCCCAACAAGATACATAAGTAAGATATCCTCAGCAAACTTCTCTTTTAACTCAGGAGAAGTCTGTGCAGAACCACCATACTTAATAACAACTATCTCTTTACGAAACTCTTGTATAAAGGGAAGAGCATCGAGAAGTGTTTTAACTGTTTCAATTTTTGCTTGCAATATATTTTCCTTATATGCTGTAATAATTTTGCCATTTTATCTAAGTTTGCTTTATTTATTGGTAAAAGTGAAATTTTAAGTTTTTTTAGAAGCTTAAAGAAGAGTAGAAAATATGATTATTTGCAATGATTTTCACTAAGTCTATAGGAATGATTTTTATTTTTTTATCGCTTGGTGTCTCTTTGGAGTGCTGTTGATAGTGTAAAGTTTTTAACTCTTTTATCTCAAAGTTTGGCACAAAAAGATATGCTGTACTCTGAGCATCATAAAAATGAAGATAAGAAAATATCTGATAGACATCTCCCGAAGATATATTTACAGTACTACACCCTTTAGTTTCATTTTCATTTAGCTCTAATAGTTTCCATTTTGCATCAACAATAATATCTTTGGCATTTAACATTTTGAGAAGATAGTCTGGTTGTAGTCTCGCCATTTGACACGCTCCCTCACCTAGTAAATACTCATTTTTACCACCATTTACAAGCACTTCTTTTATTCCCAACTCTTTTTGAGAGTTCTTTAAGACCTGTTCCATATACTCTTCAAATAATTTTTCCATAGGAAAGAGAAGTGCAAAAACATTATCTTTTCCTCGCAGGGAACTAAAAGAGTTATGCTCTAAAAAGACCTTAGCAAACCGTAGAGGAAGCTCATAATACTCCATACCCCTATGCAAATTTATTTTTGATATATCTGTTTTGTGATTATGTGAGAGACTCACCTCATCAAATATAAAAAGTTGTTGTCTCAGTGCTTTTTTATTTTCATAATCTGTGGTTTTTTTAAGTAAAAGATTTATGGTAGATTTGAGAAGTCTATTCTCTACACGATTGGGCAAGTACTCATCAAACTCTACATAAAATCTCTCTTTATGAATATAATTCTGTTTTATATGCTCACCAAATTTTAGCTTCCCTTTTAAAAAGTATTGATTTGACTCTTGGGCTATATACTCTGACTTCAAACCCTTATGAAT
>Ga0256837_1000538_pt1 | contig 31177 bp, 28 predicted proteins | sample 4562384metaG_FD_185976 | JGI IMG/M metagenome (GOLD analysis project Ga0256837, IMG submission 185976) | Hydrothermal vent microbial communities from Guaymas Basin, Mexico - 4561-384 | ecosystem: Environmental > Aquatic > Marine > Hydrothermal vents | place: Mexico: Guaymas Basin | collected... | reverse complement strand
TTGTAATTAATGATTAAATTATTAGCAAAAGAAACGAGAGAATCTTTTATACTTTCTCACTGTAGGCTTATTACACTACTCAACTCAAAAGTACAATATGATGCTCTCCTATTCTTAAAAACTATTTTTTACCAAAAAACTTATAATAAAAGTCTTTAACAAGACGCATTTTTGTACGGCTTAGAACTAAATTTCCGCTGTTAATTGTACCGCTTGTAACGGTTGATCCTGCTGCTATCATAACATCATCTTCGATTGTTACAGGTGCTACGAGTTGAGAATCACTTCCAATGAATACATTTTTTCCGATGATGGTTTTGTATTTGTTCTTGCCGTCATAGTTACAGGTAATTGTTCCTGCACCTATGTTTGTCCCTTCATCTACCTCTGCATCACCGATATAGCTGAGATGTCCCGCTTTTACACCTTTGAGTGTTGCTTTTTTTGTTTCGACAAAATTACCAATGTGCGTATCTGTAATGTGTGAGAGTGGACGAAGATGTGCCATTGGACCACAGTCAGAATTTATCATTGTGCTCTCTTCAACAATACTGCCTGCTTTTATATGAGAGTTGATGATTTTGCTCTCTCCTGTAATACGGCAGTTGTTTTCTATGGTACATTCACCCTCAAAAACAACGCTCTCTTCAATATAGATAGTCTCAGGCAGTTGCATAATAATACCTGCCTCCATCCATCTGTTTTTAATGCGGTTTTGCATAATAACTTCGGCTTCAGCTAAATCTTTTTTGGAGTTTATCCCTTTAAAGTGTGCTTCATCTACAAGAAGTGGAACGATGGAAGCCTCCTCTTCTTTTGCCATTGCAATGATATCTGTGAGGTAGTACTCTTTTTGAGCATTCTCATTTGAAAGATCCGGAATATAACGCTCAAGTATGCTGCGTGAGAAAGCATAAACACCTGCATTAACTGTTGTAACATTAAGTTCAGCCTCACTTGCATCTTTTTGCTCAACTATATATTCTACTTCGTCATTACGAATAATTACGCGTCCATATCCACTTGGATCTTTGAGATCAAAAACACTCATAATAATGTCAGCTTCCAGTGAGAGAAAGCCTTTGAGTGACTCGGCAGTGATGAGTGGCATATCGCCATTAAGGACTAAAACTTTGTTGTGCTTTGGTTTGATATCCATTACCGCACCACCTGTTCCTGGGTAGTTTAGGGCATCTTGTTCAACAAAATTGATATCATCAAAATAGTTTTGCATACTTTTTATAACTGCCTCTTTTTGATGTGCTACTACAACAGTGATATCATCAGAGATTTTTTTTGATTCTTTAATGATATGGTATAACATTGGTTTGCCACTGATAGTGTGTAGAACTTTTGCTTTGTTTGATTTCATACGGGAACCTTTTCCCGCTGCTAAAATTACGATACTGCTTGCTTCATTGTTCATTTTTAATCTTTATTAGGAATATTTTGAGGTAATTTTAACATCTTTTATTTTAGCTCTTCATTTATTATTCATTTTGGGATTGTATAATTCTTGAAAAAAATAAAGAGAAGAAGCATTTGAAAAAAATTACACAAACACAACTTATTCTATTTACAAGCCTTTTTTTGGTCTTGTTTGACAATTATACTTTTTTTGTAAATCTTACAAAGGTTTATCCACTTGAGCAAAATTTTGCTTTTGTCGTCTCAACAGCCGTTGTTATGTTCTTCTTTACGACACTGCTTTTTTCTCTGGTAAGTACAAGGTGGAGTATTAAACCTATTATTATTGTGATTTTAATTATATCTTCATTGACGAACTACTTTATGAATAGTTACAATGTTGTTATTGATGATAGCATGATCCGTAATATGATGCAGACAAATATGCATGAATCTTTAGACCTTTTGACATTGAAGCAAGTGCTTTATTTTACACTCTTAGGTTTGCTTCCCTCTATTTTGGTCTATAAGATTAAACTTGAGAAGAGAGAGTTGAAAACTGAGCTTCTCTCAAGAGTAAAACTCATTGCAGTATCTGTTGTTGTAATCGTTGGTGTGGTTTTGATCTTCTCAAAACACTATACATCTTTTGCAAGAGAACACAAACCGCTTCGTTATACTGTTAATCCTATTTATTGGATCTACTCAACGGGAAAATATATTCATAAAACATTTAACAGTGGACCTATTATTGTTGAGCCTATAGGTACAGATGCAAAAATAGTAAAAACATCAGATGATAATCGCTCAAAACTTGTCATAATGGTTGTGGGTGAAGCAGCGAGAGCAGATCACTTTAGTCTGAATGGATATGAAAAAGAGACAAATCCACTGCTTCAAAAAGAAGATATTATAAACTTTTCAAATGTAAGTTCATGTGGAACTTCAACGGCAGAATCTGTTCCGTGTATGTTTGCAGTCTATGACAGAGGTGATTATAGTTATAAAAAAGGTATTACAACCGAAAATGTTTTAGATGTGCTCAAGCATACGAAAAATGTAGCAATTTTATGGAGAGATAATAACTCTGACTCAAAAGGTGTAGCTTTACGTGTACCGCATAAAGATTTTAAAACTCCCCAAAATAACACTATCTGCATAGAGGGTGAGTGCCGTGATATTGGTATGCTTGTCGGACTTGACAAGTTTATAGAGAAAAATAAAGGTAAAGATATTTTAATTGTACTGCATCAGATGGGAAATCATGGTCCTGCGTATTTTAAACGCTATCCAAAAGTGTTTGAAAAATTTATGCCAACTTGTAAAACAAATCAGTTAGAAGAGTGTACACAGCAGGAAATTATTAATGCCTATGATAATGCAATCCTTTACACAGATTACTTTTTAAGTCAGGTTATTGAATTTTTGAAAAAATATGATGATAGATATGATACTGCAATGATCTATATGGCTGACCATGGTGAGAGTTTGGGTGAGGGGGGTGTCTATCTTCATGGATTGCCGTATTTTATGGCACCAGATGCGCAAACGCATATTGGGGCGATTATGTGGTTTGGAAAAGGTATGAGTAAAAAGGTGCATACAGATGCTTTGCGTGAGAGAAGCAATAAAAAGTATTCGCAAGATAATCTGTTTCATACTCTTTTAGGTATCTTTAATGTAAAAACAGAAGTATATAAAAAAGATATGGACATACTCAAAAAATAAGTTTAGCGTGACAAATTATTTTTGAGAGCTTTTTTAAGTGAAAGAGTTTTTTAGGGTAACTTTCTCTCTCTTAGAAGGTAAGTAGATTCACTTTGTAAAATAAAATTATAAAAAAAAGATACTATTTCCCTATACATAATAATTTTTGTGGTATTATAATGTACAAATTTTGACAAGGTAATTAAATGGATTTAGGTACGGTCATTGGTATTGTTTTGATTATGGCACTCCTTTTGGGGGCTATGGTTATGGGTGTTGGTATCGGTGCATACATCGATATTCCATCAGTGCTTATCGTTATCGGTGGTAGTATTGGTGCCTTAATGGTTGCATTTAAACCTTCTCAGATGAAACAGTTTACAAAAATCTTCATGAAAGCAGTTAAGCCAGGTGAAGAGGATACAGGCGAGCTGATTAAAAAACTTGTTGAATTTGCTACAAAAGCCAGAAAAGATGGAATTTTGGCTTTAGAGAGTGAAGTGAATAGCGAAGAGAATGAGTTCTTGAAAAAAGGACTCTCAATGGCGATTGACGGTAATGAACCAGATACTATTCGTGAGCTTTTGGAAATTGAGATGGAACAGACAAGTACTCGTCATAAGGTAAATGGTTCCATATTTAGTCAGTGGGCAGGTCTGGCAGGAGCGATGGGGATGATTGGTACGCTTATCGGTCTTGTTGCGATGCTCTTAAATATGGCCGATCCCTCCGCGATTGGTCCATCAATGGCGGTCGCCTTACTGACGACGATGTATGGTGCAATGATTGGTAATATTTTTGGAGCACCAATTGCAACGATTCTTGCAATTCGTAATGATGATGAGACGATGGTTAAAGAGATGATACTTGAAGGTATTATGTCGATACAGTCTGGAGATGCACCTCGTGTACTTGAAGCAAAACTGCTTGCATATTTGGCACCTGCTGAGCGTGTAAGCCAGTTTGATTAAAAGTGATAACTGATGGGTAAACAAAAGTGTCCTGAATGTGAAGAGTGTCTCCCTGCCTGGCTAGCTGCCTTTGGAGATTTGATGTCTCTTCTACTTTGTTTCTTTGTACTTCTACTCTCTATGAGTAGCATGGATGCAAAAAAAGTAAGTGAAGCTATTGGTTCACTCTCTGGTGCAATGAGTGTTTTAGAAGGCGGTACAAAGACGGAGATTTCATCACAACGTATGCAAGAATCTACGCCTATAGAAGCGCAAGATGAAACAAGTGATGCTGTTAATAGAGTCCAACAGGCTGCTTCTGATGCAAATGAGATGATGGAAAAAGCACAAGGACCTGAAGTGACAGTAGATGAGGCTGAAAATGGCTTTGTCATTAAAATGCCTGCTGCACTGCTATTTAAACCAGGATCGGCAACAATAGAAAATCAAGATGCTTTATTGTTTTTAAAAAGAGTAGCACTTATTGTCGGTGAGTTGCCAAATGATATGCAAGTGAGCGTGCAAGGGCATACTGACAATAGTAATCCAGGTTCGTCTTCTCCTTTTAAAGACAATTGGGAACTCTCAACTGCAAGGGCTATTTCAGTTTTGCATGAGCTTATTTTAGATGGTGTTGATCCGGCACGTATGTCTGCTGCCGGTTTTGCACAGTATCACCCAATAGCAACAAATGCAACGGCGACAGGCAGAGAGAAAAATCGTCGTGTTGAACTCCATTTTTTTGGTAAAAAAAGTGAAGAGAATAACAAAGAGACAACATCAGTTTTAGATAAGGTAAAAAAGTAAAAAATGATGAGAATCATTCTAACTCTTTTGGTATTGAGTATGGCTCTCTTTGGTGCTGATGCTATAACTGTGCCAACAGTTAATCTCAGCCTTTCAGCTCCAGATACACCACAGCAACTTGTGTCATCACTGAATGTTTTAGTTGTTTTAACACTTTTGGTTCTTGCGCCGTCAATGGTGCTTGTGATGACGACATTTACCCGTTTTGTTATTGTTTTTGGTTTTTTACGCCAAGCACTTGGAACACAGCAAGTACCACCTACGCAGCTTTTGGTAATGCTTGCAATGATTTTGACATTTTTTGTTATGGAACCTATTGGAACAAAAGCGTATGAGCAGGGCATAAAGCCTTATATCGCACAGGAGATAGGCTATGAGGAGGCATTTACAAAAACAGCACTTCCTTTTAAAAATTTTATGATTCGAAATACACGTGAGAAAGACTTGGCACTCTTTTTACGCATACGTAAAATGCAAAATCCTAAAACTGTTGCCGATGTTCCTCTCTCTATTGTTATTCCTGCCTTTATCATTTCTGAAATGAAAACAGCTTTTGAGATAGGTTTTTTACTCTTTTTACCGTTTTTGGTCATAGATATGGTTGTTGCTTCTATTTTGATGTCAATGGGTATGATGATGCTGCCACCTGTTATGATATCACTCCCTTTTAAAATACTTGTTTTCGTTTTAATTGACGGATGGAATCTTCTTATTGGCAACTTGATTGCTTCTATAAAATAGCATAAGGAAATAGTGTTTGGATTGTAAATATTTTGGCGAGTGTGGTGCATGTCGTGTTTATGAAGATGGTTATGATGGGCAGCTTTTACAAAAATTAGAGCTCAACCAAGAACGATTTCAACCATACTATACAGGAGAGATAGCGGTTTTTAAATCTTTGCAAGAGCACTATCGTTCGCGTAGTGAATTTAAAATCTGGCATATTGAAGATGATATCTTTTATGCTATGAATCATCAAGAAAATAAAGGTGTCGTCCTCATTGATGGATGTCCACAGGTAAATGAACATATAAGCAGATTGATGCCGGAACTTCTGCGTGAGATAAAAGAAAAAGAGCTCGGATTTAAGCTTTTTGGTGCTGATTTTTTAAGCTCAAGTTTTGGTGAGATAGTGGTTTCTTTGATTTATCATAGAAAACTTGACAATGAGTGGGAAGTAAAAGCAAAAGAGATTGCGCAAAAGCTTGGTATATATATTATAGGACGCTCACGCAAGCAAAAAGTTGTTATAGGGCAGGATTATATTACTGAATCTTTAACGATAAAAGGCAAAGAGTATAAATTTAACTATATAGAAAATAGTTTTACACAACCAAATCCACGAGTAAATGAGCAGATGATTGCTTGGGCAATGGAAGCTTTTAGTGGAGCAAAAGGTGATTTGTTAGAACTCTATTGTGGAGCTGGAAACTTTACTATCCCTTTTGCAACGCTTTTTCATAAAGTTTTAGCTACTGAGATATCAAAATCTTCTATCAATGCGGCAAAGAGTAATATGCTTTTAAACAGTGTGGAAAATATTGAGTTTGTACGTATGAGTGTTGAAGAGTTTGTAGAAGCCCTTGATGGAGTACGAGAATTTCGTAGAATGAAAGATATCGATATGCAAAGTTATGATATCAACGCTATCTTTGTTGATCCGCCTCGAAGCGGTATGGATGAATACTCTTGCAGATTTAGTGCAAGATATGATACTATAGTCTATATCTCCTGTAACCCTGAAACACTTTATAGAGATTTGGAGATACTCTCACAAACGCATGAGGTAGTAGATATGGCACTTTTTGATCAATTTCCATATACGCACCATGTAGAGATGGGTGTAAAACTTCTTAAAAAAGGCAGAGAATGATACGACTCTTTTTTCTTACATTTTTTCTTTACGCTTCTACGCTTTTTGCGACACAAGAGATCCAAAGGATCGATGCTATTGTCAGTGATATCGAAAAACTGCGTCATAATTATGAAAGCCAACTTCGTGAGTTACAAAATAAAAATATTATTTTAGAAAATAAAAACAGTAGGTATAAAAAGAAAATAGCCGATCTGAAAAAGCAGATAAAAAGTCTTCAAAAACAGCAAGCTAAAGAAGCTAAAAGAGAAAAACCAAAAGTGATTATTAAAGAGAAGATTAAAAAGGTAGTTATTATAAGCAAGCCTCTTTTATGTGAAGATGAGAACAAGTTTCCAAAACTAAAACTCAAAAACAACTATGTTACTCCAAAAATAAAGAACAAAGAGGTGAAAAGAGTTCACTTTCAAGCAGCTGCATTTCGCCTGCGTGAAGATGCAGATATCTATGCCGGAGTCAATAGTCTTGAAGTAGTTGAGAGATGGGAAAAAGGAACTTCATTTACATCTAATGTCAAAACAGCAACGCGCATTAAAATTACCGGCTATTTTGTTGAAAAAGTTTGGAGAAAAGCTGACAAAGAGCTGTGGGTAAAATGTAGTAATGCGAAAAAAAGATAAAAGATGAAAAAAATATTGATAATCAGTGATGGTGCCATTGGCGAGCATTTTATTCAAAGGGTAAGCGAGACATATACGAGTGAAAATATCTATTATGTCGTACAGCTAAAAGAAAAAAAGTTCCCAGATGCCAATCCTGCACGTTTTAAGTTTTATGAATTTGATCCGACAAGCTTTTACAAACTCTCAAATCTCTTAAAGATGGAGTTTATCCAGGTTATTATTGCCATGGATTCTCAAGTAGATGTTGAAAACACAATTAAAAATATTCGAGTTATCAAAAAACAGCTCCGTGTCATTGTCCTTAATCAATGGAATATGATGAATGAGGATGCCAATGTTGTCTTAGTCAATGCAAATGAGATCTTGGCTTCAAGAATGCTTGATTATCTTCCAAATGTTCCTGTGATTGCTCAAAATGTGGGGCTTGGTGAGGGTGAGATTATGGAAGTTCTTGTTCCTTTTGGAAGTTCTTTTGTCTATCGCCATATTGGAGTTATTGAACAGAAAAACTGGCGCATTGTAGCAATTTATAGAAATCGTCAACTTTTGATGCCCTCACGCAGGAGAATGATTCAACCAAATGATCTGCTTCTTTTAGTGGGAGAACCGGCAGTATTAAAATCAGTTTACCGTGCCATTAAGCAAGAACTTGGGCAATTTCCAGAGCCTTTTGGAACAAATATTTTACTCTATATCGATATGAATATTGTCTCTCATAATACAATAAAAGAATTGGTACGTCGTGCTATATATGTGCATACGAAATTTAAACATGATCTTGTTATTAAGATTGTCAATCCATCAAATATAGAAATACTGCAACATATAAAAGAGTATAGAGACTTGGATATCGTAGTAGATATTAATTATGAGAGTTTAAATCTCAAAGAGGCATTCTTCAATGATGTAAAATCGTATCATGTCGGTTTGGTAATTGTTCCTACGGAGATGTTTAAAGATTATTATGTTCGACGTGCACTGTATGAGGTGCATGTGCCTGTTTTAAAACTTGCAGACAGAAGCTTCTCCAGTGTAAAAGATGCAGCGCTTATACTTTCTGAGAACAGAGATTTAGAGAAGATATCTGCTACTATCTTTGATATCTCAGAGCAGATGAACTTTAATCTTGAACTTTATAATTATTTACATGAACATCAGGAAGAGAAAGAGCAGGTAATTGAACACTACTATAATCTTTCTACCATCTTCTCAAAATCGATTAAAGTGATAAAAGAGAATGAAAATCCAATTCGTGTACTCAAGCACAAAGATAATTTCATTCAAATTCTTCCATTTACTTCCAAATTGACAATGCGACACACTTTTGCGCTCTTCTCTACCGATTCGGAGAAACTTTACTTCAAACTTGATAATTATCATCAAATTTTTATACCTGTACAGCTTTGATTTAGCCACTTTTTAGCATAATTTAAGTATTATCTATAATAGACTTCTTTCAAAACTCCTATAAGCCTCAAAGAGCTAAGAAGTGGTAAGATTGTGCAAAATAAATTTTTCAGCCTAGCCATAGCTAAGGTGAAAATATTTTTTTGTACAAGATTGCTGCTTCCTAGCTCTCCCTATGGGCATATTATAGAGAGCTTTACTCTGCGTTAGATAACCCCAACCGTAGCTTTGGCTACGCTTGAGAACATCTGCCTTGATTAAAACTCTCTATAACATGTTGAGATATATAGGAGTTTTGAAAGAAGTCTACAATATAATTTTGGACAGATGATGCAGGTAAATATTCCTTTAAAACAAGTTATTGACAACTCTTACGATATCACGATTGATACAATTCCAACAATACATTTTGATGCAAAAGTGGCTATTGTTACAAACCCAAAAGTAGCAGGTCTGCATTTGGGCCATCTCCTCTCAAAGATAAGTGCTAAAGAGCTTTATATTATTACAGTTCCAGATGGTGAAGGGTATAAAAACCAGGCATCAATTGATCTGATTTTAGAGTCACTTTTTAATCATCGTTTCAATAGAAAATCACTTCTTATTGCTTTTGGTGGTGGTGTGATAGGGGATATGACAGGTTATGCTTCAAGTATCTATCAGCGTGGTATTGATTTTGTTCAGATTCCAACAACACTGCTGTCTCAGGTAGATGCGAGTGTTGGTGGCAAGACCGGCATAAACAATAGCTATGGTAAAAATCTTATTGGTGCTTTTCATCAGCCACGTGCAGTTTATATAGATCCATATTTTTTAACAACATTGCCACAGCGTGAATTTGGTGCAGGTGTTGCAGAGGTTGTTAAGATGGCTGTAACATTTAATAAAGATTTTTTTGAATATCTTGAGAGTGCTGATCTGAGTGATAAAACTGAATTGCAAGAGGCGATTAAGCAGGCTGTTGAGACAAAAGCAGCTGTTGTTGCTAAAGATGAAAAAGAGCATGGCTTGCGTGCTGCACTTAACTATGGGCATACATTTGCTCATGTCATTGAAAATGAGACGGCTTATACAAAATATCTTCATGGAGAAGCTGTAGCCATTGGGATGATTATGGCAAATGCTCTTGCTGTAAAACTGGGACTTATGCGTGAGGATGAAGCACAAAGAGTCAAGACTCTTTTAGAAAAATACAATCTACCGACAAGTTATAAGATAGCAAATATAGAGAGTTTTTATGATGCGTTTTTCTTAGATAAAAAGAGTTCGGATGCAAGTATCACTTTTATTCTGCCTGTTGGTCTGGGTGGTGTAAAAATTACAGATGACATAGACAAATCGCTTGTAATATCCGTTTTAGAAATGTTTGGAAAGTAATGATGCCGTTTTTTCAAAGAGCACTCCTTGTAATTTTTATACTCTTTTTACCGATGCAGATTGTTGCGTTTGATACGGAAGTATCACAATCTCCTAAAACAGAAACAGAGTTAGAAGCAGACACTGATACAGCAACAGAAATAGAAATAGATGAAGCACAACAAAAGAAAATTATAGCAGAGCAGATAAACGAGTATCTTAGCAGATTAAATGAACTAGAAACGCAGATCTCTGATGAAAATGTCTGGATTAAAAGTTACGCATCTTATCTGACATCTTTAGAGGTTAAAAATAAACTTGATGCAATTAAAAAAAGAATAAGATGGCTTTCAAAACATGCAAAAACACAAAGTGATATGGATGAGCTTATGGGGCTTACTTCAAAAGAGAATATCTTAACATCACAAATAAATAAGCTAAAAGGTGACAGTAGTGCTCCATTTTCAAAGCTCATTACTCCACCAAAGATAGATAGTGTTCCAAAGATATCTAATCCATTTGAGATATTTACAGGACTTTCACTTGTAAAAACGATAGATGCAAATTATGAAGATTATAAAAAAAGAAAAGAGAATTTAACTGCTTTAATCGTTCTGCTTCGTAAGGAGTTGACACTCTATAAAAAACTCTCTAAATTAAATCCTGAGAAATATCAGAAGATTTTAAAGAAAAAGCAGACAGAATTAGAGCGCTTTGAAAGAGCGCTTGATACTATGTCCGTTACTCTTAATGTTTATCAAAAACGTTTGGAAATTGCTAAGATAAGTATAAATAAAGGGATTGAAAAGCAGGTTTACAGGTTGATTAAGATCGGTATTGCTGTTTTACTTGTATTTGTTATCTTTTTTCTTCTTAAACTCATTGTTAAAAAGTATATTACAGACAACGAACGCTTCTATATGGCAAATAAGATTATTACCTTTACAAACTTTACAGTAATTATTTTGATACTTTTCTTTAACTACATCGACAATGTAAGCTATTTAGTAACTATTTTAGGTTTTGCATCTGCGGGTATCGCTATTGCAATGAAAGACTGGTTTATGTCTATGCTTGGTTGGCTGGTAATTGTTTTTGGGGGGAGTATTCACGTTGGAGACAGAATTCGTGTAGATATGGACGGGAAAAAATATGTCGGAGATGTATTGGATATCTCACTGCTTCGCATGACAATTTTAGAAGATATTACACTGACATCAATTATGCACAATCGTCGTGCCGGTCGTATTGTTTTTATTCCAAACAATTATGTTTTTACACAAATGATAGCAAACTATACGCATCACTCCTTAAAAACAGTATGGGATGGTGTTAAAATCACGATTACTTTTGATTCAAACCATAAAAAAGCGATGCATCTTGTTAAAGAGATTACAAGAAAATATTCAAAAGGATATACGGATATTACGAGAAAACAGTTGAACAAACTGCGTCAGCATTATTCTCTGAAAAATACCAATGTTGAGCCGAGAATCTACTCTTTTATTGAAGCGTACGGTATTGATATTGAAGCATGGTACTTGACAAATGCTTATGGAACACTTACACTCAGAAGCGTGATATCAACTGAAATTATCGATGCTTTTAAAGCCGAAGATGATATTACAATTGCATACCCTACACAAAAACTCAATATTGATATGCACAGTGATACTCCAATATCCCATAATAACGAGTTGGTCTAATGGCAAAAAAAGTCTATTTTAAGACCTTTGGTTGTCGGACAAATCTGTATGACTCACAAGTGATGATGAGTGCACTCAAAGAGTATGATATTACAGAAAATGAAGATGAAGCAGATGTGGTTGTCATTAACTCATGCACTGTAACAAATGGGGCAGATACACATGTACGTTCTTACATTTCACATTTAGAGAAAAAAGGCGATAAAAAGAAGCTCTTTTTAACAGGATGTGGTGCCCATACAAAAGGAGAATCCCTTCTGCGTGAGGGCAGAGTTCATGGTGTTTTTGGACAGAGTGAAAAAGAGAAGATAGATACACTCTTAAAAAAAGAAGAGCCTTTTTATGAAAAGGGCGATTTAAACCATATAGATACAATGGTAGTAGATGAGTTTATTGGTAAAAGCAGAGCTTTTATAAAGATTCAAGAGGGGTGTAATTTTCGCTGTTCATATTGTATTATCCCTTTTGTGCGTGGTGATGCGCGGAGTATGTCTGAGAGCCGAATTTTAGAACAGGTTCAGCGCCTTGCTGCAAATGGTTTTGGTGAATTTATCTTAACAGGAACCAATGTCGGTTCCTATGGGCAAGATACAAAAACTTCTTTAGCACAGTTAATGAAAAAGATGTCATTGATTCGTGGCATGAGACGTATTCGTCTTGGGAGTGTTGAGCCTATTCAAATTGGTGATGAGTTTAAAGAGATTTTAGATGAGCCGTGGATGGAGAGACATATGCATATTGCCCTGCAACATACCTCTCCTAAGATGTTAAAGCTCATGAATAGACGAAATGTTTACAGGCAAGATAGAGAGCTTTTTGAGTTTTTGGCTGAAAAAGGGTATGCCATAGGAACAGATTTTATAACAGGTTTTCCGGGGGAGAGTGAGGAGCTATGGCGTGAGGCGATGGAGAATGCCAAAGCCTTGCCGCTGACACATTTGCATGCGTTTACTTACTCCAAGCGTGATGGTACACCTGCGGCACATATGAAACCAGAAGTCAATGGCAGGCTTGCAAAAGAGCGTCTTCATGAGATAGAAGCGTTAGTCAATGAGAAAAATTATAGTTTTCGAAAGGCTTTTGTAGGAGAGCTTGATGTTTTGATTGAATCTTATAAAAATGGACTTTATCATGGACTTGACCAGCATTTTAATAAAATAGTGGTAGAATCAGAGGAAGATCTTCTTGGAAATTGGGTGAAAATTTCAGATTATAACGTGATGAAGGAGCATAACTATGCCAACATCTAAAACAAATCGTATTGCATTATTTGCTTCTGCTTTTATTATTATTGTGTTGATTCTTTTTGCGATATTGCGTGATAATGCAGATGCTATCACATTAAGTCAGGCGCAGTCTCTTTTACAAAATAATCAGGTTACAAAAGTCGTAGTAACAAAAGAGTATGTCTATCTCAAGACAAAAAACGGTTATTATAAAATAGCCTCTTCTCAAGTGACTCCAAGAATGTTTGTAGATTATAAAGTAGAGGTTGGCAGTGAGTCAGATATTGTAATCTATCTTCTGTATTTAGTTCTGCTTCTGGGGCTTGGGTCTTTGTTTTTGAAATTTTTACAAAACCGAGGGCTTTTTTCTACACTACAGTTTACAACAAAGAAAAATGAGACTACAGGGGGGAGTAATACATTAGAGTTAAATACTCCTATTGAGGCGATAAAAAGTGATGTAAGTTTTGATGATATCGGTGGTATCAGTGATGTAAAGATTGAGCTTGAAGAGATTATTGATTTTATGAAAAACCCGAAACGTTACAAAAGTTTTGGTGCGCGCTTGCCTCGTGGTGTTTTGCTTGTCGGACCTCCAGGAGTCGGAAAAACAATGATAGCAAAAGCAGTGGCAAATGCTGCAGATGTACCATTTTACTATCAAAGTGGTGCTTCTTTTGTTCAGATCTATGTTGGTATGGGGGCAAAGCGTGTTCATGAGCTTTTTGCAGCTGCAAAGAAAAATGCACCTTCCATTATTTTTATTGATGAGATTGATGCCGTTGGAAAAAAACGCGATGGTGTAAGAAATGATGAGCGTGAGGCAACTCTCAATCAGCTTCTTACTGAGATGGACGGATTTGAAGGTTCAAGTGGGGTTATCGTTGTTGCAGCAACGAATAAAATAGATGTTTTAGATGCTGCACTGCTTCGTGCAGGACGATTTGACAGACGTGTATTTGTTGAATTGCCAACAAAAAGAGAGCGTGAATCAATTTTGATGAAATATCTAGCAAAAGTTCCCCATGACCTTGATGTTAAAGTTATAGCAAATATGACTGTTGGTTTTAATGGAGCGGCACTGGCAGCACTTGTAAATGAAGCAGCTCTTTTGGCACTGCGACAAAATGATTTTCAAGTTACCTTGGAGCATTTTTATCAGGTCAAAGATAAGGTAATGTTTGGCAAGAAAAAACTTCAGATGCTTAATGATAAACAAAAGGCTTATCGTATTACGTACCAGGCAGGAAAAGTTCTTATTGCTGCATATTATGATCTGCCATTTGAGAAGCTTATGCTCTCAAATGAAAAGCTTACGCCTGCAACCGATGAGCCTTTTATTAAGGCGGAGTTAGAAGCTCGTGTGAAGATGCTTATTGCCGGAAGTGTAGCGTGTGATATGAAGTTTAATGAACATGCAAGCAGTGCAAAAAATGACCTTGATGAAGCAAAAGAGATAACGCATAAAATGACGCAAGAGTATGGTATGGGTTCTTCTATCATTCCAGAGTCTAATGAAGATGAGTTTATCTTAAAACGCCTCTATGAAGAGACAACACTGCTTTTAGAATCACTTGGTGAAGTGATGCAAAATGTTGAGAAGGTCTTACAGGATAGAGAGAGCATTACAAAAGAAGAGGTCAAAAAGTATATCAATGAAATTTTTTAGTGGTTTTTCTCTTAAGAATGAAGAATGTTTTTTTGAACCTTTTATAAAAGAGAGTGATTATACAGTTTGTGGCTTTTCTTATGGTGCTATTCAAGCATTTGAATATATACAAAAAGTGTTGCGTGAGGGAAAAAGAGTAGATACCCTACAACTCTTTTCACCGGCATTTTTTCAAAGTAAAGATGAAAAGTTTAAAAGACTGCAGTTGATGGCATATAGAAAAAATGAAGCGGTTTATTTGAGTCAGTTTATTAATGCCTGTTTTTTGCCTTATGAGAGAAAAAAAGTAGAACATTCAGTTACGCTCATAGAAGATTTAGAAGAACTTTTGTATTATGAGTGGTCACTACAGGCATTAAAGCAGTTAAGTGATACAGGGGTGGTTATTGAAGTCTATTTGGGCGGAGAAGATCATATTGTAGATGCCAAAGCTGCAAAAACCTTTTTTCAAGAAGTAGCTACTGTAACCTATATAAAAGATGGAAATCATTTTTTATTAACAGAGTAAAGATGTTTTTTTCATAAAACCGTTTTTTCATACTTATCTTTACGAGGACAAATCCTCCCGTTGGTCTGAGCCTCTAGAAGATAAGTATGAAAAAACTATATGAAAGAAAATCAAATATAAAATAAATAAGGATAAGAATATGGTAGAAATAAAAATAGGCGTAATAACGGCAAGTGATAGAGCAAGTAAAGGTATCTATGAAGATATCAGTGGTGTAGCGATTCAAGATACGATGAAAGATTATTTAAAAAGCGAATTTGAGATAGTTTATAGATGTATTCCCGATGAACAAGATGAGTTAGAGGCTACAATGAAAGAACTTTGTGATGAAGCAGGGTGTTGTTTGGTAGTAACTACGGGCGGGACAGGACCGGCACTTCGTGATGTGACACCGGAGGCTACGGAAAATGTGTGTGATAAGATGATGCCCGGTTTTGGAGAGTTAATGCGTCAGGTGAGTCTGCAGTATGTGCCAACGGCAATTCTCTCACGTCAGACTGCCGGTATTAGAGGTAAGAGTCTTATTATCAACCTACCAGGTAAACCGAAGTCTATTCGTGAGTGTTTAGATGCTGTGTTTCCTGCTGTTCCTTACTGTATAGATCTCATTGAAGGTCCATACATTGAGACAAATGAAGAGGTTATCAAAGCGTTTCGTCCAAAAGTAAAATAAAGATATTACTGTTTTTATAATGCTATACGAATACCTACAGGACAGTGGTCTGAGCCTTCTATATAGTCTAAGATGAAGGCCTCTTCCAATGACTCTGCTAAATCTTCTGAAATAAAGAAATAATCAATTCTCCAGCCGACGTTTTTTATGCGTGCATTTGCTCGGTAGCTCCACCATGAATATCTGTCACTTTCATCTCCGTTGACATAGCGAAAGGTGTCGATATAGCCATGTTCTATGAGTTTATCAATCCATTCTCTTTCAATAGGTAAAAAACCACTTGTTTTTGAGTTTGCTTTTGGGTTTTTAAGATCAATCTCTTTATGCGCAGTATTGACATCTCCACAGATGATAATACTTTTACCATCCTCACGCAAGGCCTCACAGTGGGCTAAAAAATCATCATAAAACTTCATTTTATGTGCAAGACGTTCCTCATCTCTTTGACCATTTGGAAAATAGACATTAAAAAGTACAATATCTCCATAATGTGTCTCAATAATGCGTCCTTCGTGGGTTGTGTCGATTTCAGGGCAAGTTGAATGAAAATCACTCTTTATTGTACTAAAAGTAGCTGTACCACTGTAGCCTTTTTTCTCTGCAGAATTAATAATAGTCTCAATGAACTCTTTTTCAAAAAGATTATTGGGAATCTGCTCTTTTTGAGCTTTTATCTCTTGCAGACATAAGATGTCGGTATCTCGTTCATCTATCCATTTGAGTGCTTCTTTGTTGGCAACGGCACGAATTCCATTGACATTCCATGAAATTATTTCTATTGAGTTTGACATTTATAAAGTCCTGAAGTTTTTAGTAAAGGGGAATATTCCATCTCAAAAGATGGAATAAAAAAGAGTAATTAAATGAAATCTACATTCGTTAAGTGATGTTTGAGTCCGAGTTCAGCTGGTGTACAACCAAGTGCAAGTCCTACCATTTGTTGCATATGAAGTACAGGAAGTTCTACGTCACGTCCAATAGCTTCACTTGCGTGAGCTGTTTGTGTGTCAAGTTTTAGGTGACATAGCGGACATGGTGTTACCATCCAGTCAGCATTTCCATCCATAGCACCTGCAATTGCGTTACCAGTTAGTACTGCAGCAGTATGTGGAGCTTGAAGTTCAACGTGGAAACCACAACATTTGTTTTTCTCTTCATAATCAACATTTTTACCACCACATGCAATGATTAAATCATCAAGTGAAGTAGGGCGGTATGCAGACTCAGCAGTTTTATGTGTTTCGTTTTGAAGCTCTGATGGACGAATATTATGGCATCCATAAAAAGGTGCAATGTTAAATTGGCTTAATGGTGTCACTACCATCTCTTTAATTTTATCAAGACCTATATCATCAATAATAGCATAAAGAAAGTGAGTAATTGCAGAAGTGCCTTTGTACTCTAAGCCAACTTCAGCAAGCTTTTCATTCACTTTTGCTTTGAGTGCTTCATCGTTATCAAGTTTATGTTTTGTCATTGCAGTATTCAGCTGACAAGTATTACAAATAGTAACCATTGTAAGCCCGTGTTTTTCTGCGTAAGCAATGTTTCTTGCATTTAAAACAAGTGATAAAAACTCATCATAATCTTGCAGGTGAGAAGCTCCACAACAAGAAGCTTCTGTAAGTTCTACAAGTTCAATGCCAAGTTTTTCAGCAACTGCCATTGTTGACATCATCTGCTCTGGAGTACTCTGTTTTGCTGTACATCCTGTAAAAAGTGCGTATTTTAATTTTTCCATTCTTTAACTCCTAGAACTTTGCAGTAGATGAAGATTCAACAAGTTTTTTAATCTCATCCATATTATCTGATGTTGGGATATTCCATGGCATTGCAATTTTACCTTTTTTAAACATTTGTAATGCAACTGGAATATGTTTCACAATTGAAGGACCTTCAGAGTAAAGCACTAAGCCACCCTCATCTAGGACACCACGTTTTGCAATTGAGCTTTTAAATCCAACTGCATGACGAACTGCAACATTGTTTTTAGCAATGCCTTTTTGGAATGCCATCTGGTGTAGTTTTGTAATTTTTGCAATTGGATTAATATCTTTTGGACATACTTCCGCACATTCAAAACATTTTACACAGTCCCAAACACCTTGGTGCTCTTCATTAACATTTGCAAGTCTTGACTCTGCATCGTCACGTACATCTGCTTCAAATCTATATGCTGCTGCAAAAGCTGCAGGCCCCATAAAGTCGTCATTGATCTCAACCACCGGACAAGCATAGTGACAAGCCCCACATTGAATACATAAGTCCGCTTCATCAAGTGCTTCTGCATCTTCAGGTGAAACAAGATTTTCAGTTTCTGGCTCTTCATCAATATCGGCTACAAGGTATGGTGTAACTGATTCATGCTTTTGCCAAAAATCACCCTTATCAATAATCATATCTTTTACAGCACGTTTTTTGCTCAGTGGCTCAATTACAAGCTCACTTCCAAAAAGGTCAACCATATCATTCATACTCTCTTTACATGCAAGCGTACTTCTACCGTTTACTTTGATAGCACAAGCACCGCAGATACCGTGACGGCAAGATCTTCTGTAAGAGAAGCTTCCATCATGATCCCATTTGATTCTGTTTAATATATCAAGTACAACTTCTTCAGAAGTTACTTCCATATCGTAGTTTTCATAATATGGAAGATAATCTTTATCAGCATTAAAACGAAATACTTTAAAGTTTACTTTTTGTGTAGTTATTTTATGTTCTGTACTCATAAATTTTCCTTAGTAGTTTCTTGCTTTAAGTTCATGTTTGCCAAGAACAACATCCATGTAATCAAGTTTGATTTTTCCATCTTTATCCATATATGCCATTGTGTGTTTTAAGAAGTTTTCATCATCACGTTCTTGGAAGTCTTCTCTATAGTGTGCACCACGGCTCTCATCTCTTGCAATGGCACTTTCTACAATGAAGAGTGAATAGTCAAGCATATGTCCAAACTCTATTGCTTCTTGCAGTTCAGTGTTAAAGATTTTTGATTTGTCTTGAATACGGATATTTTTAAAACGCTCACGCAACTCTTTTACTTTATCTACTGCAATTTGAAGAGTCTCTTTTGTTCTAAATGCACCGGCATTATCAGTCATACATTGCTGTAATTCATCACGAAGAACAGGAACACTTTCGTTACCATTATTCTCTAAAAGCGATGCTACTTCATTGAGTGCTGCTTGTGCATCTTCTTGTGAAGCAGGACGTAATTCAATAGTGTCAATATCTTTTACCATTGTTTTACCAACAAAACGACCAAAAAGAAGTGCTTCAAGTACTGAGTTCGCACCCAAACGGTTTGCACCGTGAACAGAAACACATGAACACTCACCTGCAGCATAAAAACCTTCAACAAACTCTTTGTTGTTTAGACGTGCATGACCATCAATGTCAACAGGAATACCACCCATAGAGTAGTGCGCAGTTGCAGAGATTAGTATTGGTTCTTTAATCATATCAAGACCAAGAAATGTGATTGCAAGTTCACGTAGTTCAGGAAGTCTTTCCATAATAAGATCTTTTCCTAAGTGTGTTACATCAAGGAAAACCGCATCTTTTCTTGGACCAACACCACGACCTTCACGAATCTCATTAAGAATAGCACGTGCAACAACATCACGACTTGCGAGTTCTAGTGCATTTGGTGCATATTTTTCCATAAAACGCTCGCCTTTAGAGTTGAAAAGTCTTCCACCCTCACCACGAGCAGCTTCAGAGATTAAAACACCATTTCCAGAGAGTCCAGATGGGTGAAATTGTACAAATTCCATATCTTCTAATGGAAGACCGTGACGGGCTACAATAGAGAGACCATCACCTGTATTTGCGTGAGCATTTGAGTTAATCTTATACGCACGTGCATATCCACCAGTTGCAAACATTACAGATTTTGCATTGAAAATTGCCATTTGCATATCACGGATATTAAAAGCTACAACACCAGATACTTTACCATCTTTATAGATAATATCAGCAGCATACCACTCATCCCAAAACTTTACACCAACACGGTCAGCTTGTTCATAAACAGTTTGGAGCAGCGTTAATCCTGTTCTGTCTTTTGCGTAACAAGCACGAGGTGAAGATTGTCCACCAAAAGGGCGTTGTGCAATTTGACCATCAGGCTTTCTACTAAAAGCAGCACCCATGCGTTCAGCCCAACGGATTGTTTCCGGAGCTTTTTGACACATAAACTCAACAGCATCTTGATCTGCCAAGTAGTCAGAACCTTTTACTGTGTCAAATTCGTGAAGCTCAACAGAGTCTTCATCACTAAATGCTGCATTAATACCACCTTGAGCTGCACCGGAGTGACTTCTTAGTGGATGTAATTTTGTAATTACAGCGACTTTTTTTCCTGCATTTTGCAACTCTCTAGCTGCTGCACATCCTGCAAGACCTGCACCAACAACAATCGCATCGTACGTATAAATAGGAATACTCATTAACCCATCCTTCAATAAAGAACTAAAATAATGCTGATTATATCGCAGTCAGCCTTAGTATAGATTAAATATTGCGTTTGTTTTGAGGAAGTCTCAGTTTGTTACTATTTGAGACATATAACACAAAATGATATTACATATCATTCTGTGCTAGGTCTCTTGATTGAAGAATTCTGTTAGTACCTGTTGATTGTGCGTAGTGTAAAATCTCTTTAGCCTGTTTCATTGCTTCTTCTAAAGAGGTATTATTTGGTTTAATGACAAAACCACCACTTATTGTAATCTGAGTAGTGCCTTTATGTGGAATGTTGAATTTGAGTTCGGCAATGCTTTGTCGTATGATCTCAACATCTTTATAAGACTGCTCTTTTGATGAACGGGAAAGCACTATAGTAAATTGATTGAAATCTGTTCTTGCAATCACATCAACAGCCTGTTCATGTAAAGAGATTGTATAGGCAATCTTTTTAAGAATAGCCTGCGTGACATCTTGAGGAAAGACTCTGTTTGATTTGGAAAAAGTATCTACTTCTATTACAGTTACAGAGGTAAAGTTGCTCTCTTTGGTATGTCTTTTTGCAGAGTATTGATTTATAAGTCCTTTATGATTGTTTATACCTGTTACAGGGTCAATAAAATCAGGATTATTATTTGAGACATTTTTTCTATTCATACGTAAAGCAATGGCATCGACTTCTTGAGAATATATAGTATAAGTTTTTTTATTTTTATCTGCTTGATATAAAAACTCGATATCTTTATAGATGGCATTGAGTGCACGACGATAGTAAATTGTTGCTAAAAATATAAGAATGAAGATTATAATAACACCGTTTTTTACAAAGTAAAACTTCTCTTCATTATAGTTAATGCTTTTTAAAAGCATTGAATCTATATGTTTATTGATTGTAGAGAGCGCCTTGTCGAGTTCTTCTTTTGCTTGTTTTTCATTTTCTATATTTTTTGTGTTTACATAGTATTTTTTTGCAGCTTTGTTAAAAGTGTCTGTGAGCTCTGAGAGTTTTTGTAGATCTGCAAAATATTCCTGCTCATTTTTAAGAATATATTTATCAATATATGCATATTTATAGAGTGTGCGTAATTTGTTGATTTCCTGATGCAGGCGGGTGCTTTTTCCATTAAATTGTATAAGTGCGAGTTCTAAGTCACTTTTATCTAATTTTGTAAGTGTGGAAATAATCTTTTTTTGATTTTGTAGATTATCTACTTTATCAAAAGATAAACTGTGTTCTAAAACAAGAAACATAGCGAGTATGGCGACAAATAAAACAAAAAGTAAATATGTATTTAAGTTCTGAAATATCTTTTTTATTGATTGCTTCATAAATATTTTTCCTAAAAATGTTATAATAACTTACCATTTTATATCGGTTGTAATTAACAATAGCTTAAGAAAAAGAAGAGTTTTTGAATTTAGAAAATTATTTTATATCATTTTTTCACAATAAATATATTGGTGATGATGCTGCATGCATTGATGGATATATCTATTCAAAAGATGCTTTTTTTGAAGATGTTCATTTTAAAAAAGAGTGGATGAGCTATGAACAAATAGCTAAAAAAGCGATGCTTGTAAATATTTCAGATGCGATTGCCATGAATGCAAAGCCTTTATATGCGCTTTTAAGTGTTGCTATGCCTAAAAGTATGTCAAAAGAGGATATGAAAGCACTTGCAAATGGTTTTAAAAGTATTGCAAAATATTATAATATAGAGATTATCGGTGGCGATACAATAAGTAACACGAAGTTGGATATAACGGTGACAGTTGTTTCAAAAAGTAAAAAACCATTGCACCGTAGAGGTGTAAGAGAGAACTACTTTTTTGCATACACAGGAAAACTCGGAGCAAGTGCAAAAGAGCTTAAAAAACTTTTTAATCTTGGAAAGATTCATAAAAAGTCAAAATTTGTAGATATACAACTTCGGGCTGCTTTTATAGAGAACACGCAGCGTTTTTTAAAAGCCGGTATGGATATTTCAGACGGACTCTTTAGCGATTTGCAAAAATTGACAGCAATAAATAATATTGGTGTGAGTTTTGAAATAGATATTTCTCAATCAGTAGGATGCAGTGGTGAAGAGTACGAGATGTTAGTTGCTTTTGACAAGCGAGATAGAAAAGCCGTTCTTAGGCGAGCTGTGCAGAGCCGAACACCTTTAAATATTTTTGCAAAGGCTTCACGCAATAGATATAAAAACAGATGCAAAGCGCATCACTTTTAAAAATTAGGAAAAAAACAGATGGATAGATTTTATTCGCTTGCTCACGCAAGTATAGATTTTCACTTTAAACAGTCTCCACGGGATTTTGTTGTAGAAGAGATACCTCTTTATGAATTTAGTGGTGAGGGGGAACATCTCATTCTCTTTATACGCAAAAAAAACTTCTCTACAACAGAGATGATAGGGCAGATTGCCCGTTATCTCGGTATAAAAAATAAAGAGATAGGCTATGCGGGACTAAAAGACAAGCATGCTATGACAAAACAGTATATATCACTGCATAGAAAATATGAAGAGGCGATGGAAAACTTTAATTTTGAGGGAATTAAAATACTCTCAAAAACCTATCATAACAACAAGATTAGAATAGGACATCTTAAAGGAAACCGTTTTTACATCAAACTCAAAAAGGTAAATCCGACAAGTGCTGCGAAAATTGATGAAGCTTTAAAAAATATTGATAAGCAGGGAATGCCGAACTTTTTTGGATATCAACGTTTTGGAAATGACGGTAATAATCATATACTCGGTGAAAAACTTGCAAAAGGGGAGGCGCGTGAGCGTAATCCTCGTGTAAAAAAACTCCTTATTAATGCGTATCAGTCACATCTTTTTAATCTTTGGCTCTCACGCAGGCTTGAGATCAATTCACTTGTGAGTAGTTTTGAAATAAGTGAGTTGGAATCACTGCTTAATATGCCAAATGATGAAGTAAAAAAGATGAAAGCACAAAGCCATCCTTTTAAGCTTATCAGCGGTGATGTTATGGAGCATTATCCTTATGGTCGTCTTTTTGATTATGAGGGTGCCAAAGATGATCTGAAACGTTTTAACGAGCGTGATGTAAGTGTAACGGGACTGCTTCCAGGGAAGAAAGCCAGACTTGCAACAATGGAAGCACGTGTCATAGAAAAAGATTATGATGATAATATCAATGCAGATGGAGCGCGCCGTTATGCGTGGGTATATCCGACAGATATCGAGGGGCGTTTTAATCAAGTAGAGGCACAGTATGAGATGAATTTTACCCTACCAAAGGGTTCATATGCCACAGTTTTAATAGAAGAGATAGCAAAGAGGAAAATAAATGAATAAAAAACATATAACATCAGCAATTTCACAAACGTTTGGAAAGTTTGCAAGTAAAGAGTTCCCAAAATGGTTTCAAAACATAGTCAACCAGAGCTACGTGAGCTTAATGGGCTTGGATATGAGTGAATTTCATGCACCAAGTACCTATAAAAGTCTTAATGCTCTTTTTACACGTCGTCTGCGTGAGATGCGAGATTTTTCACTTGCTGCAGAGGATTTTATCTCTCCTTGTGATTCGTTGATATCTGAGTGTGGAAAACTTGTAGAGGATTATGCACTGCAGATCAAAGGAATGCGTTATAAAACGGATGAACTTTTGGGAGAAAACTTTACGCAAGAAGAAAAAGATCAAGTCCATGATGGAGATTTTATCAACTTTTATCTCTCACCAAAAGATTATCATCGTTACCATATTCCAATCAATATGAAAGTATTAAAAGCGGTACATATTCCTGGAAAATTCTATCCTGTAAACTTGCCGTCACTTAAAAAACGTTTGAATCTCTTTATTGAAAATGAAAGAGTTGTACTGCAGTGTGAGACGATGGAAGGCAAAAGATTTTATATGGTCTTAGTTTCTGCTTTGAATGTTGGTGTTATGAAAGTAAGTTTTGAGCCTCGCATTCAAACGAATGCCGATGTAGTAGGCGAACAGGTTTATGAGTTTGATAACCTCTACCTTGATAAAGGTGATGATTTTGGATGTTTTGAGATGGGATCAACGATTGTAATTATCTCTGAGAAAGATATGTTTGAAGAGATACTTGTAAAAGCAGGGGATAAGGTGAAATTTGGTCAGACTATTGCAAAGTTAAATGTTTAGGAGAACTTCCTAAACATTAAATCTAAAGTGCATTACATCACCATCTTGGACGATGTAATCTTTTCCTTCTAGGCGCATTTTTCCTGCTTCTTTCGCTCCGGCTTCTCCACCATATTCTATGAAATCTTCATAAGCAATAACTTCAGCGCGGATGAAACCTTTTTCAAAGTCATTATGAATAACAGCGGCAGCTTTAGGTGCTGTAGAATTTTTACGAATAGTCCAACTTCTAACTTCTTTAACACCTGCTGTAAAGTAGCTCATAAGGCCTAGCTTATCAAAACCTTTGTGTATGATCTGTTCGAGTCCTGACTCTTCAACACCGAGTTCATCAAGAAACTCACGTGCCTCATCTTCTTCAAGACCGATAAGCTCCTCTTCTACTTTTGCACAGAGTTTGATAAGCTCACAATTGTTTGCTGCTGCATGCTCACGCAGTGCTTTTACATATTCGTTATCTTCCAAAAGACCATCTTCATCTGTATTGGCACCATACATAATCTCTTTATCTGTTAAGAAACGTACTTCACGATTAAGCTGTTGGTACTCATCAGAGTCTGCTTTTTCAAAGTTACGAGCGAGATTGCCTTCTCCTAAAAACTCTAACAACTCTTCTGCAATTTCTAGTGCTGCTTTTGCACTTTTGTCAGCTTTTGCCTGCTTTTTAAGTCTCTCAATTCTGTTTGCAAGAACTTCAATATCTGCAAGAATAAGTTCTCCTTCAATGATCTCAACATCACGAAGCGGGTCAATACTGCCTTCATTGTGAACAATGTTCTCATCTTCAAAACAACGAACGATCTGTAATATTACCTCTGTTTCACGGATATTTGAGAGGAATTTGTTTCCAAGACCTTCCCCCTTACTTGCACCTTTTACAAGACCTGCGATATCAACAAAGTCAAGTGTAGAGTACTGAATACGTTCAGGGTTTACGATCTTAGCAAGCTCATGAAGTCTTTTGTCTGGTACTGGAACAACTGCCTTGTTTGGTTCTATAGTACAAAACGGATAGTTTGCCGCCTCTGCGTTTTGTGCCTTTGTAAGTGCGTTAAAAGTTGTTGATTTACCGACGTTTGGAAGTCCGACCAGACCTATTGCTAATCCCATAATCTACCTTTATAAAAGTTTTTTGCAATTATAGCTAAGTAAAGTTAAAATTGGGCGTGATACAATACAGCAAAAAAAAGAAGGATAGATATGAGTGTACTTTTAGAATTTGCAATGTTTCCGACATCAGACAATTGCCGTGAGGGGAGTTCTGTCTCCAAGCAAGTAGCAAAGATTATTGATGCAATAGATAGGAGTGGAGTAAAATATCAGCTAACACCTATGGGAACGATTATAGAAACACAGAGTATGCGTGAGGCTTTAGATGTGATAGCGCTTGCCTACGAACAGGTTAAAGATTGTGAAAGAGTTTACTCCTCGTTAAAGTTTGATATTCGTCATAATTCAGAGGATAGATTGAAAAACAAGATAAAATCAGTTGAAAAAAATATAGGTAGAAAAGTCCAGAAATAAAGGCTTTCTGAAGAAAAAACTGTTATTTGATTTCCTTATCGTTAATATAGTAAAGCTAAGATTTTGCCAAGCAAAAATTATATTTTTGTGATATTTCAGATAAGGAGAGTATTGTGAAATATACTATTTTAATTGTGATAGGGCTTGTCTCTTTTAGCTTTTTAGGCTGTTCTACACATAATTTACATAAGCAAGAGAGTAAACGGTTACTTGCAAAACCAAAAGTTAAGAAAAGTTTTCCAAAAGTCCAAAAAATTTCCTCCAAAGAAAAATCTTCTACGAAACAAAAGAAAAAAATTGTCAATGATTATAAAACTACAATTGATAAGAATATAGCAAAAAGTAAAGACAAAAAGAGACAACTTGCAATTTTAAAAGCAAAAAAAGAGAAACTTTTAAATGAACTCAAATTACTTCAAGAACACTATTCAGACAGTAAAGATAAAGCTTTATTGAATAAGAAGAGAGCTCTCATTACAAAAGAGTTGAATCAGATTAAAAAAGAGTATGAAGATTTAGAGTCTAAAGTTGTAGTTGTGAACTATTCACAGAGTAAAAGTAAGAAAAAGGATTAACAAATGAAAGCAATTATTTATACACTATTGGTAATAGTGACTTTGACAGGTTGTGTGACCAAAGGTACTTACAATGCTACACTGGAGGAGTTGGGTAAAACTAAAAGTTCTCTAAGTGAAGCTCAAAATACTATTAGTCTGCAAAATGAGCAGATTAAAGCACAGAAAATTTCTATTAGTAAAAATAAGCAAGAGATAGCAAAAACAAAAGAGGAGTTGGCAGCGCTAAATAAAAATAAGCAAGCTTTAGAATCAGAGTACCAAAATACTCAAAAACTTCTAGATGCTTCTCAAAGTAAACTTGCAAAGATGCGTCAAATTGAGATTGAAACAAAAAAACGTAATGAAATATATACACGTTTTGTAAGTCAGCTTCAGAAGATGATAGATGCGGGTCAGCTAAGTGTTAGTATTGAAAAAGGGCGTATTGTTCTTAATTTACCTAACAATGTTCTCTTTGCTACTGGACATGCCAACGTAAATCCTGAAGGTAAAAAAGTCTTAGAACAGATTGCATCTGTCTTAAAAGAGTTTAAAGATCGTAAGTTTCAAGTTGAAGGTCATACTGACAATGTACCTATTAAAAGCAGTCGTTACCCAAGTAATTGGGAACTCTCAGCTGCTCGTGCTTTAAATGTTGTACATTTAATGGTGGCAGAGGGAATGGATCCTAAAAATATCTCAGCTGCAGGTTATGGTGAGTTTCAACCTCGTGCAGATAATTCAACTCCAGAAGGAAGAAAATTAAATCGTCGTATTGAGATTATTATGCTTCCAAACTTAGAGATACTTTCAAATGAATTACCTAAATTAACTAAGTAAATTATTTGATTAGAAATTGTTAGTTAGTATAAGTGAGCCTGTAATAGTAGCTTAGGAAATTAAAATATGTCTTATACGAATAGGTAAAAGAGTGTGAAAGAGTTTACTTTTCATTAAAATTTGATATACGATATAATGTGGAAGATAGATTAAAAAATAAGATAAAATCAGTTGAAAAACATATAGACAGAGAAGTTCAAAAGTAGGCTTCTCTTTTTGTTCATATATCTTATAAAACAAGGAAAAAGATGAAATATAAAATAACTACAGTAGTCGGCTTGTTAGCTCTAACGACATCACTTTTTGCATCAAATAATGCTGAAAATTTATTTGATAGCAAATGTGCGATGTGTCATAGTAAAACTATGCCACAAGATAAATCAAAACTTGTTGCACCTCCTTTTATGGGTGTTATGCGTCATGTAAAGATGCAATATCCAAAGAAAAAAGATGCTGTTGCATTTATAGTTGACTATGCCCAAAATCCAAGTAGAACAAAAGCACTTTGTAAGCAGCAAAAAATAGCTAAATTTGGTTTAATGCCTTCACAAAAAGGCAATATTACATTGCAAGAGCTACAAACAGTCGCTTCATGGGCATTTGATCACTATTTGGCTGCGAATTTCAGAGGGCATAATACTATGATGTTAAAAACAAAAGGGATGAATTGCAAACACGGTAACTGTAAAGGAATGAAATAGTAATTCTTTTATAAAGAGAGTCCTTAAATGACTCTCTTTTTTTGAGCCTGTAAACTAAACTGTGTAAATCACCTCTAGCCCATACATCTATCTTGTATATTTTTCCATAATTTCGCTGAAAAATATACAAAGTTGGGGATAAATTTCACTCCAATTTCTAAGACCGTTACGATTCCATTTTTCCTGAACCTCCTGAGTTGAGAGATAAAGCATCTTAAAAGCTGCATCAATCGTAGGGAATGAGCCTTTGGATTTTGTGCGTCTTTTGATACTGGAATTGAGCGATTCAATAGGATTTGTGGTATAAATCAGCGTTCTAATTGGCTTGGGATATTTAAAGAAAGTTGCTAGTTCATCCCAATGATTTGTCCAAGATTGTGTAATATGAGGATATTTATTACCCCAAATATCATTAAACGCTAAAAGTGCATCTTGTGCATCTTCTTCAGTTGAAGCAGTATAAATTATTTTTAAATCAGCTGCCACTGCCTTTCTATCCTTCCATGAAACATAACGCAGTGAACTTCTGATCTGATGTACGATACAGCGTTGGACTTCTGCCTTTGGATATACAGCCTCTATTGCCTGATTAAATCCATTTAAACCATCAATGGCAAATATTAGGACATCATCCACACCACGGTTTTTAAGCTCATTAAGAAGTGAGAGCCAATATTTACTTGTTTCATTTTCACCAATCCAAATACCCAATATCTCTTTTTTTCCTTCAAGCGTGATTCCTAGCATAATATATGCAGCTATGTTTTTTACAACTCTATCCACTCTTATTTTGAGCACAGTAGCATCCATAAAGATTATTGGATAGATTGGTTCAAGTGGACGGTTCTGCCACTCTTTTGCTTTCTCTATGATTGTATCGGTGATATTTGAGATTGTTTGTTCTGAGAGTTGATAACCGTAAAGATCATCAAGATGGTGCTGTATATCTCTTACACTCATCCCTTTGGTATAAAGAGAGAGTATAAGATCTTCACTGCCGTTTAAAAGTGTTTCTCGTTTCTTTACAAGCTGTGGTTCAAAACTTCCATCTCTATCTCGTGGTATTGCAACATCTACATCACCATATTTCGATTTTAGAGTCTTTTTATTTGTACCGTTACGATAGTTGGAGTTATCTGACTTTTGATGTTTCTTGTAACCTAAATGATCATCAAGTTCCACTTCAGTCGCTGTTTGAATCGTTTCTCGAAGAAGAGCTTTGAAATCATCCAATATTCCATCGAGTGAAATCTCTTTGCCTTCTTTTATTTGTCTACGTAGTTCTTCTTTATTTAAAATATCCATCTGTAAATCCTTCAAATAAATCTATCAGTAATAGCAATTTTTAATCCTATCTGATAGATTAGTTTTTTGGATTTACACAGTTGTTTTTACACCCTCCTTTTTTTATTTTAATTCATTTCTTATAATTTTAACTGCTTCTACCATATTTTTTAAAGATGGCTTGACCTCTTCCCATTTTCTCGTTTTTAATCCACAGTCAGGATTTATCCAGAGTTGCTCTTTAGGCAACACCTCAAGAAGTGAATGAATCTGTTGTACTATTTCATCAACTGATGGAATACGCGGAGAGTGGATATCATAAACACCAGGGCCAACCTCTTGTTTGTAACCTACTTTTGCAAAGATTTTGAGAAGTTCATTACCGCTTCTTGCAGTTTCGATCGAGATAACATCAGCATCCATCGCTTCAATGGTCGCAATAATGTCATTAAATTCACTATAACACATATGGGTATGGATCTGTGTTTCTATTTTTGCAGAACTAACTGCAAGTTTAAAGTCTCTAACAGCCCAATCTTCATATGCCTGTACTTTTGAATCTCTAAGTGGATAGCCTTCTTTAAAAGCAGCCTCATCTACTTGAATGATCTTAATACCTGCATTTTGCAAGTCATTGACTTCATCACAAATTCCAAGTGCTATCTGTTTGCTTACTTCACTTCTGTCTATATCATCACGGACAAACGACCAGTTGAGAATCGTTACCGGACCTGTGAGCATCCCTTTCATAATCTTGTTTGTTTTGCTCTGTGCATATGTAATCCACTCTACAGTCATGGCTTTTGGACGACTGATATCACCATAAATAAACGGAGGTTTTACACAACGGCTTCCATAGCTTTGAACCCAACCATTTTGGCTAAATCCATACCCTTGAAGTTGTTCTCCAAAATACTCAACCATATCGTTTCGCTCAGGTTCACCATGCACTAAGATCTCAAGTCCACACTCTTCTTGAACGGCTACACAATCATCAATGTACTTTTTCATCTCCTGCGTATAAGCTTCTTGTGTGATATTGCCATTTTTAAACTCGCGTCTTGTATGGCGTATCTCTGGAGTTTGCGGAAACGAACCAATCGTTGTCGTTGCCAACTCTTTATAACCTAAAAGCTCTTTTTGAATTTTGATGCGCTCTTCATATGCACCTTCTCTCTCAAATTTTGTAATTGCAGCAGTACGCTGTTGCACTTTTTTATCATGAATACGCTTTGAAGTTTTGCGTGAGATATTTGCCTCTTTATTTGTACTCAAATATTCTTTTTGTGTGTCATTAAGAGATGATTCTCCATCAGTAAATATTTTAGAAACAAGGGCAATTTCATCTAGTTTTTCAACTCCGTAAGCCAGCCAGTTTTTAACTTCACTCTCCATTTTTTCTTCATACTTGAGCGTAAATGGAACATGCAGTAGTGAGGATGATGAACTTACGAGGATATTCTCTTTTGCAACACTCTGTGCGATGTTATTGAGTTTTGTAAGAGTTGCTTCTATATCAGTTTTGTAAATATTTCTTCCATCAATAACACCTGCAATAAGTTTTTTATTTGAATTTGCGATAATATCTAACGATTTATAGTTTTCCTCACCATATAAAAAATCAAGCCCAATAGCCCATATAGGTGTATTTACAAGGATTTGAGTAGCTTCACAAGAGTGCTCAAAATAGCTTACAACTGCAATTTTAATATTATTTGATATGAGTGCCAATTTATCATATGT
>Ga0256837_1000537_pt1 | contig 31234 bp, 28 predicted proteins | sample 4562384metaG_FD_185976 | JGI IMG/M metagenome (GOLD analysis project Ga0256837, IMG submission 185976) | Hydrothermal vent microbial communities from Guaymas Basin, Mexico - 4561-384 | ecosystem: Environmental > Aquatic > Marine > Hydrothermal vents | place: Mexico: Guaymas Basin | collected... | reverse complement strand
TGTTGTAGCAAAAGGTTTTATAAAAGCAGTTTGGGTGATTTTGTTTTTTATCTTTTTTTGTACAATACCTACTTTTATCCCATATGGAAATATACCATCCATACCACTAGTAATTACCATATCTCCTATAGTTATTTTTTTCCATAGTGGTATATGCTTTAGTATTAACTCTCCATTTACTGTCATACCTGAAGTTATAGCAGGTGCTTGAGTATTACCTATAAATACAGTATAGTTACATTTTGGATCATTATTTAAATATGCTATTTTATTTGGATATTTATTTAGTACAATACCCGATGCATAACCTTTTAGGCTTACAAGAGATTGTATAGAGTTATTATTCTCATATTTTGTATTTAAAATAACTTTTGAAGTTTCGCCAAAAGTAACATATTGTAAAACTGTAGTTTTAATTAGGGTATTTTTAGTTTGGTATGGTATTTCAAATGTAGTATTAATAGCTTTTATACTATTTTTTGCTATATCATAAAGTGTTTTGTATTGAATTAAATTTTTATTCTCTTTTTGTAGTTTTATAATAGTATTTTTATTTGCAAAATATATATCTATATTTGAAGATATATATTTTAATGAATCTATATAAAAAGATGATAAAGTAGTTTGTAATTTTATAAAATTACTTTTAATAATCGTATTAAAATGTAAACTATAAAAAACAAATATAAGAAGAAGGAGTAAAAAAAGTATAAATTTTTTATTCATTTGAAATTAATCTTAACAAATCTTCCTCATCTAATGTTTTACTTGTACCATAAGCTACTGCTAAAAGTGGTTCATCTGCTATTTTTACAGGTAGCTTAATATCATGTTCTAAATACTCTTCAAGACCTCTTATTAATGCTCCACCACCTGTTATTACAACACCATTATCTACAATATCCCCTGCTAGATCTGGTGGCATCTCCTCTAGTACCTGACGAACAGCAAGTGATATCTCTTTGAAAGGTTCAGTTAGAGCTGTTCTTACCCCTTCACTTGTAAGTTCTATTGTTGTAAGAAGACCTGAACTATCTCTACCTTTTACTTTTATAACTATATCTTTTGGTAATTTAATAGCAGTTCCTACTTCTATTTTTATATTTTCTGCAGTTCTTTCACCTATGTAAAGATTAAAATTTTGTCTTACATAATCTATAATAGCTTTATCAAATCTATCTCCAGCTACTTTTATAGATTTACTAAGTACTAATCCCCCTAAAGATGTAACACCTATTTCAGTAGTTCCACCACCAATATCTACTACTACATAACCATCAGGGCTACTTACTGGAATTCCAGCTCCAATAGCAGCTGCCATTGGTTCTTCTACTAAAAATACCTCTCTTGCTCCTGCACTAATAGCACTCTCTTTTACTGCTTTTCTTTCAACTTGTGTAATACCATGAGGGATACATATGATAATTCTTGGTCTTAAAAATGATTTTCTATTATGAGCTTTTTCTATAAAATATCTTATCATTCGCTCTGTCATCTCAAAATCTGCAATAACTCCATCTTTCATAGGACGAACAGCTTGAATATTAACCGGAGTTTTCCCTATCATCTTTTTTGCTTCACTTCCAACTGCTAGTATTTTATCTCTTCCATATCTATCATGTTGTACTGCTACAACTGATGGTTCGTTTATAATAATACCTTTTCCTTTTACAGATACTAAAGTATTTGCTGTTCCTAAATCGATAGCCATATCGTCTGAAAACCAACCAATTAATTTATCAAATATCATTTTTTTTCCTTTTTATGCAACTTCTTTTGTCACAATTTTTGGTTCTTTAAAATCTTCAACAACCTCTTTTGTAATAGTGATTGTTTTATTTTTATATTCAGGTAACTCAAACATAATATCCAACATAACCTCTTCTAAAATAGATCTTAACCCTCTTGCTCCAGTTTTTCTTTCAATTGCAGCTTTTGCTATTGCTTTTAATGCATCCTCTTCAAATTCTAAAGTTACATCATCAAGTTTAAATAGTTTTTGATATTGTTTTATAAGTGCATTTTTTGGCTCTGTTAATATATGTATCATAGCATCTTCATCTATCTCTTGTAATACTGCTGTCATATGAAGACGACCTATTAGCTCAGGAATTAAACCATATTTTACTAAATCATCAGCTTCTACATCTTCTACAACTGCATCTTGCTCTTGCTTTGTTTTTTTTGTTTGGTTAAATCCTAAGATATTTCCACCCTCTCGTCTTGCAATAATATCTTTAAGTCCATCAAAAGCACCACCACAAATAAATAATACATTTGTAGTATCAAGTTGAATTGCTTCATTTGTAGGGTGTTTTCTACCACCTTTTGGTGGTACATTTACAAGGCTTCCTTCTACTATTTTTAATAATGCTTGTTGAACACCTTCACCACTTACATCTCTTGTAATAGATCTGTTTTCACTCATTCGTGCGATTTTATCAATCTCATCTATAAAAATTATACCTTGTTCTGCTTTTTTTACATCACCATTAGCTGCTTGAATAAGTCTAGTAACCACATTTTCAACATCATCACCTACATAACCAGCTTCTGTTAAACTTGTAGCATCTGCAATAGCAAGTGGAACATCAAGATATCTAGCAATAGTTTGAGCCAAAAGTGTTTTTCCACTTCCTGTTGGTCCTATTAAAAGTACATTTGATTTTGATAACTCTGTCTCATCTCCTAAAAGTTCTTGTTTAAAGATTCTTTTATAGTGGTTATATACTGCAACACTTAAAACTTTTTTTGCTTTATTTTGACCTATTACATATTCATCTAATATAGATTTCATCTCTTTTGGAGTTAACATAGGTTCTGTTGCTTTATTTTCTTTTAATTCTGCTTTATCATTATTTTGCTCATTTTTATGAGATGCTATAATCTCATAAGCACTTTTAGCACAAGCTTCACATATCTTTGCATTATCACCTGCAATTACTGGATTTGATGGAGTATCTATTGCTCCACAAAAATCACATACATTTTTTTTTGCCATTTATATTATTTCCTTGTAAAGGGTATTCCCCGTTTTGTTTCTATGATAAATTTAGCTAACTGTTTTACATAAATATTATCACTATTTTCTAATAACTCTTTTGCTGTATCTTGTAAAGGTTTCCCTGATTCAAACAACTCTTTATATCCCTTTTTTATTTCATTTATATCTTCTCTATTTTTAAGTCTTCTTCTTAATCCTGTTAGATTTAATCCTCTAATAGTAGCACGATTTCCCTCGGTATTACAAAATGGTGGTATATCTTGCACTACAATTGAACCGCCACCTAGCATAGATTGTGTTCCTAATTTGCAAAATTGATGTATGGCACTTAAGCCCCCTACAACAACATTATCTTCAACCTCTACATGACCTGCTAATGTTGCTACATTTGCAAAGATACAGTTATCTCCTATTATACAATCATGAGCTACATGGACATATCCCATAAATAGATTATTATCACCTATTTTAGTTACACTTCCTCCACCTATTGTACCTGGATTAAAAAGTGTAAATTCTCTAATTTTATTATTATCTCCAATGATAAGCTGTACAGATTCACCATTATATTTTAGATCTTGTGGTATTGTGCCTAAAACTGCATGAGAAAAAATTTGATTGTTTTTACCTATGGTTGTATCACCTTCTATAACACAATGACTATCTATAGTAGTTCCCTCACCTATAGTTACCTTTGCACCTATTATAGAAAAAGGACCAATAGTAACATTTTTAGCAATATTGGCACCATCTTCTACAATTGCGCTTGGATGAATATTGGACATTATTTATCTACAACCATAGCTTTTAGTTCGGCTTCACTACATAAAGTATCACCCACATATGCTTTACCATCAAGAACAATTAAATTTCTTCTTAATTTTAAAATTTTAATTTTATATGTTAAAACATCTCCTGGTTTTACTGGGCTTCTAAACTTTGCTCTATCAATACTCATAAAATATATAACTTTAGATTTTATCTCCTCTTCACTAAGACCTGCACTTTTTAAAGCTAAGATACCTCCAGCTTGAGCCATACCTTCTAATATCATAACACCTGGATATATCGGATGATCTGGAAAATGACCTTGAAATACAGGTTCACTAATAGAAATATTTTTATACGCTTCAATATCTTGACCAATTTGCATAGATACTACTCTATCTACAAGTAAAAAAGGATATCTATGAGGCAATATATCTTGAATTTGATTTATATCTAACATGTTTTGTCCTATGTTTTTTTATCATTATTATACCATAAAAATATTATATAAAATTAAATAATAAAATCTTATTGATAAATACTCTATGTTAGTTAAATAGTTTAAAGATATATTTAAGATAATTATATAAAATTCTAATATAAAAATATAAATAAGGAGTTATTGATGTATAATAGAGATTATCTATCAAATAAAACAAATAGTAGTGGTTATTCTTCATATAAAGATGAAGCTTATAGCTCTTCTTCATATGATAGTGCACCTACAGATATTAAGGCTTTTCTAAAAAGTACTTATCAACTTTTTGCAAGTAGTTTATTGGCTGCTAGTGCTGGAGCATATATAGGACTAGGTATGTTAAGTACTATAGCTAGTTGGTATTGGGGACTAGTGATTTTAGAATTTGTACTTTTATTTGCATTATATGCAGTAAAAGATAAACCAGGGATTAATCTTATGGTTTTATTTGGATTTACTTTTATAAGTGGGCTTACTATTACACCACTTTTAGGTAGTGTATTTGCTATGCCAGGTGGTGCTGCTATTGTAGCTCAAGCATTTTTAATGACATCTGTTGCATTTGGTGGAATTAGTATGTTTGCGCTTACAACAAAAAAAGATTACTCTTTTATGGGAAAAATGCTTTTTATTGCTGTAATTATTTTAATAGTAGCAAGTTTAAGTAATATCTTTTTTCAATCACCTATTTTACAAGTTGTAATATCAAGTTTAGGAGCTTTGATTTTTAGTGCATTTATCTTATATGATACACAACAAATAATCAAAGGTGGTTTTTCTACTCCAATTGAAGCTGCTATTGCACTTTATATTGATTTTTTAAATCTTTTTATCTCAATATTACAAATTTTAGGTTTTTTAAATAGTAGTGATGACTAAAGAAAACTTACGTCTTCTTGATGCAAATTTAAATAGACTAAGAGAAGGGATAAGAGTTGTTGAAGATATCTATAGATATATTTTCAACAACAAAGATATCTCTTCTCGATTAAAAACACTAAGACACAACTCTCGTATAGATCTATACGATAAATTACTTCAGTCAAGAGATATAAAAAATGATGTTTTAAAACAATCAACCTCATCAGAACAAAATAGATCAGATCTTAACTCTATTTTAATAGCAAATTTTAAAAGAGCTCAAGAAAGTGCTAGAGTATTAGAAGAATTTGGAAAACTAATAGATACTAAAACTAGTGAAAATTTTAAATCAATTCGTTATGAATTGTATGATTTAGAAAGATATATTACAATATAAAAACCGTACCATCATTTCAAACTTAATATAATTAAATATTTACTTTAAAATAAAATTTTGCTATAATTGTATGCACAATATATAAGGAAAGAAAATGCCAGAAATTAGCAGATTTTTAGGAATAAAAATATTTATGTATTTTAATGAACATAATCCACCTCATTTTCATGTTGAATATAATGAATATAAAGCTTCCATAGATATAAAAACTTTTGGGGTTATGGAAGGTAAACTGCCATCAAAAGTTTTAGGGCTTGTTGTCGAATGGGCAGAAGATCACCAAGAAGAATTATTATCTAATTGGAATCATATTGCTAAAACTGGAGAATATCTTAAAATTAAACCTCTGGTTTAATTTTTAAAGGATTGTCAATGTTAAGTATTACAAATGCCTTATATCAAAATGAATATAAAATATTATTAGAATTTAATGATAATAAAAAAGGTATAGTTGATTTAAAAGACTTTATATTAAATGGTAAAATTAAACCATTTAAACAACTTCAAGATATAAATAAATTTAAAAATTTTCAAGTAGATTATACTTTAAAATGGAATGATGATTTAGACTTAGCCCCTGAATATTTATATTTTAAAAGCTTTCAAAATGAACCATCATTACAATCAAAGTTTAAAGAATGGGGCTACATCTAACTATACCACCCAAATTCAAATTATATAGAGGGACACCTCTAAAATTTACAATATAAAAACAGTACCATTTTTTATATTAATTTTGCCTGCTAGCTCATATTCAAACATCTCATTTGGATAGTTTACTATAGCATCATCATATAAAGGGTTAGTTTGACAATATTGTAAAAATGGATCAATCTTACCATCATTTGATATAACTTTAGAAAATTTTGCTATAAATTTATCTATATCATATATAGGAATTGCTTTATTATCCTCTAACAGCTTATTTGTTCCACAACTTTGCCCTATTTGATGTGGTAAAACATATATCTCTTTACCCATTTTTAAAGCAAACTCTACACTTCTCATGGTACCACTTTTTATATCAGCTTGTGTTACTATTAAAATATCTCCTAAAGCTACAACTAACTCATTTCGTATTGGAAAATTATATCTAGTAGATGGTGTACCACTTTGAAATTGACTAAGAACTAACCCTTTTTGCTCTATAGTTTTTATCATTTGCTGATTTATAGCTGGATATCGTATATCAAGTCCAGTTCCTGCTACCATAATAGTATTATTTAATCCAGCAGAGTTATGAGCTATCGCATCTACACCCATAGCACCACCACTTACTATGGTTATACCTGCATTTGATAACTCTTTTGCTAGTATATGTGTATATTGTTGGGTGTATTGATTTGGTTTTCTTGAACCTACTATAGATATTTTATGTTTTGATAATAAAGAGTTATCTCCTATATAAAAAAGTTCTTTGGGATATTTTTTCATATCCTCAAGCTCTTTTATATGAAAATCTATAGTATTTATCATAAGTTTTCTATATAAACTACATCTATATCTTTTAATAGATATTTTAATTGTTTTAAAGTATGTAGTGTAATAGCATATGGATGTCCAATTGCAATAGCAGATCCATTCTTTTTAGCTATTTCTATAGCTTTTTTTAATTGATTTGCAATATATTTTTTGTCTTTTTTATTATCTAAAAATATATTTCTTCTGAATGTTTTTACCCCATATTTTTTTGCTGATATTGAAGATACTGATTTTGCAGTTGTACGACTATCTACAAAGTTAAAATGATATTTTTTTAATATTTCATAAAGCTTATCCATAGCTTGTTGATTTGCTGTAAATTTACTACCTGTATGATTATTGATATAAGTAGCTTTTGGATATAGTCTATGTACCTCTAAAATTCGTTTTTCTATCTTTTCTAAACTATCATGTATATGTAAAGTTTTTTTCTCATCATATCTATTATTACTAGCTTGTAAAGGTAGATGTATCATATAGTGATCTAAATGTGCAGCTACTTTTGCTGAGTATTTTCTACTACTATTTGGTGGTAAAAATGATGGATTTACTTTATATCCTATAGCTTTTATTTTATCTATTTGATGTTGATTTGATATATCATCTATAATGATTGCTAATCGTGGCTTATTGCTTTTATGATATTGTGTTTTTTTAGCCTTATGTACAGTATGCTCTATTTTTTTAGATTGAATATCATTTTCATCATAATTAAAAGTATATTTTTTCTTTTTAATATAAGTAGTACTATCTATATGTGAAGTGTAGTCTATATCCAAAGCTTTTGTTTTCTCTTCATAAAGATATTTTTGTTCTAATCTTTTTGTTGTTTGTTGTAATTTTTTATTTTTATTACTCATTTGAGCTATTTTAGTATTGTAAAGTTTAGTATTCTCTTTTAGCTGTTGATTTTCTAAGTACAAATATATTGTTATTGAAAATAATAATATATTTATAATCAGTAAAATATTTGTAAAATTTACTATATTTTTATTAGTTTTTTTTATTTTTTTTGGTATTTTTGGTGTTTTTTTAAGTTTTTTATTCATTATAAAATATAATGTACCCAAAAAGGGTACATAAAAATATTAGTTTTTATCTTGATTTACAATTTTATTTGCACTAATCCAAGGCATCATCTCTCTTAAGCTTACACCTGTTTGTTCAATTAAACTTGCTCTTGCATTTGTTCGCTCAGCGTTCATTCTAGGGTATCCTGCTTGACCTTCTAAAATAAAATCTTTTGCAAATCTACCATCTTGGATCTCTTTTAAGATCTCTTTCATAGCAGCTTTTGATTCATCATTGATAACTCTTTTTCCAGATACATAATCACCATACTCAGCAGTATTAGAAATACTATATCTCATATCTGCAATACCACCTTCAAACATTAAATCAACAATTAATTTAAGTTCGTGAAGACACTCAAAATATGCCATCTCTGGAGCATATCCAGCTTCTGTTAAAGTTTCAAATCCAGCTTGAACTAGTGAAGTTACCCCACCACAAAGTACAGCTTGCTCTCCAAAAAGGTCAGTTTCTGTTTCATCTTTAAATGTAGTTTCAATAATAGCAGTTCTTCCACCACCAATAGCACTTGCATAAGATAGTGCTAATTCTTTTGTAGATCCACTAGGATCTTTTTCAACTGCAATTAAATCTGGGATTCCTCCACCTCTTACAAACTCTGATCTAACTGTATGACCTGGAGCTTTTGGAGCTATCATAGTTACATTTATATCAGCTCTTGGAATAATTCTTCCATAGTGAATATTAAATCCATGTCCAAATGCAATAGTAGCACCCTCTTTTAGGTTTGGTTCTATCTCATTTTTATAGATCTCTGCTTGATTTTCATCTGGAAGTAAAATCATAACTACATCTGCTTTAGCTGTTGCTTCACCAACAGTTAAAACTTCAAAATCTTTTGCTTTTGCTTTATTCCAAGAAGATCCATTTTCTCTTAAACCTACAACTACATTTACACCACTGTCTCTTAAGTTTTCTGCGTGTGCGTGTCCTTGTGAACCAAATCCGATCATTGCTACTGTTTTTGATTTGATGATACTAATATCACAATCTTTATCATAATAAACATTTAATGCCATATTATTTCCTTAATATTAATTTTTTTGGATTATATCTAAAAAGGGTTAAAAAAATATTTAAACTAAGAATTAATTTAATATATGAGTTTTGTATTTTATAAAATAAACATCACCATATGGTTTAAAAAATTCCAATGTTTTTATAGGATTTATTATCTTATCTTCTGATCCTATATAAACTTCTAGTTTTGTACCTTTATTTTTTAATTGGTCTAATTTATTTTTATCCCAAGTATAATATAATAACTTTTCTAACTCTTCATAATTTCCTATAGAGAAATATTGATCTTTTTTTTGTTTATCAAAACCACAATTTTTCAAAAAATTATCACAATATTTTTCTGAATCTTTTTTAAAAAACATCAATTGTAATCTTTTATATTTTTTATCTTTATCATTAAAAAAAGCTGGTGAAAAAAGCTGTAGTAGATCTACTCTATTTTCTGTTTCTAAAACATATTCAAAAGCTTTTATAGCACCATAACTAAAACCACTTACTGTATAATTATTTTTTATAATATATTCTTGAAATAACCTCTCTTCATCTTTTAAACTAAATCCACTAAAATACAATTACTTCTTCCTTAAGTAAAATATCTTTTAAAGCAATAATTTTATCTTGATTTGATGATATCTCTTTTGTTAATTCATCTTTTAATCTATTTGCCAAATTTTCTTTTTGATTTTCAAATTTGTAAATATCAACCATATCATCTATAAGTTTATACCCTTTTTTTATATCATCTTGTTCTACTATATAAGAATCACCTTTTATAATCTCTAAAGCTATAGTACCACATAGATAATTTTTAATTTGTTGTTCAAGATATTTTTGTGATGGATATATCACATCTTGCTTATTTACAATACCATCTAGTAAAGTTACTTTAGTTTTTGATATAAAAGCTTTTGCTGCTTGATAGATAGCTAATATCTCTTTATCTTTTTCATCTAATACTTTTATTTGATACTTTCCAAACTGAATTTTTTGTTTTGCATACTCTATATGAGATAAAGACAATACTTTTTCATCAGATTTTATCATATATAAAAGTGCTTCATTTACCAAAGTTTTAAGAGCCGAACTACTAAAACCACTTGTAAAGCTACAAAGTTGTTCTATATCTATAGTATGTTTTTTATCTTTTAAATATAGTTCTAATATAGCTTTTCTATCATCTTTTGATGGTAAAGATAAAAATACTCTTCTATCAAATCTTCCTGCACGAAGAAGAGCTTCATCTAATACCTCTATCTTATTTGTAGCTGCTATTACTATAACACCACTACTAGAGTTAAATCCATCCATAGAGCTTAAAAGTTCATTTAAAGTAGATTCTCTTTCATCATTACTACTACCTCGTGCTTTTCCTATAGCATCTATCTCATCTATAAATATAATAGATGGTGCTACAGTTTTTGCTTGGATAAAAAGTTCTCTTACTTTTTTTGCTCCTGCACCTACATATATATTTACAAAACTAGATGCACTTTGATAAAAAAATGGTACATTTGCCTCAGATGCTACTGCTTTTGCTAAAAGTGTTTTTCCAACTCCTGGAGGACCCACAAGAAGTACACCTTTTGGTAAAGAGACACCATATTTTTGATATTTTTTAGGATAATTTAAAAAATCAACAATCTCCAAAAGCTCCTGCTTTATGCTATTCATACCTGCAATATTATTAAAAGAGATATCTGATTTTAAAGGTTCTATTATATCAATTTTCTCTTTTATGTTTTTATAATTTTCTTGTGTATTTGCAATATCTAATTGAGATTGGAATTTATTTTTTGGTAATTTTGCTTTTATTTTATCTCTAAAATAATTTAACATAAAAGACAATATTAAAAGTACAAATAAAAATCCAATACCTAAATAATAGCTAGATCCATTTATTGCATGATCACTTTTTATCATCATAAATATAAAAAGTCCTACCAATATAGAAGCTGATATACTCATCATCTTTAAATTTTTATTTCTATCTTGATTATTCAAATCTTGAAACATTTATATCACCTTTTATATCATATTTTTCTATATCTATCCAATTACCAATTAGATCAATACTACTACTTACTTCTATAGGATTAAAAAATTGATCATACCCTTTATAAACATTACCTTTTTTTTGCTCTATTAATATTGATAATGGTAATTGTTTTTTTCTAAAAATATAATTTTTCTCTTTTATTATATTTTCTAATTCTTGTAATCTCTTTTTTGCTATATCTCCAGATACCTGAGCAGGAAATGTAGCAGATGGGGTACCATCTCTTTTACTATATGTAAAACTATGTATATGTGTAAGTGGAAATTTTATTATATTTTTTATAGCTTCATCCCAATGCTCTTTTGTCTCTCCTGGATGCCCAACTATAAAATCAGTACCTAATGCATAATTTTTAGAAGCTAAATAATCAAAAAGAATAAGATCCTTTTTTACACTATTTCTTCGATTCATTATCTTTAACATAGCTTCACTTGTATGTTGAAGTGCAATATGCAAATGCTTTGCCATCCAAGGTTCATCTAAGATCTCTTTAAATTCATCTGTTATTTGTATAGGTTCCACACTACCTAGTCTTATTCTTCGTACACCTCGAATTAAAGATATTTTTTTAAGAAGTTGTGCTAAACCATCTTTTTTATTTGGTTGTTTTTTACCATAGCTACCCACATTTGTACCTGTTAAAATAAACTCTCCAAAACCATTTGCTGCTAATCTTGTAATTTGTTCTAAGATATAATCCTCTTTATAACTTCTTGCATCTCCTCTTACATAAGGGATAATACAATAATTACATCTAAAATCACACCCCTCTTGAATTTTAACAAATGCTCTACTTCTACCTACCATTTTTTCTATAATAGTATTGTCAATATGTTTTAGGTCACCACTTTTATAAAATCTATTTGTATCTTTTAAAAGTGTATCTATTTGCTCTTTTTCACTATGACCAAAAAGTGCATCTATTTTTTTATCATTAAATAAAGATTCCCCTTTTGTCCATACTCCGCACCCTGTAAAAACCACTCTTGGATTATTGGATAATTTTTTTAAACTATTTATATATGCTCTAGCTGTCGAATCTGCACTATTTGTAACCGTACAAGAGTTAATAACTACAATATTAGCTTTATTTTGATCAAAAGTAACTTCAAAATCTTTTAAACTACTCATCATAACTTGGGTATCAAAAATATTGGTTCTACAACCAAAAGTTTTAAAAAATACTTTTTGTTTCATTAAAGAATCCTTTTTTTGTGTAAATCTAAATTTTTATAAAATATAAAAATAAAACCAAACAACTAATCTCCACAAATTCAAGAGTAAAGCCTAATGCATCACCATTTAAAAAACCTAATTTTCTTTTTAATATTTTACTAATAATAAAACCAAATAATAATCCAACAAATAAAAAAACAAGAAATTTAAATCCAATAAAAAATATACCTATAAAACTATAAAAGGCTACTGATAAAAGAAAATAATTTTTTGTAAATGATTTTTTCAACTCTATTACAAATGTTGATTCAAAATCTGCGATAAAAATCAAAAATTGCAAAGAAATTCTACTAATAAGTAAAACTAATAAAAATTCTATAAAAAGATCATTTAAAAAAAAATATATTATTAAAATTAATTTTAAAATTATTGCAAATATACCATAAAATACCCCAATAGCACCAACTGTTGGTTCTTTTATAATCTTATATGGATCTTTACCACTATGTTTGGCAAAAATAGCATCAACAACATCTATAATAGCTTCACTATGTATAAAACTATACAGTACCATATAACTAATAGCTGCAATAGTAGCCCCAACATAAGATAATTGAGCAAAAATTTTAAATATTCCTATTGATAAACCACCAAGAATTAAACCAACAAATGGTAAAAAAAATATCATAAAAGCTAAAATAGATTTTTTGTGTAAATTTATACCATCTTGAAATTTAATAGGTATTATAGAAAAGTAACTAAAAGAAAATTTTAGTCCGTTATAGATATCGCTTAACATATAAATAGTTTTATAAAATTAAAAAAAAACTAGGTGTTACCCTAGTCTTTTTTTTCATTAGAATCCATATTAAATTTTACTGTATGGTTTCTATAAATTCCAGTTCCAACAGGTATAGTTCTACCAATTACAACATTTTCTTTTAGATCTGTTAACATATCTATTTTTGCACTAATTGCAGCTTCTGTTAAAACTTTTGTAGTCTCTTGGAAAGAAGCTGAAGATATAATACTATCTGAAGTAACTGCAGCTCTTGTAATACCTAAAAGTACAGGATTTGCAATAGCAGGCTCACCACCCATATTGATAATTCTTTCATTTTCAGCTATAAATCTTCTTTTTGAGATCATATCTCCTGAAACAAATTTTGTATCACCTGATTCTACAATATTTACCTGTCTTAACATTTGAGATAGAATAACCTCAATATGTTTATCTGCAATGCTAACCCCTTGACCTCGATATACCCCTTGAACTTCAGATACTATAAACTCATTTAAAGCTTTAGAACCTAAAATTTTAAGTATATCATGAGAAGCTATTTGACCATCTGTTAATTTTTCACCAGCATGTACAAACTCACCTTCTCTTACAAGTATTGCTTTATCTTTTGGAATTAAAAATTCATCTTTATTTCCATTATCATCTGTAATAATTAATCTTTGTTTATTTCTTAAAGCTTTTCCAAAAGAAACCACACCATCAAATGTCGCAAGTACTGCTATATTTTTAGGTCGTCTAGCTTCAAATAGTTCAGATACTCTAGGAAGTCCTCCTGTAATATCACTTGATTTTGCAACAGCTTTTGGTGTTTTACCTAAAATATCTGCAATAGCAACTTCATCACCCTCATTAACAAAAATAGATGTTTTTGGTTCTAATGTATATCTAATTACATTATCATTATTATCTTTTATTAAAATAGATGGTTTTAAATTGTTTGGAATATACTCATTTACCATTAATTTTGAAGTTCCTGTTAGCTCATCATAAGCTTCACTAACAGTAACTCCTGGAATAATATCTTCAAATACAACTCTACCTGCTTCTTGAGCTATAGTTGGATTTGCATATGGATCCCATTGTGCAACTACTACTTGCTCACTTGTTTTTGGTTTTGCTATAATTGTATCGGCTTCAACAGTACTATTATCATCAAGTGCAATTATAGAATCTCTTGATATATAGTGTCTTGCAGCTTCTCTTTCTTCACCATCAACAACAACAGCAAATAGTCCTTTATGTACTACAATTTTACCATCTTTTACTGTATCATATCTATCTAATGAATCACCATTTAATTTAAAGAATTTTACAGTTCCTTTAGCTTTTGCAGTAATAGTTTTTGTAACTGGTGCTCCATCTTCAACCATAAGCTCAGATGCATAAGGGATTCGTGCTGGTACATTCCATCCATCTTTTATAATCTCAACTATAGAATCAAACTCCTCAACAAAATCTCCAGTTTCATATGGAAAATATAATTTTCCCTCTATTTTACCACTAACACCTGCTAGTTCATTTGGTTTTGCTACAATATTTTTTCTAAAATAAAATTTCTTTTCATCTTTATTATCGGCAGTTATTGTTAAAATCATCTCTTCATGAGTTGTTTCAATATCAATTCTACCTTTAAATGGTGCATTAATTTTTGGTTCAACCAATAAAATTGCTGCATTTCTTCTATTTGCTATAATTTTTAAATTCTCTTTAGTTGTATATGTTTTAATATTGTAATATCTTAAGAATCCCTCTTTAGTAGCTTTTAACTCTTTTTCTGCTTGAGTTGCACTTGCAGTTCCTCCGACATGGAAAGTTCTAAGTGTCAGCTGAGTACCTGGCTCACCAATAGATTGAGCAGCTAATACCCCTACAGCTTCACCTGGATTTGCAACTCGTTGTTCACCTAGATTTAGTCCATAACATTTAGCACATAAAGTATTTGGTGCTTTACAAGTCATAGGAGTTCTTATAACTACAGATTTTACCCCTGCCTCAGTTACAACTAATGCATCCTCTTCACTTATAAGTGATCCCTCATGAAATAATATCTCATTTGAAATTGGATCTACAATATCTGCAGCTATAACACGACCAGTAATTCTCTCTTCTAAAGACTCAACAAGCTCGTTTCCATCAACTATATCAGAGATCTCAATACCCTCATGTGTTCCACAATCCTCAAGATCAATTCTTACATTTTGAGATACATCTACTAGTTTTCTTGTTAAATACCCAGCATTTGCAGTTTTAAGTGCAGTATCTGCAAGCCCTTTTCTAGCACCGTGAGTAGAGATAAAGTATTCTAGTACATTTAATCCCTCTCTAAAGTTAGAGATAATTGGTGTTTCAATAATAGAACCATCTGGTTTTGCCATAAGACCCCTCATACCAGCTAGCTGTCTAATTTGAGCAGCACTACCTCTAGCTCCAGAATCTGCCATCATATAAATAGAGTTAAATCCATCTTTATCACTTTGAACAAGATCCATCATTTCAGTTCCTAGCTTATTGTTTAACATAGTCCAAATATCAATAATCTTATTGTATCTTTCTTGCTCTGTTAATAAACCTTGATTAAATTGTTTTTGAACTTCAATAACCTCTTTTTTAGCAGTTGCAACTAATCCATTTTTAGAATCAGGTATTCTAATATCGTCAATTGATATTGATACCCCAGCACTTGTAGCGTATTTAAATCCTAGATTTTTAAGATCATCTAAAAATCTTGGAGTTACTTTATATCCACCAAATTTATAGATATAATCAACCAATGCTCCAATATCTTTTTTCTTTAAAATTTTATTCCAATAAGATAATGGTACAAAATCAGGAACAATACTATGAATTATCATTCTTCCAGGCGTTGTATAGATAAGTTGACCATCTACAACTGTTCTTATTTTTGCATGAATATCAACTTTTTTTAACTCTATTGCCATAGAGATCTCATTTAAGTTTGCAAAAATTTTATGTTCACCTTTTACACCATCTTTTTCTAATGATAAATAATAAAGTCCTAAAATCATATCTTGAGAAGGAACTGCTAATGCACGACCAGAAGCTGGAAGAAGAATATTAAGAGAACTCATCATAAGTATTTTAGCTTCTGCTATTGCTTCTTGAGAAAGTGGCACATGCACAGCCATTTGATCCCCATCAAAATCGGCATTAAAAGCAGCACAAACTAACGGATGCAATTGTATAGCTTTACCATCAATAAGTATTGGATGAAATGCTTGAATAGAAAGTTTATGTAGAGTTGGAGCTCTATTTAAAAGTATTGGATAATCCTCAACAATCTCAACCAAACACTCCCATACCTCATTTGTAGCTTGCTCTATTAATCTTTTTGCAGCTTTTAAAGTTGTTGCATAACCTTTCTCTTCAAGTTTTGCCATTAGGTGTGGTTTAAATAATTCTAATGCCATTTTTTTAGGAATTCCACATTGATCCATATTTAATTTTGGTCCAACAACAATTACAGATCTTCCTGAGAAATCTACCCTTTTCCCAAGAAGATTTTGTCTAAATCGCCCTTGTTTACCTTTAATAATTTCACTTAATGATTTAAGAGGTCTTTTATTTGCACCTTTTACTGCATTTGCTGTTTTTGCATTATCAAAAAGAGCATCTACAGCTTCTTGAAGCATTCTCATCTCATTTCTTATAATTATCTCTGGTGCATCTAGTTCAACTAGTCTTTTTAGTCTATTATTTCTATTGATTACTCTTCTGTAAAGATCATTTACATCACTTACTGCAAATTTACCACCATCTAATGCAACCAATGGTCTAAGGTCTGGTGGAAGAACAGGAAGAACAGTTAACATCATCCATTCAGGTCTATTTCCACTTGTTATAAAGTTTTCTACAACTTTAAGTCTTTTTACAATAGTTTTTTTCTTAGCTTCAGATTTAGTAGCTCCCATATCCTCTTTTAAACCCTCTAAAAGTGCAACTAAATCAATAGCTTTAAGTAAATCTTGTATAATCTTTCCACCCATATTAGCTTCAAAACCAGTATGTCCGTAGTTTTCTTCTATACTTCTATATTGCTCTTCATTTAAAATATCATATTTTTTTACAGCACTGCTACTTTCACTATCATAAAATGCCTCACCTGGATTACTTACAATATATGCTTCATAGTATAAAACTCTCTCAAGATCTTTTAATTTTACCCCTAAAAGTGTTCCTATTCTACTTGGAAGTGAACTTACCATCCATATATGAGCAACAGGAGCAACTAGATCTATATGCCCCATTCTGTGTCGTCTAACTTTTGATGATGTTACCTCAACTCCACATTTTTCACAAACAACACCTTTGTATCTCATTTTTTTGTATTTACCACAAATACACTCATAATCTTTTACTGGACCAAAAATTTTAGCACAAAAAAGCCCATCTCTTTCAGGCTTTAATGTTCTATAATTTATAGTTTCAGGCTTTTTTACCTCTCCGCTAGACCATGATAAAATTTTTTCAGGAGATGCAAGTTTTAATTGAAATGCTGAAAAATCAGTTGGTTTTTCTAACTCTTGAATCTCTATTGGTTTTAATATTTTTTCATTTTTACTCATCTGCATCCACCTCGTCAAAAATCTCTACATCAAGACCTAATGCTTGAAGTTCTTTTGTTAAAACAAAGAATGTTTCAGGAACGCCTGATTTTGGTACATTCTCCCCATTTGCTATAGCTTTATAAGCTCTAGTTCTTCCATCTACATCATCTGATTTTGTTGTAAGCATCTCTTTTAGTACATTTGTAGCACCATACGCTTCAAGTGCCCAAACCTCCATCTCTCCAAATCTCTGACCTCCAAATAGTGCTTTACCACCAACAGGTTGTTGAGTTACAAGTGAGTAAGGTCCAGTTGATCTTGCATGAACTTTTTCATCTACAAGGTGATGAAGTTTTAACATATACATAACACCAACATTAACTCTTTCTGCCATTTTTTCACCAGTCATACCATCATAAAGTACTGTTTTACCATCTGAATCAATTTTTGCTAACTCAAATAATTTATCAAATTCAGCTTGTTTTGCACCATCAAATACAGGTGTTGCAAATCTAATACCTTTTGCCCAGTCTCTACCATAATTAAGCAGTTCTTCATCACTCATATTTGAAAGAATATTTTTTCCATCCATAAGTTTTGCAATATCAGCAATTTGAATCATTTTTTCTCTTAGATCTTTTATAAATGTCTCAGTTTTTTTCTCAAACATCTCTTGTATTTGATCTCCAAGTCTTTTACCAGCATACCCTAAATGAACTTCTAAAATTTGCCCTATATTCATCCTTGAAGGAACCCCAAGAGGATTTAATATAACATCAACTGTTGTACCATCTTCCATATATGGCATATCAACTTGTGGAACAATATTTGAAACAATACCTTTATTTCCATGACGCCCTGCCATTTTATCACCAACTTTTATTTTTCGCTTAGTTGCTATATAAACTTTTACTTGTTTTATAACCCCATTTGGTAAAATATCGTCATGTTCTAAGATTGAAAGTTTCTCTTCATGATTTTCTCTTAAAGTTGCTTTTGATTTTTTAAAGTGATTTTTTATATTATTATAAGCTTTTGATGTTTCTTTAGAAAATGCTGCAATTATTTTTTTCATAGCAAATCTATTTATATTTTCAAGCTCTTCTGCAGATATTTTTTCACCTTTTTTAAATACTTTTTCACCAACTTCTACATCTTTTTCTAAAATAGCTTTAGATATTAAAGAGTTTATTTTTAGTGTTTCTTCTCTATCTAACATCATTAGTTTATCGTGATGTTCTATATCAAGTAGATTTTTTTCATCTGCAATAGCAGCTAATGCTCGTGCATCTTTTTCATAACCTTTTTTTGTAAATACTTTTACATCTACAACTACACCCTCAACTGATGCTGGACAATACATAGATTTATTTATAACATGACCTGCTTTTTCTCCAAATATAGCTCTAAGTAGTCTCTCTTCTGGAGTTGGTTTTATCTCACCTTTTGGAGTTACTTTTCCAACCATAATCATACCAGGTTTTATATAAGTTCCTATTTTTACAATACCACAATCATCAAGATGTTCTAAATTTTCACTTTTTACACCTGGAAGATCTTTTGTTATCTCTTCATTTCCATGTTTTAACTCTCTAGCTTCCACCTCTTTTTCATATGTATGTACAGAAGTAAAGGCATCCTCTTTTATAAGTTTTTGAGATAAAATAATAGCATCTTCGTAGTTATATCCATTCCAAGGCATAAATGCTACGGTTGCATTAACACCAATTGCTAATTCACCATTATCCATAGATGGACCATCAGCTACAACTTGCCCTTGTTCTACAAGTTGTCCAACTTTTACACTTGCTCTTTGACCAAAAGTAGTATTATTATTTGTTCGTGCATTTTTATTTAAAGAATAATGATCTATAAATGCACCATCTTCATCTTCACCTTTAATAAAAATATTTCTTGCATCACATTTTTCAACAACACCTGTTCTTTTAGCTTTTAGAGATACCCAAGAATCTCTTGCTACTGTTTTTTCAAGTCCTGTTCCTACAAAAGGAGCATTTGGTCTAAGTAATGGTACTGCTTGTCGCATCATATTTGATCCCATTAAAGCTCTATTTGCATCATCATGTTCTAAAAATGGAATTAAAGATGCAGCAACCCCCATAACCATAGCACTAGATATATCTATTAACTCAACCTTAGCAGTATCGACAAGCATAATTTCACCATCAATTCTAGCCTCAATTAAATTTTCTATAATTTTTCCATTTTCATCTACTTTTGTAGATCCTGGAGCTATTACTTTACCCTCTTCTTGAGTTGCTGTATAGTATTCGATATCATCAGTTACCATTCCGTCAACGACTTTTTTATATGGAGTTTCAATAAACCCTAAACCATTTACTTTACTAAATGTAGATAAAGTATTAATAAGACCAATATTTTGCCCCTCTGGAGTTTCAACTGGACAGATTCTACCATAATGAGTTGGATGAACATCTCTTACTTCAAATCCAGCTCTCTCTTTTACAAGACCACCTTCACCTAAAGCAGATAATCTTCTTTTATGAGTAACTTCAGATAATGGATTTGTTTGATCCATAAATTGTGATAATTGACCACTTGTAAAAAATTCTGTAATAGTTGATGTTATCATTTTAGAGTTGATCAAATCATGAGGCATAAGCTCTTCTAAATTTCCACTTAATGTTGTCATCTTATCACGAATTGCTTTTTGCATTTTTATTAAACCAGCATGAAGTTCATTTGATAATAATTCACCAATAGATCTAATTCTTCTATTTCCTAAGTGATCTCTATCATCTATATGTCCATGTCCTGCTTTTACTTTAATAAGATATTTAATAGTTTTAATAATATCTTCATAAGTTAATACTGTAACATACTCTGGTACATTTAGATTTAACTTATGATTCATTTTCATACGACCAACTTTTGTTAAATCATATCTTTCTGGATCAAAAAATAGTTTTCTTACAAATTCCCTTGCTGCTTCTTTTGTAACAGGTTCACCAGGACGCATAACTTTATAAATTCTAATGGCACATAGATCATTTTCATTATCTATTTGTTCAGTTTGTTTTAATAATTTTATAGATTCAAAGTCTGCTTTAAAAGCATTTATAATAGAATCATCAACACCTTCAGCTAAATCATTTGCAATATCAAAAGATTCAAATCCTAAATCTAATAATTTTTTTAATTTTAAATCATCTAATGATGTTAATGCATCAAATAATACTTCTCCAGATTCTGGATCAAATATTGTAGTTGCAGTGTGTCTTTCCATAAGAAGTTCTACAGGGTACTCAACATGTTTTAAACCACCATCAACCAATGCTTTTGCTTTTCTAGCAGATAATCTTTTCCCAGCAGCTATTATTAAATTACCTTTTTCATCAATAATATCAAATTCAACTTTACCTGTAAAATTTTCTATATTAAATTTTGTTAAAAATTTATTATTCTTAACTTTAATATTTACTATAGGATAAAAAAGTTTTACAATCTCCTCTTTAGAGTAATCTAAAGCTCGAAGCATAATAGTAACTGGAACTTTTCTTCTTTTGTTAATACGAACATATAAAATATCTTTTGCATCATATTCAAAATAAAGCCAACTACCTCTATCTGGTATAATTTGCCCTGTATAGATAAGTTTATTTGTTACAGTTGCTGCTTCTTCCTCTTTAAAAATTACCCCTGGAGATCTATGAAGTTGGTTTACAACAACTCTTTCTACTCCATTAATAACAAAAGAGATTCTATCAGTCATAAATGGGATTTCTCTTATATATAAAGATTGCTCTTTTATATCTTTTACCCCTATTTTCTCTCCAGTCTTTTCATCTATATCCCAAAGTGTTAATCTTACATTAATTCTAAGTGGAATTGAGTATGTAAGACCTCTTACCATAGCTTCAGTTTCTGTATATTTTGGTTTCCCAACCTCACTATTAATATAATCTAGTGTAAATCTATTTTGAGTATCATGTATAGGAAATGCCTGTTTAAAAACTCTCTCTATACCTGCATCTGCTCTATTATTTGATCCTACCATCAAAAAATTTTTATAACTATTTTGTTGTAATTGTAGTAGATTTGGAATTTCAATTTTTTGTTGACTTTTAGCAAAATCAACCCTTAATCTATTTCCAGATTTTAATGAATTTAACATACGAACCTTTCTTTTAAATTGTTAATGTTAATTGTTTATACCACTATTGGTACGAAGACAACACCCTAATCTATATACAATCAAATCAAATACATAGATTAAGATGCTTTTTATAAGTTATAAAATATAACTCTTTTTATAAACGACTAAATGCCCTGTAGTTACACAGGGCATTTAGTTGTACAATTTGTATAATTATTAAATAAAATTATTTTAATTCTACTTTTGCTCCAGCAGCTTCTAATTCACCTTTTGCAGCTTCAGCATCATCTTTAGAAACTCCCTCTTTAACTACTGCACCAGCTTCTTCAGCCATAGCTTTAGCTTCTTTTAATCCAAGACCAGTTAATGCTCTAATTGCTTTAATAACATTAATTTTCTTAGCACCTGGATCAAGTAATACTACATTAAATTCTGTTTGTTCTTCAGCAGCTTCAGCAGCTCCAGCAGCTCCAGCTACTGCAACAGGTTGAGCTGATACTCCAAATTTTTCTTCAAACTCTTTTACTAATTCAGAAAGCTCTAATACGCTTAATCCTGAAATAAATTCTAATACATCTTCTTTAGATATTGCCATTTCAATTCCTTTTTTATTCTATTTATATTTTATAATAAATTTTAAATTTTATTAATTTAAAATTCAACATTTAGCATTTTATTATGCAGCTTCCTCTTCTTTTTTAGTTCGAAGAGCATCAAGACCAATAGTAAAGTTTCTAACAGGTCCCATCCAAACAGAAGCAAGCATACCAAGAAGTTCTTCTCTACCTGGAAGCTTAGCAAATGCATTAACTCTATCAAGATCAGCAGGTTTACCTTCAATAATACCACATTTAATAGCAAATGTATCTTTATTTGCAGTTGCAAATTTATCAGCTATTTTACAAGCTGTTATTTGATCATCTGACCATAAAAATATATTATTTCCTGTTAATTCTAACTCTTCTAAACCAGCTTCTTTAATAGCTAAATTTACTAAAGTATTTTTTGCAACTTGTACAGTTACTCCAGCTTCTTTAGCAGCAACTCTTAATTCCTCTAAAGATTTATGTGAAGTACCTTTAAAATCTGCTACTACAATAGCATCAGATCCTTTAAAACCTTCAGCAAGCTGAGCTACAATCTCATTTTTTCTAGTTCTAGTCATATATTCCTCCTTTCAAAACATCCAACTTCGGCAGGATTTACAAGATACAGGAGTGTATCTAACCGGCTATCTTCAGCTTTAATGTAGTGCTTTGTTTAACACTCAAAAATAAAGATCCAAATCTTTATTTTAAAATGTTAATAAAAAAAGCAAAATGCTTTTTTTATTATTTAATTTCCATCATCTCTGAACTATCTATAGTTACAGATGGTGACATTGTTAAAGATATTGTAGCTTTTGTTACATATCTCCCTTTTGCAGTTGATGGTTTTGCTCTATTAACTGCACCCATAATTGTTGATATATTTTCAGCTAATGCATCAGCAGAAAAAGAAACTTTTCCAATACCTGCATGAATATTACCTTTTTTATCAACTCTATATGTTACTTTTCCACCTTTTGAATCTTTAACAGCATTTGCAACATCCATAGTTACAGTTCCTGTTTTTGGATTTGGCATTAAACCTTTTGGTCCAAGTATTCTACCTATTTTTCCTACTAGTCCCATTGTATCAGGAGTTGCAATTAAAACATCAAAATCTATATTTCCAGCTTGAATAGACTCTACTAAATCTGTATTTCCAACAATATCAGCACCAGCTGCTTTTGCTTCGTCCATTTTTACACCTTTAGCAAAAACTGCAACTCTTACAGTTTTTCCTGTACCATTTGGAAGTACAACTGCACCTCTGATCATTTGATCTGCATGTCTTGGATCTACATTTAAATTTAATGCTAAATCAACAGTCTCATCAAATTTAGCTGACTTTAACTCTTTTACTAATGCTACTGCATCTGCTAAAGAGTACTCTTTAGTGTTATCTACTTTTTCTAATAACGCTTTATATCTTTTACTCATTATATTCTCCGCAATTTTTTTATGCTACCACTATATTTTAAAGCCGTGTGGTATTTTGGCTTAATATTTAATCTCTAAAATAGATTATTCTACTTCAATACCTATACTTCTACAACTACCTTCAACAATTCTTGCAGCTTGTTCTACATCATTTGTATTAAGATCTGCAATTTTTTGATCAACTATTTGAAGAATTTGTTCTTTTGTTAATTTTGCAACTTTATTTTTTAGTGGATTATCACTACCTTTTTTTAATCCAGCTGCTTTCATAATTAGTTCACTCATTGGTGGTTGTTTTGTTACAAATGTAAAACTTTTATCAGAATAAACTGTAATCTCTACTGGTATTTTAAACCCTGAATTTTGTTTAGTTTTCTCATTGAAAGCTTTACAAAACTCCATAATATTGATACCTCTTTGACCAAGTGCTGGTCCAACAGGTGGTGATGGATTAGCAGCACCTGCAGGTATTTGAAGTTTTAAAATTCCGTCTACTTTTTTTGCCATTTTTTGTCCTTAAATTTAATGTTTTTTTGTGTTGATTTAACACGATGAGTATTAGCTTTATGCTAAGTACTAAATATTATAATTAATACTTAGTACTTAGCACTAATCTCATTATCTATTCTGCTCTTTCTACTTGTGTATATGATATCTCTACAGGTGTATTTCTTCCAAATATAAGTACATTTAATTTTAACATACCTGAAGATATATCAAATGATTCTACTAACCCATTAAAGTTTGCAAAAGATCCCTCTTTTATTCGTAACATTTCACCCTCATCAAATGAAATTTTAGGTTTTGCAGCACCTCTATTATTTACTTTTTCTAAAATCTGATTTATATCTTTCTCACTAAGTGGAGATGGTTTTTTTGATTCACCAATAAATCTTCCAACTTTTGGCATAGATTGTATAGCATGCCAAAGTGCAGTATCAAGGTCAATTCTAGCAAAAACATATGCTGAATATAAAGGCTTTTCAACAATTACTTTTTTACCTTTTTTTATCTCAATTAGATCTTCTGTAGGAACAAGAACTTGATCTATCCTATTATCCTCAAGATCTGAAGATAATTTTTCTAATGCTCTTTTTATAGTAAGTTCACTACCTGAATGTGTTTGTATTGCATACCAATTATGTGCCATTAATTATCCTAACTCATCACTGAAGATAAACTTACTGACATAATAAGATCAATAAGTGCTAAAAATAATGACACTACAGTCACCACAACGAAAACTGATAAATATGCACTTTTAACTTGCTCTTTAATAGGAAATATAACCTTTTGTAGCTCATCTTTTGCATTTTTATAATAATGTGTTAATTTATTCAAAATGATACCTTTTTTTAAAGTAAAAACTAAAAGATAAAAATTATATTTTTACTTTTTACTTTTTACCTATTTTTTTTGATTTTTAATGGCAGGCCAAGAGGGACTCGAACCCCCAACACCCTGATTTGGAATCAGGTGCTCTACCATTGGAGCTATTGGCCTAAATAATGTTTAGAAAATCAAGACTAACAAAAGTTAGTCTTGAAAAAACTTACGATTTAAGTTTTACTTCTTTGTGAATTGTATGTTTTTTTAATCTTGGACTATACTTTTTAGTTGAAAACTTTTCAGTATGTGTCTTTGGATTTTTCCAAGTAGTGTAGTTGATATCACCACACTCCTCACATTTTAATCCTATTTTAATTCTATCTGCCATAGTTTACAACTTACTCAATAATTTCAGCAACAACACCAGCACCAACAGTTCTACCACCTTCTCTAATAGCAAACTTAGTACCTTTTTCCATTGCAATTGGATTAACTAATTCAACAGTCATCTCAACATTATCACCAGGCATAACCATCTCTACACCTTCTGGTAATGTACAAGAACCTGTAACATCAGTAGTTCTTACATAAAATTGTGGTCTGTATCCACTAAAGAAAGGAGTATGTCTTCCACCTTCTTCTTTACTTAAGATATATGTTTCACATCTGAATTTTTTATGTGGATTAATAGTTCCTGGCTTAACAAGAACTTGTCCTCTTTCAACATCTTCTTTTTTAATACCTCTTAAAAGAATACCAGCATTATCACCAGCTTCACCTTGTTCCATCTCTTTTCTAAACATCTCAATACCAGTAACTGTAGTAGTTTGAGTGTCTCTAATACCAACAATCTCGATAGTTTCACCTAATTTAATTGTTCCTCTTTCGATTCTTCCTGTTACAACAGTTCCTCTTCCTGAGATAGAGAAAACATCTTCAACTGGCATTAAGAAATCTTGATCTACATCTCTTTCTGGAGTTGGAATATAAGCATCAACTTCTTCCATTAATTTTAAGATTTTTTCTGACCATTCACCTAAAGTACCAGCTTTTGCTTCTTCTAGTGCTTGGAATGCTGATCCAGCTACGATTGGAGTGTCATCACCTGGGAAATCATATTCTGATAAAAGTTCTCTAACTTCCATCTCAACAAGTTCTAACATCTCTTCTTTATCTTCATCATCTAATTGATCTTCTTTATTTAAGAATACAACTATATAAGGAACACCTACTTGTTTTGAAAGTAAAATATGCTCTCTTGTTTGAGCCATAGGTCCATCAGTTGAAGCGATAACTAAGATAGCTCCATCCATTTGTGCAGCACCTGTAATCATATTTTTTACGTAATCAGCATGTCCTGGACAATCAACATGTGCGTAGTGTCTAGTTTCTGTTTCATACTCAACATGAGAAGTAGCAATAGTAATTCCTCTTTCTCTCTCTTCTGGAGCATTATCAATTTGATCATAATCCATAAAAGCTGATTCATTTTTTGTTGCAAGAACTGCTGTAATTGCTGCAGTTAATGTAGTTTTACCGTGGTCAACGTGACCAATTGTACCGATATTTACGTGTGGTTTACTTCTGTCAAATTTTTCTTTTGCCATAATTTTTCCTTAAAGATTTTTTTATTATTACCCTCTGAGTAGATAAGCCTTTGGCTAATCTATTCAAAGGGACTATTATTATTTATTTCACTCAATGTTCACTTATTATAAGTGGTGCCTACGATAAGAGTTGAACTTACGACCTCTTCCTTACCAAGGAAGTGCTCTACCCCTGAGCTACGTGGGCGTAATTTTAACTTACTGAACCTAAAAATAAAATAAAATGATGCATTGGAATTATGTAAATTTACAAATTTACTATTATACTGAGTATTTATACGAATGTTCGCAGTTTGTTTCAGCTTCCAGTGAATCGATTGGAGCGGGTGACGCGACTCGAACGCGCGACAATCTGCTTGGAAGGCAGAGGCTCTAGCCAACTGAGCTACACCCGCAATTTAAAAGTGGTGGTGAGGGAAGGATTTGAACCTTCGAAGCCTAAGGCAACGGATTTACAATCCGTAGGATTTGACCACTCTCCAACCTCACCATATACCTGGTAATAGCGCTGATCTTAATTTAAGATGAACACTTTAACAATAAAATGGAGCTTCAGATAGGAGTCGAACCTACGACCTGCTGATTACAAATCAGCTGCTCTACCAGCTGAGCTACTGAAGCATACAAAAACAAATGGTGGCGCGGGACAGAATCGAACTGTCGACACAAGGATTTTCAGTCCTTTGCTCTACCGACTGAGCTACCGAGCCATCTGTTTGTTTTCGTGCTGGAATTATAATCAAGCTATACTTATAATAACCTTAAAATAATAATAAATTTTCATAATTTGTATTTTTTACCATAATTTCATAATTATATTACTATAAAATATGGATTTCTTAAATTCTCTTTATTATATGAGATCTCTTTTAAAGAATTATCTTGAATATAGTCTATGGGTAAAATAGTTTTATCATACAGATAAACTTTTTTACCAGATTCTTCTACTATTATATGTGCAGCTGCTGTATCCCACTCCATAGTAGGTGCCAATCTTGGATATATATTTGCTAAACCTTGTGCTACCATACAAAGTTTAAGACTACTTCCTTTTGAAATTAGATCAATCTTTATAAATTTTTCTTTTAAATTTTCTATAAACTCTTTTGTTTCGTTTGAAAGATGTGATTTTGATGCCACAATTGTAAAATTGTTTAATTTACTATTTATTGGCAATTTATATTTAACAGTACCATCTATAAGATAAGCACCTTTGCCTTTTTGTGCGTAATATAACTTATCTATAACAGGAGCATAAACTATACCTAAAATTGATCTATTCTTATGTATTAATGCTATATTAATGGTAAATTCGCCATTTTTCTTTACAAACTCTTTTGTACCATCAATAGGATCAACCATCCAAAAATAATCCCAATTTTTTCTTATTTGATATGGTATAGTTTTTTCCTCTTCACTTAAAATAGGATATGGAGATATTTTTTTCAAACCATCTATTATAATTTTATTGGCTATCTTATCTGCTTTTGTTAAGGGTGAATTATCATCTTTATACTCTACATCAAAATCTGTATTATAAATTTTAAGTACCTCTAGTGATACTTTTTTTACTATTTTTATTAAATCTTCTATCATAATATTGCTCCAATTTTATTTTGTAATATCCATATCTTTTTTATATATTTTTGTTTTGATATCAAAAATACCCAAAAGTGTACTAAAAAGATTATCTTGTGATAAACTTTTATCTTGTTTTGATTCTATTTTAGATTTATCTATATTAAAATTATTACCAAACCAAATCATAGCACCTATATGTCTTTGAGCTTCGGGTGCCATAAAATAAGGCATTCCATGAAGATAAATTCCATTTTCACCTAAACTTTCACCATGATCTGAGATATACAACATAGAAGTTTGATAAGAGTTATTGTAAGTTTCTAAAAATTTTATTGTTTTATCCAAAAAATAATCTGTATATAAAATAGCATTATCGTATCCATTTTGAATCTCCTCTTTTGTACACTTTTCCAATTGATTTGTTTTACAAACTGGTTTAAATTTTTCAAAAGATTTTGGATATCTTTTATAATATGCAGGACCATGATTTCCCATTTGATGCAATACAATTAAGATATCTTTATCTTTTTCTTGTTTTATAAAGTTATCAAGACCCACTAGCATACCCTCATCTCTTGGTTCTTTATCTGTACATATCGTATTTGTTTTACAATTTTTATAATCTTGATATCCTATTCGTTTCATAACACCTTTTGGATCAGAGTTATTATCTCTCCATAATACCTTAATAGATTTTATTCTATTTATTATATCCATTACATTTTCTATTCTTATAGCTTTTTTATAACTATATTCTTCTCTAGTTAAAGGTGAAAACATACAAGGTACACTATAAGCTGTAGATGTACCACAAGAATAAAATTCATTAAAATTAATAAGATCATCTCTTTTTTCTAATAATGGATTTGTATCTTTAGTATATCTATTTAAAGAAAAATGATCAGATCTTGCAGCTTCTCCTATAACCAATATAACTAATTTATGCTTGGTATTATTAGCTCTTACAACTTTAGCATCTAAACCTATCTGTTTTACAACTATTGGACCAGAATTTATTGTTTTATTAAAAAATGAACCTATACTATATATCCAATAAGTAGGATTTGTATAGTATCTAAGAGATTTATGTTCTCTAAAAAATGATGTATAAAATTTACTACTACTAAACAATAAAATAGCAATAAGAACTAAAGATAATAAAATAGACTCTACTTTATCAAAAAGTTCTTTTGTAAATGATTTGTAATCTATAGGTATATAATAAACTATAAAACTAGGGATAATACCTAGAAAAAATATATACAATAATAATGAATTACTAAAAAGATCTAAAGACTCTTTTATATCTGTTTGTAATGCATTTCTTATCATACTATCATCTATAACTATATTATAGCTATTCATAAAATAAGTTGTAAATGATGATATTATAAGTGTAGTTATCAAAATAGGTTTTGTTGTATATCTGGAACTAACGATTACAAAAGATAAGTATATAACAGTAGTAACTAGCAAAGATAAAGAAAAAATATTTAAAATATTTAATCCACTAAAACTGTATACTTTTAAAACTTCACTAAAAAAAGAGTAATTGTAAAATAATACAAAAAAAATAGATATAAAAAAAATTAAAGCTGTTTGAGATATACCTTTATTTCGCATCAAAATAATCTTTCACTTGAGGTAAAAGCTGTTTTTTTATCTCATTATATGTTTTTATAAAACTATTATATTCTTTACCAGCAGGATCCATAAAACTTATATGAAGTTTAGGTATAGGTCTTGGAAATATGGGGCAAGTTTGCTTTGCATTATCACATACAGTAACTATTAAATCAAACTTCTCATCTATAACTTTATCTAATGTTTTTGAATAATATTTATCACTCCATATATTGAATTCTTCTAATACTTTTTTTGCATTAGGATTTACTTTTCCACTAGCTTTTACCCCACTACTTTTTGCTTCTATACCATCTAAATAATTATTAATAAGTGCTTCAGCTATAATACTTCTGCAACTATTTCCTGTACATAAAACTAATACTTTCTTTTTCATAAATATATTCCATAATAAAAAATTTTATAATTTTAACATAATGTTATTAAATAATACTGTTATAAAATTTATAACAAGATTTAAATACCAAGATTAAATATTTTTCCGTAACTCCAATTTAAGCTCCTAGGTGTATAATCTAAAAAAACTAAAATGGAGTAGCGATGTTTAAAAAAATAATGCCCCTAAATGCGATAATCTCACTTAGGATGTTTGGACTTTTTATAGTTCTTCCTGTTCTTTCGGTATATGCACTTGATATGCCAAACTCTAGTCATACCATAGTAGGAATTATTATAGGTGGATATGCAATCACCCAGATGCTTTTTCAAGTACCATTTGGTATGGTAAGTGATAAAATAGGTAGAAAAAAAACTATTATTTTTGGTCTTGTTATTTTTGCTTTAGGATCTTTTATAGCAGGAATTGCAGATGATGTATATACACTTTTAGCTGGTCGGCTTCTTCAAGGTGCAGGTGCTATTGGTTCTGTTATAACAGCAACTATTAGTGATGTAGTAAAAGAGGAAGAAAGAAGTAAAGCTATGGCTATTATGGGTGCTAGTGTTGGTACCTCTTTTGCATTATCTATGCTAGCTGGTCCTGCTATTGCTTCATCATTTGGAGTACCTGTTTTATTTTTCTTTGTATCTTTTCTTGCATTGTTTTCTATATTTGTTCTTATAAAATATGTACCAAATCCACCAGTTATAAAACATACATACCTAGAAAATGATAAGTTTAATATGTTTGCAAATAAAAACTTAATGAAGATGAATATTACAAATATGATAGTAAAAGGTCTTATGACATTTGCATTTATGATAATCCCTA
>Ga0256837_1000536_pt1 | contig 31281 bp, 25 predicted proteins | sample 4562384metaG_FD_185976 | JGI IMG/M metagenome (GOLD analysis project Ga0256837, IMG submission 185976) | Hydrothermal vent microbial communities from Guaymas Basin, Mexico - 4561-384 | ecosystem: Environmental > Aquatic > Marine > Hydrothermal vents | place: Mexico: Guaymas Basin | collected... | reverse complement strand
GATAAACTTGTATTAAAAATGTATTTATAATGTAATTAAAGTGAGTATTTAATGAGTAGAGATATCAACGTCAATAAAAAGAATTTTATTATTGGTTTACTAATATCTATTATATTTATATCTTCTATTTTTACTTATATAAATATTCAAGAACAAAAACAAGTCACACAAAATAAAATTAATGAAATCAACTATATCACACAAAATATGATCGATGGAAATATTATATTCTTTAGAAGATCATTAAGTCAGATGTTACTACAAATAATTAAACATGATAAAAATTTTAAACAAAGTATTATAAATAATGATTTTACTCAAATAAAAATAACTATGGATAAATATTTTAAAAGATTAAGAAAAATAAATAGATATATTAATACATTTCATCTAATTTCAAATGATAATATTTCTGTATATAGGGCACATAAACCAAATTTTAATGGTGATGATTTAACTAACATTAGACCAATAATTACAAATGCAAACAAACTAAAACGATCAAGATATGGATTTGAAAGTGGAAAGTATACAATGGCTTATCGTATTGTCTTTCCAATTGAATACAACAAAATCAATTATGGGATAATTGAATTAGGTGTCGATCCTAAACTATTTGTATCATCATTTATACCTATTCAAAACAAATTTCACTCTACTATAATTATAAAAAAACATTTATTTAATAACGATGAATTAAAAAATAAAACAATTATTAAAAATAAAGATTTTTATTTAATAAATCCTAATAAATTCTATAAAAATATATTTTCAACTATGCATATTGATAAAATTAATGAAATCATAAGATATAGTAATCAATACTATTCAATATATAAATATATTTTAAGAACATATAATAATGAAGTGACTGGTGCAGTATTAATGGCTACAAATATTTCCAATGACTATAAGAAACTTGATGAACAAGTTATAACATCAGTTATAAAACAATTAATTCTTAGTTTTGTAATTATAATAATTGTATTTTATGCTTTTAGTCTTTATGATAAAATGATTTTAAAGTTATATAAAAAAGAAAAAGAACATGAACAAACTCTATCTCAACAATCAAAACTAGCTTCTATGGGTGAAATGATTGGAAATATTGCACATCAATGGAGACAACCATTAAGTGTAGTTAGTACAATAGCCAGTGGAATGAAAGTACAAGATGAATTAAATATATTAAGTAAAGATGAAATAGCAAGATCAACAGATGAAATTGTAAAATACACCCAATATATGTCAAAAACAATTGATGATTTTAGAGATTTTTTTAAACAAGATAAAGAAAAAACTATGTTTTCATTAGAAGACGCATTAATTAAAGATTTAAAACTTATGAAAGCTAGTTTTACAAATAACTATATAAATATTATACATAATATTGATCCAACAATAGAAGTATATGGATACAAAAATGAATTAACTCAAGCGTTTTTAAATATTTTAAATAATGCAAAAGATCAATTATCAACTTTAGATGATGGAATTCCACGACAAGTTATTATCAATGCAATGCAAGCTAATCACTTTATTTATATTACAATTACAGATAATGCTGGTGGAATCAAAGAAGATATTATAAATAAAATATTTGATCCATATTTTACTACAAAACATAAATCTCAAGGTACAGGAATTGGATTATATATGACAACTCAAATTATAAATCAACATTATAATGGATCAATTGATGTAAAAAATGTAAACGTAAGTGTAGAAGATAAAATGTACAAAGGAGCTCAATTTATAATTAAATTGCCATTGTCTTAAATTGGTGTAACGATAAGCCGCGTTTTGTCATGAATGATAATTTATCTAGTCTTCAAATTACTTAGAAGATCATGCGAGAAACAAAAATCGTGAAACTTATACCACGTTTCTCTTGCTACAGGTTGGGTTTACATAGCTATAATGATTACTCAAAATACTGGTAGGCTCTTACTCTACCGTTTCACCCTCACCTATTATTAAAATAGGCAGTTTACTTTCTGTTGCACTGTCCCTTGAGTTGCCTCAGCCATTATTTAAATGGAACCTTGTTTCACAGTAGCCCGGACTTTCCTCTTGAATAATAATATTCAAGCTATCATTTATTACACCAAATGGCATTTTAACATAAAATATGTTTAAATACCAGTATGAGAAATCCAATTTTACTATTTATACTAATAATACTGTTAATAACAGGATGTACATCAAATCAAAATCCCAGTATAAAAAAACTTTTACAAACTAATAATGCGACAATTACAAATTTAAATTATAAAGATAATATTAGACAACTTTTAAAATATCAAAAAAAACTAAACCTAAGAAATCCAAAAAAATATAATCATAAAACAGATCAAATTATTTATAATAAAATTAAATATTCTAAAAATAACTTCTTTTTATTTGGAAATCAAACCAAACAGATGAAGCACTATCAAGATTATTTAAATTATGCGTTTAATAAAAATGATGTAAAGTATAGATCTGATTATTTAATTCTGGGAATTTACAAACTCCTATACGATACATACGAAATGAAAAATTCTCATAAATTTACAAGCTTAAGTTATGATGTAAATAAATTTAATAAAGCATATAAACTTATGCGTATAATTCAATGGAAAATTAAACATGACAAAGATATACATGGGGAATATCTATTTAAAACATGGCAAAACAATTGGCAACTTGAACTAGCAAAAAGATTAAAAAATGGTGAAAAACCATCATGGAAACTTATTCAAGACCTTGAATATATTAAAAATAAAAAGGAAACTATATTTGATAGTTCTAATGTATCTTTTGAAATACTAACAAATAACATTATTCAAAATATAAAAAGAGATATTGAAGCTATGGGTCAAGAACCATCAGATCTAGCGCTTGATGCTTTATCATTTTTTATTTTCTTATAATATCATACTCTTGTGGTGCATTAAAAACAAATAATTTATCATCTATATGTTGATTATAAATTGCATCTGTAAAAACAATGTTTACTTTATTTTCAAGTGTATCTACATAACTAATATGATCAATCTTATTTTCTTTTGTATATATATTATATTTAATATTATTTAATTCAGTTATATAATGATTTTCTTCAATTAATTTTGCATTATTTAGCATATCAAAAAGATTTATCTCTTGATCAGTTCTTGTATATATTGCCTGTTCTAATTCAGGTTCATCAATAATTACAAAATTACCATTTATATATACATTTTTTACTATTGGAGTTTTATATTTCCATAATATATTATTTGGTTTTAAAATAAATATATCACCATTATATTTCAATACTTTTCCAGAAGGGTTAACAATAGTTTGTACAAATTTAGCTTCAAATGTTTTTATAGAAGAAAAATCTAATCCAAAAATATAAATAGTACTCATAAATAAAATTAATATAGCTTTCATCAATATCCTTAAAATTAATAAAAAGATTATAACCAAATTTCTATAAATCAAATCATTTAGTATTATACTTAACAAAAAAATTTAAAGATAAATATAACTTAAGCTCCTAAATAAATGGCATAACTATGACACAATATGATTTTATACTTGAATAAGCATAAATGATGCTATTATTTATCTATTATTAATCCACATTATCCTATAATCGCGAGATATTACACATAGGAAAAAACATATGATCAATATTTTTTCAAAGATATTTGGAACACAAAACGACCGTGAGGTAAAAAAATACCAAAAACGAGCACAACAAATCACAGCACTTGAATCAACTTACGAGCCAATGAGCGATGATGAGCTAAAAGATACATTTGAGCAGTTAAAAGCACAAGTACAAAATAAAGAGAAAACACTAGATGATGTTTTAAACGATGTATTTGCAATTACTAGAGAAGCAAGTAAAAGAACACTAAATATGAGGCACTATGATGTGCAACTAATTGGTGGTATGGTTTTACATGATGGACGAATAGCTGAAATGAAAACTGGTGAAGGTAAGACTTTAGTTGGTACTTTAGCATTAGTATTAAACACAATGGAAGGCAATAGTGCACATGTTGTAACAGTAAATGACTATTTAGCTAGTCGTGATGCAAGAGAACTTGAGCCATTATTTAATTTCTTAGGATTAAGTGTAGGTATACTAACTGGTGATTTACATGATGATGAAGCAAGAAAAGAACAATACGCATGTAACGTAGTATATGGAACAAACAATGAATATGGATTTGATTATCTAAGAGATAATATGAAATATGATATCACTGAAAAAGTTCAAAGAGATCATACTTTTGTAATCGTTGATGAAGTTGATTCAATTTTGATTGATGAAGCAAGAACTCCACTTATTATATCTGGTCCAACAAATCATAAGAGTGAAAACTATATTTTAGCAAATCAAATTGCTCTAAAACTTGAAAAAGGTGAGAGAATTGAACCTAAAAGAGCTGATGAAACAGCAATAACAACTGGAGACTTTACAGTTGATGAGAAAAACAAATCTGTACTTTTAACTGAAGATGGTATTACTCATGCTGAAGAATTATTTGGTATAGAAAATCTTTATGCACTAGAAAATGCTGGTTTATCACATCATCTTGATCAAGCTTTAAAAGCAAACTATATTTTTGAAAAAGATGTTGATTATGTAGTTAAAGATGGTGAAATTCTAATTGTTGATGAATTTACAGGTCGGATTAGTGAAGGAAGAAGATTTTCTGATGGACTTCACCAAGCTCTTGAAGCTAAAGAGGGAGTTGAGATAAAAGAAGAATCTCAAACATTAGCTGATATTACATTTCAAAATTATTTTAGAATGTATAAAAAATTATCAGGTATGACAGGAACAGCACAAACAGAAGCTACAGAATTTGCCGAAATTTATAACCTTGATGTTGTATCTATTCCTACAAATGTTCCAATTCAAAGAGATGATAAAAATGATTTAATCTATAAAAGTGAACGAGAAAAATTTAATGCAGTTGCAAATAAGATTAAAGAATATCATGAGAAAGGTCAACCGGTACTTGTAGGAACTGCTTCAATTGAAAAATCTGAACACTTACATGATTTACTTAAAGAGCAAAAAATACCTCATACAGTTTTAAATGCAAAACAACATGAAAAAGAGGGACAAATAATCCTAGATGCTGGTCAAAAAGGTGCAGTTACAATTGCTACAAATATGGCAGGACGTGGAGTAGATATTAAACTTCCTCAAGAATGTAAAGATCTTGGAGGTCTTGCAATCATAGGAACAGAACGTCATGAAAGTAGAAGAATTGATAATCAACTAAGAGGTCGTTCTGGTCGTCAAGGTGATGTTGGTGAATCTCAATTTTTCTTAAGTCTTGAAGATAATCTTTTAAGAATTTTTGGTAGCGATAAAATTGCTGGTATTATGGAAAGATTAGGTATTGAAGAAGGTGAACATATAGAATCAAAAATGGTTACTCGTGCAGTTGAAAATGCACAGAAAAAAGTTGAAAGTATGCACTTTGAAAGTAGAAAACATCTACTTGAATATGATGATGTAGCAAATCAACAAAGAAAAGTAATCTATAGTTTTAGAAATGACCTTTTGAATCCTGATTATGATATCGCATCAAAACTAGATGAGAATATGGCTGAATATGCTCAAAATCTATTAGCAAATGCAAACATTGTAGATGGTATGGCTTCTGAAGATTTTGATTTTAATCATATAGTTGTAAAAATGAAAGAAGAACTAAATCTAGACATTACACAATCTCAAATAGAAGGTTCTTCATATGATGAAGTTTATGAAAAAGTTTTAGCTTTATTAAAATCTGAATATGATAAAAAAATGTCTCTTCCTGCACCTGAACAAAGAAGTGAAATAGAAAGAATTTTATACCTTCAAATCTTAGATAATGCTTGGAGAGAACACTTATACTCAATGGATACACTAAAGACTGGTATTGGGCTACGAGGATACAATCAAAAAGATCCACTAGTTGAGTATAAAAAAGAAAGCTATAATATGTTTATTGAATTAATTGAAAGTATTAAAAATGAAATTATTAAAGTTTTATTTACTGTTCAATTAAGATCACAGGAAGAGGAACAAAAAGATCAAGAGATTCTTGAAAAGATGTTAGAGCAAATGGAAAGTGAAACTGAAAATATCACTACAAATTTAAATCAAGATGAAACTTTATCTACTCCACAAATTGAGAAAAAAATTGCAAGAAATGAGCCTTGTCCTTGTGGTAGCGGTAAAAAATATAAACAATGTTGTGGTAAAAGTGGACCTAAAAGAGGCTTGGTAGCTAACAACTAGTGAATACAAAACTTATAAATTTTATTGTTAAAAAATATCTTAAATTTGACAATAAAAATCCATTTATCTCAATATCAGCACTTCTAGCATTTATAGGGGTTGCTGTTGGGGTAATGGTATTAATTGTTACTATGGCAATTATGAATGGTACTCAAAAAGAATTTGAAAATAAACTTTTTACTATGAATTATCCACTTAGTATATATGCTAAAACTCCACTTGGAGTAAACCAAGAACTTTTAAAAAATTTAGAAAATAAATTTCCTCAAATGCAATTTTCACCGTATATTTCATCCCAAGCTATTATTCAAAATGGTGATTCTATGAATGGCGGTATATTATTTGGTGTAGATTCACAAAAAGAAGCATTAATAAACTCAATATATAAGAAATCTTTGCCAAAAACAAAATTAAAAAAATATGACCTTATAGTTGGTGCAGGGATAAAAGATGAATTATATTTAAACTTAAATAATAAAGTTACAATCTATTTTACATCAATAAACCCTACAGGCTTTTCTATGATGCCAAAAATGAAAAGGTTTACATTTAAAGGTAGTTTTGAATCAGGACTTCATGCTTATGATAAAGCATATATGTATACATCAATTGAAGCATTACAAACTATTCTAAAAAAACCTAAAAACATATATGATGGTATACATATATATACAACCAAACCATTTGAGGATATTAAAAATATTCAAAAATCTATTCCACAATTAGAAGTTGGAGTTATAGGTTGGTGGGAACAAAATGGAAACTTCTTTTCTGCTATGCAAATGGAGAAAAAAGCTCTATTTATTGTATTGATGTTAATAATTCTTATTGCATCTTTAAATATTATATCATCACTTCTTATGACAGTTATGAGTAGAAGAAAAGAGATTGCCCTACTTTTATCTATGGGTGCTTCTAAAAAAGAGATCAAATCAATATTTTTAAGACTAGGAAATATTTTAGGAATTGGTGGAATAATTTTTGGTATAGCATTAGGATTTGGAGGTATATTTTTACTTGATAACTTCAATATCATTTCACTTCCAGCTGATGTTTATGGTACATCAAAACTACCTTTGGATTTAAACCTAATTGATTTTATATCTATTATAGTTGGTGCGGTTATTATTGTATTTCTATCTTCATTTTATCCAGCATATAAAGCAACGAAAATTGATGTTTTAGATGTATTAAGAAACGAATAAAAAACACTTATTTATTTTTAGTATTTATCTCTTCACCAATTTTTTGTATTGCTTTTACAGGTAAGGTAATAATTCTTCCTATAATAGAAATAGGAGCTTTAACTGCACTAGAAGCTGTATTTGTAGATATTTTAATATCATCAAATGTACCTTTTATTTTTGCTTTAACAGAAAAGTTTTGTTCATCACCTAAAATAATATAATTAACTAATGGTATTTTACCTATAACATCACTAGCACCCTTAAAAAAGCTTGCATTAAATATCCCATTAATATGATCATTACTAAAATTTAGATTCATTTTTCCATCTAAATCAAGACCATTACCATTTGTTTTTACTTCATACATATCTAAATATTTTGTATCAATATTATATTTATATTTAATATTTCCATGTTTAATAAAATAACTATCCAAAGTAGTTTTTTCTTTTTTATCATTTGTTTGTATAATAGCTTTAGCCTTTGTTTTTGGCTCTATTAAAACATTTTTAATAATAATCTCTCCATTATAAATATTTTTTGTTGCATATGCACTTAAATCAAATTTACCTGATTTTATAAAATCTTTTTTTGTTAAGAATTTAAAAAACTCAGGTGTAATATCATTTATACTCAAAGTTTTTTCTTTTAAATTATTTATATATTTCATATTTGTAACTTTATACTGATTTGTAAATGATCTTAAAATATTATCTTGGAAACTTATCTCAAAATTATCACTAAGAATTTTATATTTATTATCTATTAATATATTTGATTTATTACCATATATTCTTATATCTTTAAACTTATTATTTGATTGTTTTGATTTTGTATTATAAAGTATATCTACATTTTTTAGATGTAAAATATTTGGTTTATTAGTATATGAAATTCTATTATCTTTTGAATTTATTTTTATATTTGATTTGTTTATTATTCCATTTAAATTTAAATTATTAATTCTTTTTTTATTAATCATTAATGGTAAATCTAAATTATTTAAATTTGCTTCAAATGTAAGCATATTTTTTGTATTAAGGTTTAAAATTAAATTTCCATTATTTAATTTATTTTCTTTTAGAAACGGTGAATAAGGAACTATTTTTTTAATATCTTTAACATAAACTTTAAATACTTCTAAATTATCTACTAGTTTTAAGTTTAATTGCTTAATATCAATATTAAGTCCATTTGAAAAATCTACTTTTAATTTTGATGAAATATTATGTATATTTAAAAATACATATTCATCATTTTTAATATTATATTTAATATTTGTTGCTATTCCAGCAGCTTGTTTTGTTTTTAAATTTATATCTAAATCTAGTTTCATAAATAAATTTTTATCATAAAGAAGCGATGATTTTATAATTTTCAAATTATCATTGTTTAATTTTACAGTTGCATCAAGTGCCTTAAACTTAAAATTTTTTATTTTAAATGTAGAATTTTTAGTTTTAAATGTTCCATACAAATTTGTTTTAAACTTACCAAATAGATCAATTTTTATTTTTAACTTAGAATTAGTAGATCCACTTAATTGTTCAATAGGTATAGCTCCGCCAAATGCTTGAACTATTTGAATAATATCTTTTGTAAGTTTATTTTTTGTTTTAATATTTATTACAATATTTGGTTTTTTACCCATAAGTGAAGATATTACCACATTGCTACCATATACTTTTATGCCACGATATGTTGGATTTTTCATATTAAAATATAAATTATCATTTTTATATGTTATTGATAATAATTTTGTTTTTATTGGTTTAAGATTTTTATGATAAATTATACTTGCATCTTGAACTTGAGCATCACCTTCTAATTTCACTAATTTTGGTTTATCACCTGTTATATCAATTATTCCCATAAGATAATTTAATTTAAATTTTCCAGTAATATTATCATACATCCATGATTCTATAATTTTATGTAACCTTATAAAATCTTTTACAAATCTTATATTTTTCATTGATGAACTATCTATATGAAACTCTATTTGCTTTTTATTTGCAATACTATTTATAGTTCCTTGAAGCTCTTTATAATAAAAATTTCCAGTTAAAAAAGAACTTTCCTTTTTAAGATCCAGTTTTATTTCACCATCGAACATCATTTTATAATCTTTTAAATATAAAGAATATAGGTTTAAATTAATTGTATTTTTTGAAAATTCTGGTTTAACTGAGATATTTACTAAATTATTATCAAAATATATATTTTCATCATTGTATGAAACAATCATATGCTGCGAGCCTATAATTAAATCTTTTATATCAATTAATGTAAAATATTGTTTTAGAATTGGAATATATTCTAAATCTTTTTGTATATCATCTAATGAATTTGTATTTTTTAAATTACTATTTATATTTGGTATTTTTAATTTATTTATTTTTACAATTAGCTTTTTATCTAATTTTATATACAATCCGTTTACTGAAATATCTTTATATGAAAATGAAGATATATTTAATCCATATAAATATAGATATAAACCAAAAAAAAGAAGTATTGTGAATAAAAAAGAGATTGTAAAAAGTATTGTTTTTTTAAGTATAGATATCATTTTAATGGCTATAATCTCTCTTAGTTTTTATTTAACGCTTACGGTTAACACACTTCAAGTAATCAAAATACCTAAAGGTTCAACTAAAAGTATTATAACATATCTAAACAAAAATGGATATGATATGAATAATCTTGACTATTATTTAATACGTTTTATTGGTTATCCACAAAGTGGATGGATTGATCTTAAATCTACAAAAATGACAAGAGGTGATTTTTATTATAAATTAACTACATCAAAAGCTGCTCTTAAAAAAATCACTCTAGTTCCTGGTGAAACTTATGTTTATTTTTTTAAAGATATAGCTAAAAAATTCAATTTATCTTATGATAAATTAATTAAATATTATAACCAATATAAAACTAAAGATGATGGAAATATCTTAGCTGAAAGCTACTCTTTACCAAGGGGTATGGATGAGCAGAGAGTTGTATTATACCTGATTAATTATACAAAAAAACAATATAAAGAGTACAGCTACAAAATATTTGGAAATTATGATGAAAAAAGATGGTATAACTATATTACAATAGCTTCTATTATAGAACAAGAAGCTGCAAATACAAAAGAGATGCCAATAGTATCATCAGTAATTCATAATAGACTTAAAAAGAATATGCCACTACAAATGGATGGTACTCTAAACTATGGTAAATATTCACATGATAAGATTACACCAAAACGACTAAAAAATGATAAAAGTAGCTATAATACTTATCTAAATAAAGGTTTACCAAAAAATCCTATTTGTTCAGTTAGCTTAAATTCAATTAAAGCTGCTATATTCCCTATTAAAAGTGATTATATATATTTTATGCGTAATAAAAAAACTGGCACTCATGATTTTACAAAAAGTTACAATTCACATTTAAAGAACATTAATAAACAAAAAAGTGTTACGAAACAACACAATATAAAATCACTATTTGATACAATATAATTAATATATCTCTTCTATGTGAATTATTGAAACAAATAAACTCATTTTATTCCTACAAATAAAAAATAAACGATAAAACTATTAACATTTTGTTATACTTTTTGCATAAATTTATTAAAACAAGGAATACATATGTCTAAAATTATATGGTCAAAAATTGATGAGGCTCCTGCCTTAGCTACTTACTCACTTTTACCAATCGTAAATGCTTTTACAAAAGCTGGTGGAGTTGATGTTGTAACATCTGATATTTCACTTGCAGGTAGAGTTTTATCTGCTATGGGTTTAGCTGAAGATGAACTTTCTAAATTAGGTGAATTAGTTCTTAAACCTGAAGCTAATATTATCAAACTTCCAAATGTATCAGCTTCTGTTGGTCAATTAAAAGATTGTATAGCTGAGCTTCAAGGTCAAGGTTTTGATATCCCTGATTATCCAGAAAATCCAGCAAATGATACTGAAAAAGAGATTCAAGCTAAATATTCAACATGTTTAGGATCTGCTGTTAATCCAGTACTAAGAGAAGGTAATAGTGATAGAAGAGCAGCAAAAGCTGTTAAAAGATTTGCTCAAAATAATCCTCATAGATTAAAAGCATTCTCTGAAAACTCTAAAGCTTATGTTGCACATATGGCTGGAGATGGTGACTTCTATGGTAATGAAAAATCAGTTACTATGGATAAAGCACAAAAAGTAACTATTGCACTAAATGGAAAAGAGTTAGCTTCAATTGATGCACTTGAAGGTGAAGTATTAGATGGTACATTTATGTCTGTTGCTAAACTTAAATCATTTATTGCGAAATCAATTGAAGATGCTAAGAAAAATGGTGTTTTATGGTCAATTCACTTAAAAGCTACAATGATGAAAATTTCTGATCCAATTATGTTTGGTCATGCATTTACTGTTTTCTTTCAAGAAGTATTTGACAAATATGCAGATGTTTTTGCTGAGTTAAATGTTAATCCAAATCAAGGTATGAGTGATTTAGAGAAAAAAATCGCTGGTCATGCAAAAGAAGCTGAAATTAAAGCAGCTTTCCAAGCAGTAGTAGAATCTGATAATCCAGAAATTGCTATGGTTGATTCTGATAAAGGAACTACAAACTTCAACGCTTCAAATGATGTTATTATTGATGCATCTATGCCTGTTGTTGTAAGAGAAGGTGGTAAACAATGGAATAGAAATGGTGATGCTGTTGAGTGTGTTGCAGTTATTCCTGATTCTACATACGCAATGTTCCATGAAGAGATGGTAGCTGATTGTGTTAAAAATGGTCAATACGATGTAACAACAATGGGTTCTATGGCAAATGTTGGTCTTATGGCTCAAAAAGCTGAAGAGTATGGTTCTCACCCTACTACATTTGAATTAGCTGAAGCTGGAACTGTAACAGTTACAGCAGAAGATGGAACTCTTTTAATGAGCTTTGAATGTGAAGCTGGTGATATTTGGAGAATGTCTAGAGCTAAAGATATCCCAATTAAAGATTGGATTAGATTAGCTGTTGAAAGAGGTCAAATTGAGCAAGTTCCTGTTATTTTCTGGTTAGATAAAAACAGAGCTCATGATGCACAAATGATCGCTAAAGTTGAAAAATATCTTCCAGAATTTGATACAGAAGGTTTAGATATTCAAATTATGGATGTAACATCTGCAACTAGATTTACAAATGCAAGAGTAAGAGAAGGTAAAAATACAATCGCCGTAACTGGAAATGTATTAAGAGATCACTTAACTGATATGTACCCTATTTTAGAGCTAGGAACTTCTGCAAAAATGTTATCAATCGTTCCATTATTAGCTGGTGGAGGATTATATGAAACTGGTGCTGGTGGATCTGCTCCTAAACATGTTGATCAATTCTTAGCTGAAGGTCACTTAAGATGGGATTCATTAGGTGAGTTCTTAGCACTTGCAGAGTCTTTAAGATTTATTGCTAGAAAACATGATTCTAAAGAATTAGCTGCTGTTACAGCTGCACTTGATGTTGCAAATGACGGTTACTTAGACAATAATAAAGCACCATCTAGAAAATGTGGAGAGCCAGATAATAAAGCTTCTCACTTTTTTGTAGCACAATACTGGGCAGATGCATTAGCTTCTCAAACAGAAGTACCTGCACTAGCAGAAAAATTTGCTCCTGTTGCAAAAGCATTAAAAGAGAATGAAGAAACAATTATCTCTGAACTTTTATCAGTTGAAGGTAAAGCACAAGATATTGGTGGATACTATCACCCAGATGATGCTAAAGCTGAAGCTGCTATGAGACCATCTGCAACATTAAATAATATTATCAACAATATATAATTTAATTAAATATAAACTAAAAAGGTCAAGTTAATACTTGACCTTTTTTTATGCCTTATATAATATTGTTGTTACATTTTGTTCCATCTATTTCCTCAATTTCTTCATTATAAACAAATTTTTAGAATCATTTGGATATCTTATATAGTTAAATATTAATATATTTTTAACTACAAAATATAATACAAGAGTAAAAGGAGTCATATGAGAGGTAAAAGAGTAGCAATTGTTGGTGTAGGAAATGTTGGTTCTAGTGTAGCATATAGTTTGGTAATGAGCGGTTCATGTCATGAAGTTATGTTAAGAGCAAATAATGTTGACAAAGCTAGAGGACTTGCACTTGATATGTCTCAGGCTTCTCAAGCAGCTAGAAAGCATACAATTGTAAGTGTTGCTGAAACACTAGAAGATGTAAAAGATTGTGATGTTATTGTTATTACTGCAGGAAGTCCAAGATTACCAGGTATGAGCAGAGATGACTTATTACTTAAAAATGCAACTATTATGAGAGACCTTATGCGTAGTTTAAAAGTAACTTCACCTAATGCAATTATTATTCCTGTATCAAATCCACTTGATGCTATGGTATATGTAGCACTGAAAGAATCTGGTTGGAGTAGAAATAGAGTTCTTGGTATGGCTGGAATTTTAGATAGTGCAAGAATGGCTCACTTCGTATATGAAAAACTTGGATATGGTACTGGACAAATCAGATGTTCTGTTATGGGTGGTCATGGTGATGATATGGTTCCACTTCCAAGATTTTCTACAGTTGCAGGTGTTCCTTTAACTGATCTACTTTCTTGGGATGATATTAATGAAATTATTGAAAAGACTAAAAATGGTGGAGCAGAGATTGTTGGTCTTTTAAAAGATGGAAGTGCTTACTATGCACCTGCAAAATCAGCTGCACTTATGGTTGAAGCTGTACTAAGTGATAAAAAACAAATATATCCTTGTGCAGTAATGCTTGATGGTGAATATGGTTATAAAGATGTAGTAAGTGGTGTTCCTGTAATGATTGGAGCAAATGGTGCAGAAAAAATTATTGAAGCAAATCTAAATGATGACCAAGATAGAAAATTTGCAAAATCTGTTGGAAGTGTAAGTGAATTAGTAGAAGCACTATATACAAATGGATTTTATGATAAATAATTCAAAACCTCTTTAAATCTTATTAAAAAAGCGATTATCTATTTTGATAATCGCTTTTTTATTTCTATGTATCAAATTGTTACAATTAATTGTAACTTATATAAATATATTATATAAAAAATATAATCTTAATTTATTTATTGTTATTTTTAGTAATACTTGTTATAAGTTATCATACAAACATGGAGGAAACAATGATTGAAAATGATGTAGTTTCGACCGATATACTTATTATTGGAGGAGGACCTGCTGGATTATCTACAGCAATATCTCTTGCTGATAAGCTAAAGCAAAAAGGTCAAAATAAACGAATATTACTAATTGAAAAAGGTAATTCAATTGGTTCTCATATACTTTCTGGTGCTGTTATACGACCAAAAGTATTTAAAGAATTATTAACAACAGGTGAATTTGATGGTATCCCATTTGAAGCAGCTGTAAACGATGATGTAACTATAAAATTAAATGAAGATGGTACTAGCTATACTTTACCATTTCATCCACCATATATGTCAAATGATGGAAATTATGTAGCATCACTGGGAAAAGTATGTAAATATTTAGCAACTTTAGCTGAGGATAGAGGAGTAGAGATATATACAGGGTTTTCTGTAGATTCAGTTATATATGAAGATGGTAAAGTTGTAGGTGTTAAAACAAAAGACACAGGTGTAGATCATCATGGAGTTAAACAAAAAAACTACCAAGAAGGTACAATAGTAAAAGCTTCAATTACAATTTTAGCAGAAGGTACAAGAGGAAGTTTGGCTAAAACTGTTATTGATAAACTCAATCTAGATAATGGAAAAAATCCTCAAATTTATTCTTTAGGAATAAAAGAGATTTGGCAAATGCCAAAAGGTAGTGTAAAAGCTGGTAGTGTTAAACATACTTTTGGATATCCACTAAGAGACAAGCAAGAATTTGGTGGTGGATTTATTTATGGTATGAAAGATGATAAATTAGCTGTTGGTTTAGTAATTGGTTTAGATTACAAAGATCCATCATTTGATCCACATGCAGCTATGCAAATTTGGAAAACACACCCTGAAGTTAAAAAGATGATTGAAGGTGGAAGCGTAGTTGAAGCTGGAGCTAAAACACTACCTGAAGGTGGTTGGAACTCTGTACCAAAATATTATGATGATAATTTAATGATTGTAGGAGATAGTGCAGGATTCTTAAGTACTGCAAGATTAAAAGGTATTCATTTAGCAGTTCGTTCTGGTATTTGTGCAGCTACAACTGCAGCAAATGCATTAGACAAAGAGGATACAAGTAAAGAATCATTAAAAGAATATGAAAATTTAGTAAATGAAAGTTTTATATATCAAGAGTTATATCCAACTAGAAACTTTAGAGCAGTAATGAATGATGGTATGATTTTAGGTGGAGCTAAAATGGGTATACAACTTCTAACTGGTGGAGCATGTTTATTTGTTCCAAAAGTTGAAAATGATTATGAAACAACATTAACTATAGAAGAGTTTTCTAAAACTGGTAAAGAGACTTTTAAAGAAAGATTTAAAGATAAACTTGAGTTTGATAAAAAACTAACATTTGATAAAGTTACAACAGTTTATCAATCAAAAGCAATGCATGATGAAGTTCAAGTTCCACATCTGCATATTAAAGATGAAAAAGAGTTCCAAAATTCAAACATAGAAAAATATGGACTTGCATGTGCATCATTATGTCCTGCAGAAGTTTATGAACTTCATTTAGATAAACAAGGTAATAAAAGTTTAAGATTGCATGCTGAAAATTGCGTTCATTGTAAAACTTGTGATATTAAAGCACCAAATGGTGCAATTACATGGACTACACCTTATGGTGGAGATGGTCCAGATTATGATGCGATGTAAGGAGAAAAAAATATGGCTTTAACAATAATTAGTTTAATGAAACAAGTTCCTCTTCCATCTGAGATGAGAATGGGTGAAGATGGTTTAATGGATAGAACAAAGGCAAAATCTATTATTAATATAGATTGTTCTTATGCTCTTGAAGCTGGTCTTCAAATGAAAAGTGAATATCCTGAAGATGCAAAACTTATAGTATGTTCTATGGGTCCACCATCTTTTGAAGAATCTTTGAAAAAAGCAATATCTATGGGATATGATGAGGCTTATTTATTAAGTGATAGAAGATTGGGTGGATCTGATACTTATGCAACAGGATTAGCAATATCAACTATGCTTAGACACTTAGGATATGGTAAAGGTTTAAATGAAAACTTTATAATAGTTGCAGGTCGTCAAACATCTGATGGAGATACAGCTCATGTTCCTTCTCAAGTAGCAGAGAATCTTGATATCCCACAAGCAACTTTTATAGAAACAGCAGATTTAATTGATGGACATATTGAAGCAAAAAGAATTATTGAGGGTGGTTATCAAATGATGAAACTACCACTTCCTTGTACTTTATCTTTTACTCCAACAGGGATAGCTCCAAGAAGAGCAACTTTAAGTGGTGCAATAAAAGCTAGAGATGCTCAAGTTACTATGTTAAATATAGATGATATTAATTTAGATGATAAAAATATTGGTTTAAGTGGAAGTCCTACAATTGTAGCAAAAGTAGCTAATATAAAAAGTGAACGAGCTCCTATTAAAATGGCAAACGGACATAATGAATCTGAACTTGTTGATGATTTAATCAAAAATATAAAATCTGGAAAAAATACTTTAGAAGTAAAAGAGAAAAAAGCAGCTAAAGAGAAGAAAAAACCTGAAGGTTTTGAAACAGTTGATTTTAGAAATGGAGCTAAAGGGATATTAACTTGGGCAGAGGTTGTAAATGGTAAAATATCAAGACCATCATTAGAACTTCTAACTCCAGCAAAAGATTTAGCAAACTCTTTGGATGAAGATACAAAAGTTACTACTTTACTAATAGGTCATAATATTGGTGATTTAGCAAAAGAGCTTATATCTTATGGTGCAAATGAAGTAATTGTTGTAGATGATCAAAGACTTGAGGAGTATAGAATTTTACCATTCTCTTCAATTTTTGCACAAGTGATTAAAGAAAGAAATCCTGAAATTGCTCTATTTGCCGCAACTACTGCTGGTCGTGAATTAGCTCCTAGAATTGGTGTTAAAACAGATTCTGGGGTAACTGCAGATTGTACAGCACTAGAAATTGGTGAACATATTGATAGAAAGAAAAAGACAATTTTTTCTCCAATTTTAGAATCAAGAAGACCAACTTATGGTGAATCAAAACTAGCTACAATTTTGGGATTTGTTTGTCCTCAAATATCAACTGCAAGAGCTGGAACATTTGAAGTTCCTACACTTGATGAGTCAAGAGAAGGAACCATTACAAACTTTACACCAAATCTTAATGATGAAGATTTTGTTACTCAAATCATTGAAACTGTAAGAGGTGAAGGTGGTCTGGCAAATCTATTTGAAGCTGATATCATTGTAACTGGTGGTAGAGGAACAGTAAGTGATGAGATGAAACTAATTAAAGATCTAGTAGAACAACTTAACAATCAAGGTATAAATGCAGAATGGGCAGTTAGTCGTCCTGTAGTTGATGAGGGATTATCTGAATATGCAAGACAAATTGGACAAACAGGAAAAACTGTAAGACCAAAAGTTTATATTGCTGTTGGAATTAGTGGTGCAGTTCAACATATAGCAGGTATGAAAGAATCAGAAACTATTATAGCAATTAATCACAATGCAAAAGAAACAATATTTCATAATGCAGATTTTGGTATTGTGGGGGAATATGAAGATATTTTACCAGAGCTTATAGATAAAGTAAAAAATGGATTTACTTTTGGTATAGAAATAAAAAAATAGGAGAGATAATAAATGGTAGGTAGAAAAGTAGGAATAGTAGGAGCTGGATTTGTAGGTGCAACTGCAGCGTATAGTTTAACTATGACAGGATCTTGTCATGAAGTTATCTTATATGATATAAATACTGATGTAGCAATTGGAAAAGCTATGGATATAGGACAATCAACAAACTATGCTCCAAAAGGTACAATTGTAACTGCAGCAAAAGATGCAAGTGATTTAAAAGGTTGTGATGTAATTGTTATAACTGCTGGAGTTCCAAGACGAAGTGAAATGACAAGAGCAGATTTACTTATGATAAATGCAAAAATCATGAAAGATGTTGTAAGTAATATTATGAAATATTCTCCAGAAGCTATTATTTTATGTGTTTCAAATCCATTGGATATCATGACTTATGTTATTCATAAGATGACAGGTTGGAATAGAAATAGAATTATTGGTATGGCTGGAGCTTTAGATGGTGCTAGAATGGCATATCAAATACAACAAACTGTAGGTTATGGTTCTGGACAAACAAGAGCTATGCTTATAGGTGATCATGGACAAAATATGATTCCTATGCCTGAAATATCTGCTGTTGGTGGAGTTCCACTAGATCAAATTATATCTAAAGAAGATATGGTAGGAATTATAGAAAGAACAAAAGATGGTGGAGCTCAAATAGTTAAACACCTTGGAACCAGTGCTTACTACGCGCCAGGTAGAGCAATATCAGTTATGGTTGAAGCAATTTTAGATGATAGTAGAATTGTAATGCCATCTTGTGTTATGCTTGATGGTGAATATGGATACAAAGATATTACTGTTGGTGTACCTGTTGTTTTAGGTGCAAATGGTGTTGAAAAGATTATTGAATTAGATTTAGATGAAGAAACAAAAGCTAAATTTAAAGTATCTGTTGATTCAATTCAAGAAGGTATTGATATATTAAAAGATGAAGGTTTCTTTAATAGTTAATATTACAATAATTCACAATAAAGGGTAAGCTTAATTGCTTGCCCTTTTTTTTACTAATAATTTAATATTATAATGCTAAAATGTAACATATAGTTATTAATGGAGTAATAAATGAGAGAAATACAATACAATGATATAGTAACAGCTATAAAAAATGTAATTATACATTGTGGTACAGTGTTACCACAAGATGCATATAAAGCAATAAAAGACGCACATGATAATGAAAAATCACCTGTAGCTAAAGAGGTTTTAGCACAGCTACTTAAAAATGCAGATATTGCAAAAGATGAAAAAAGACCTTTATGTCAAGATACTGGATTAGCAGTATTTTTTGTAAATGTTGGAGAAGAAGTTCGTGTAATTGGTGGGCTTTTAAGAGATGCTATAAATGAAGGTACTGAAAAAGGATATCAAGAAGCATATCTAAGAGCTAGTACTTGTGAACCATTTTCAAGATTAAACTTAAAAGATAAGATAGGTTATAACTTACCTGCAATTATTCACTTTGATATAGTTGCTGGTGATAAAATAGAGGTTGAATATGCTGCAAAAGGTGGAGGAAGTGAAAATGTATCTAGAGCTACAGTATTTCCTCCAGCTGCAGGAAAAGCTGGAATTATAGAGTATGTAAAACAAGTAATTAGTGATGCTGGTGGAAATCCATGTCCTCCTTTAACTGTTGGAGTTGGTATTGGGGGAACATTTGAAAAAGCTACAATCTCATCTAAACATGCACTTTTTAGAACAATTGGTAGTGTAAATGAAGATCCAGAAATGGCTGATATGGAACAAGAGATAAAAGATGAATTAAATAAACTTGGAATTGGTGCTATGGGTATGGGTGGAACTCAAACTGTATTAGCTGTTCATATTGAAGCAAATCCTTGTCATATTGCATCTTTACCTGTAAGTGTAAATGTTCAATGTCATAGTAGCAGACATGCACATATCACTATATAATTCAAAGGAAAACTAATGAGTAAAACTTATAATTTAACTACACCACTTACACAAGAGCAAACAAGAGAATTAAGAGCTGGTGATATAGTATATTTAAATGGTACAATTTATACTGCACGTGATGCAGCTCATAAAAGACTAGTTGATTTAATTGAAGCTGGAGAGGAGTTACCTTTTGATTTAAAAGGTTCTGTTATATATTTTGTAGGCCCTACTCCTCCAAAGCCAGGTGAACCAATAGGAAGTGCAGGACCAACTACTTCATATAGAATGGATTCTTACTCTCCTACTATGTTAAAACATGGAAGTCTTGGTATGATTGGTAAAGGTAAAAGATCTCAAGAAGTAAAAGATGCATGTAAAGAATATGGTGGTATCTATTTTGGTGCAACAGGTGGTGCTGGAGCTTTACTTGGTAAACAAATCACTTCTGCTGAAGTTATTGCATATCCAGAATTAGGACCTGAAGCTGTAAGAAAAATCACTGTAAAAGATTTTCCTGTAACAGTAATCAATGATACATATGGTGCTGATCTTTACCAAATTGGTAGAGAACAATACGAAGTAAAATAAAACTAACTTTACTATAGATGAGTTGAATTATCAACTCATCTTCTTACAAAATGACACACTTATAAATAAAAACTATTTTATAAATGTGTAAAAACTAAACATAACTTCCCCACTACAAATATAAACATATATTTAGATAATTTATTAAAATCTACTTCGCTATAATATTAAATGTAAATATCAAATCTTAATATAGGAGAGAACATGAATATTCATGAATATCAAGCAAAACAAATCTTTGCTAAGTATGGTGTTCCAACACCAAGAGGTATAATAGCCAATACACCAGATCAAGCCGTTGCAAACGCAGAAGAACTAGGTGGAAGTGTATGGGTTGTAAAAGCTCAAATTCACGCAGGTGGAAGAGGACTTGGTGGTGGAGTTAAATTAGCTAAATCATTAGAAGAAGTAAGAACTCTTGCAACAGAAATTTTAGGAATGACTTTAGTGACTCATCAAACTGGACCAGAAGGTAAACTTGTACAAAAAGTTTATATTGAAGAAGGTGCAGATATTAAAGATGAATTATATTTATCTGTTGTTTTAGATAGAGCTGCAGAGATGCCAATAATTATGGCTTCAACTGAAGGTGGAATGGATATTGAAACAGTAGCACATGAAACTCCTGAAAAGATTATTAAAATTGCAGTTGATCCTGCATTTGGATTCCAAGGTTATCACGGTAGAGAACTTGTTTTTGGTTTAGGAATTACTGATAAAGATGAACAAAAAAAGATGATAAACTTTGCAAAGTCTTTATATAAAGTTTATATGGAAAATGATGCAGAGATGATTGAGATTAATCCATTAATCAAAACAGGTTCTGGAGAATTCTTAGCACTTGATGGAAAAATGGGATTTGATGATTCAGCTTTAGGAAGACATCCTGATATTGAAGATATGAGAGATATATCTGAAGAAGATGAAGATGAGAGAGAAGCTAGTCAATATGGTTTATCATACATTGCACTTGATGGTGAAATTGGTTGTATGGTAAATGGTGCTGGTCTTGCTATGGGTACTATGGATACAATTAATTATATGGGTGGAACACCTGCAAACTTCTTAGATGTTGGTGGAACTGCAAATGCTCAAACTGTTGCAAAAGGATTTGAAATTATTCTTAAAAATCCAAAAGTAAAAGCTATTTTTGTAAATATTTTTGGTGGAATTGTAAGATGTGATAGAATCGCAAATGGTATTTTAGAAGCTACAAAACTTGTAGATGTAAATGTACCTGTAATTGTAAGACTTGATGGTACAAATGCAGCAGAAGCTGCAGTAATTTTAGATCAAGCAGGTATTGAAAATGTTATTAGTGCAACTGATTTAGGTGATGGTGCAAAAAAAGCTGTTGAAGCTGCTGCGGCACAATAAGGAGAATATTATATGTCAATTTTAGTAAATAAAGATACAAAAGTAATTGTTCAAGGTTTTACAGGTAAAGAAGGAACATTCCATGCTGAGCAATGTTTAGCTTATGGAACAAAAATTGTTGGTGGAGTTACACCAAACAAAGGTGGTCAAGAGCATTTAGGTAAACCTGTATTTAATACTGTAAAAGAAGCAGTTAAAAATACTGGTGCAACTGTATCTATGATCTTTGTTCCACCTGCATTTGTTGGTGATGCAGTAATGGAAGCTGCAGCGGCAGGAATTGAACTGGCAGTTATTATCACAGAAGGTGCACCAGTTAGAGATATGCAAGCAGCAAAAGCTTGTGCAGTAAAACATGGTATGAAAACAATAGGACCAAACTGTCCAGGTATTATCACTGCTGAAGAATGTAAAATTGGTATTATGCCAGGTTCAATTTTCAAAAAAGGAAATGTTGGACTTATCTCTAAATCTGGAACATTAACATATGAAGGTGCAAATCAAGTATGTAATGAAGGTTATGGTATCACAACTGCCGTTGGTATTGGTGGAGATCCAATTATTGGTCTTTCATATAAACAACTTCTTCCAATGTTTGAAGCAGATCCTGAAACTGAAGCAATTGTTATGATTGGTGAAATTGGTGGAGATCTTGAGATTCAAGCTGCAAAACTAATTAAAGAGCAGATTACAAAACCTGTTGTTGCATTTATTGCTGGTCAAACTGCACCTGCAGGAAAAAGAATGGGTCATGCTGGTGCTATTATCTCTGGAAGTGCAGGAACTGCTAAAGAGAAAATGGATGCACTAGAAGCTGCAGGAGTTAAAGTTGTAGTTTCTCCAGCAGAGATTGGAAAAGCTGTAAAAGAAGTATTATCTAAATAATATAATTTATACAACATTTATCAACTAAAAAGGTCATTGTTAATTCAATGGCCTTTTTTAATATCTATAACTTAAGAAATTTTAAATCTTATTTCGCTATAATTCGCAATATTATTATGAAGAAGGAATAAATATGAAAAAAACACTTATATCACTATCGTTGATCGCAGCAACGACAGTATTCGCAGCAAGTAGTGCTCCATACAATTTTGAAATCACTCCAACTATTGGAGGAACTCACTCAGAGGGTAATTTAGATTTAGAAGAAGCGCTAAACTATGGTATTAGATTTGGATTAAATAGAGATGATGATTGTCTTGTAGATCAATTTGAATTTGGTTATGAAAAATCTGATAACGTAGATGATGACTTAGCTGGATCTACAGCTCAATATGATATTCAAAGATTTTTTGTAAATGCAGTAAAAATGTATGACACAGGTATTGATTCACTTAAATGGTATGGATTAGCTGGTCTTGGTTATGAAGATATTGATGCAGGTAGATATGCTGAAGATCCAAATAATGATGATGCAGGATTCTTCCAATATGGTGCAGGTTTAAGATATGAATTAGGTGGAGATTATAATCTTGCACTTAAAACTGATGTTAGACACCAAATCAAATTTGATCATGGTGAAAATAGCATGATATACACTGTTGGTTTAGCAATTCCATTTGGGAAAAAACCAGTTCCTGCTCCAGCTCCTGTAGTAGTTCCAGAACCAGCTCCAATGCCTGTTGCACCACCAGCTCCTGCACCAGTTTTAGATGGTGACAATGATGGTGTTATTGATGCAAATGACAAATGTCTAAATACTCCTGCTGGTGTTTTAGTAGATATGGATGGTTGTACAAAAATTTATAATATTAAAGTAAATTTTGATTCTGATAAAGCAGATATTAAACCAGAATTCCAAAGTGAAATTGATAAAGCTACTAAAATTATGAGTGAATATAAAGGTTACAGTGCAATTATTGCAGGTCACACTGATTCAACTGGTAGTGAAGCATACAATAAAAAACTATCTTTAAGAAGAGCTGATGCAGTTAAAAATGCTATGGTAAATCAAGGTGTAGAAGCTTCAAGACTTGAAACTGTTGGATATGGTGAATCAAATCCAATTGCTACTAATAAAACAAAAGAAGGTAGATACGAGAATAGAAGAATTGAATTAACTCTTCAAAAATAATTATACTTTCAATTTCAACAAAAGATTAAATATCTTTTGTTGAAATATATCACTTAAACTACACTAAAACATTCAACAAATTTAAACTTATATATCATAAAGTTACATAACATTTTTTACATAATTTATATTGCTTCAAAATGTAACAGATAGTTCAAAGATTAAAAATAGAATAAAAAATTAAAACATATATTACTCAAAATAAGTTATCCTTTACAAAGATATATTTGAGAAACCATCTCACTTATACTTTTCATAAAAGGAGAAAAAATGGCAATAATTGAAGCACCAGAAAATACGCCTGTATGGGTTGATACATCTAGATGTAAAGCATGTGATATTTGTGTATCAGTGTGTCCTGCAGGTGTATTATCAATGCAATCAGAACCAACTTCAACTTTGGGGGCAATGATTAGTGTAGTTGCACCAGAATCTTGTATTGGATGTAATGAATGTGAAATTTCTTGTCCAGATTTTGCAATATTTGTAGCAGATAAAAAAGAATTTAAATTTTCAAAACTTTCAGATGATGCAAAAGCTAGACAAGAAGCAATAGTAAATAATAATTATAGGTTACCTTCGGGTTACTAAGGAGAAAATATATGGCAACTAGAGAAATAATATCTACTGGTAATGAATTATCAGCAATAGCTGCAGTTGATGCAGGTTGTGAGTTTTTTGGTGGTTATCCACTAACTCCATCAAGTGAAGTAATGCACGTAATATCTGACCTTTTACCAAAAGCAGGTGGAGCAGCAATACAAATGGAAGATGAGATAGCAGGAATCTGTTGTGTTATTGGAGCATCAATGAGTGGGAAAAGAGCTTTAACAGCTACTTCAGGACCTGGAGTATCTTTAAAAGCAGAAAACTTAGGACTAGCACAAATGGCTGAAACTCCACTTGTACTTGTAAATGTTATGAGAGGTGGTCCATCAACTGGTCTTCCAACAAGAGTATCTCAAGGTGATGTTTTACAAGCTAAAAACCCATCTCATGGTGATTACAAATCTATTACTTTATGTGCAGGAAACTTAGCAGAGTGTTATACTGAAGTAGTACGAGCATTTAATCTTGCTGATAGATTTATGCAACCAGTAATTGTACTTACAGATGAAACTTTAGGACATATGCATGGTAAGGCTATTATTCCAACTGCCGAAACAGTAAAAGAAGGAATTGTTCCAAGAAAAAGATTTGATGGGAAACCTGAAGATTACTTTCCTTACGAATGTGAACCAGATCAACCAGCAGTACTAAATCCTATGTTTGAAGGGTATAGATATCACTTTACAGGATTACACCATGATAAAAATGGTTTCCCAACTGAAGAGATTGAAACATGTAGAAAACTTATTCAAAGACTTGAAGATAAAGTTGAATTACATAGAGATGAACTTGAATTAAATGAAGAGTTTATGCTTGATGATATGACTGGAGCTGAAGGTGAAGTGTTAATTATCGCTTATGGTTCAGTATCTCTTGCAGCTAAAGAAGCTATTAGAGACTTAAGAAAAGAAGGTATTAAAGCTGGTTTATTTAGACCAATCACTTTATGGCCAAGCCCAGCAGAAAAAATTAAACACTACACTGATATGATTAAAAATGTATTAGTTGTTGAGTTAAATATCAAACAATATACTGCTGAAGTAGAAAGAGTTTCTTCTAGATTAGATTTAGAAGGTCTTTACAAAGTAAATGGTAGAGCAATCTCTCCAAATGAGATTGTTGATAAAGTTAAGGAGGTATTCTAGAATGGCTTATAATTATGATAAATATTTAAGACTTGAAAAAATGCCAACACTATGGTGTTGGGGATGTGGTGATGGAGTTATTCTAAAAGCTACAATTAGAGCTATTGAAAAAATGGGTTGGAAACAAGATGATGTTTGTGTTGTTTCTGGTATTGGATGTTCTGGAAGATTCTCTTCATATGTAGATTTTAATACAGTACATACAACTCATGGTCGAACAATTGCATATGCTACAGGTATTAAGCTTGCTAATCCAGATAAACATGTAATTTGTGTTGGTGGAGATGGTGATACACTAGCAATTGGTGGAAATCATACAATTCATGGATGTAGAAGAAATATTGATATTAACTTAATTGTTATAAATAACTTTATTTATGGATTAACAAACTCTCAAACATCTCCAACTACTCCTCAAGGTATGTGGACTGTTTCACAAAAAGCTGGTAATATTGATCCAACTTTTGATGCATGTGAATTAGCAATTGCAGCTGGTGCTTCATTTGTAGGAAGAGAAACAATGCTTGATCCTAAAAAACTTGAAAGACTTCTAGTTAAAGGTTTTTCACATAGAGGTTTTTCTTTCTTTGATGTTATGTCAAACTGTCATATAAACTTAGGTAGAAAAAATAAAATGAATTCAGCTATGGAAAATTTAAACTGGATCGATTCTATTACTACTCCTAAATCAAAATATGATAAATTATCACCTGAAGAGCAATTAAACATGTTCCCTACTGGTGTATTAAAACATGATACTGAAGCTAGAGAATACTGTGATATGTATGAAGATATTAAAGCAGTACATCAAGGTAAACGAGCAAAAATCACACAAGATGATTTTGCTAAGAAAATATAAGGAGAATACAATGGCACGAAAACTATTAAGATTTACAGGTGTTGGTGGACAAGGTGTTCTTCTTGCTGGTGAGATTTTTGCAGCTGCAAAAATCAAAGCTGGTGGTCATGGACTTAAAACTGCAACTTATACATCACAAGTAAGAGGTGGACCAACTGTTGTTGATATCACTTTAGATGATGAAGAAATTTTTTATCCATATGCAAAAGAAGGTGAAGTTGATTTTATGCTTTCAGTTGCACAAGTAAGTTATAACTCATTTAAAAATGGTGTTAAACCAGGTGGAACTATTGTAGTTGAACCAAATCTTGTACACCCTACTGATGAAGATAGAAAAACTTGGAATATAATTGAGATACCAATTATTACTATTGCTAAAGAGGAAGTTGGTAATGTTATTACTCAATCTGTTGTAGCTTTAGGTATTGCAAATTGTTTAATGGACGCAGTTGATAAAGATCTTTTAGAAGAAGTTATGCTTTCTAAAGTTCCTGCAAAAGTTCATGAAATCAATAAAAAAGCTTATGCATTAGGTTATAAATATGCTCAAGAGGCTCAAAAATAAAAACTATTTATTAAATTAAATATTTTTAAAGAACCCTAATTTTTAGGGTTCTTTTTTTTTGGCCTATTTTTCTGATGATGTTTAGAAAAGTATATTAAATCTTCTGTATATTTTAATTTAGTTAAATCTATATTTTGTAAAGATTTATCTAAAATATGCATACTACTGATAGCATCACTTAAGGCTCTATGATGATTATCAACTTCAATGTTTAATAACTCTTTTAATGTACTTAAACCATATTTTTCAGATTCAAAAACTTTTTTAGCTAAATCAATAGTACACATTGCTCTATTATTTAATTTTCCTAAATCATTCATTTGCATTGAATATGATATATATTTATAATCAAATTTAACATCATGAGCAACAAATACATCATCTTCTAAAAATATTTTAAACTCTTCTAAAACTGTATGTAAAGTAGGTGCATCTTCTAGCATATCTGGAGTTATATTCGTTACTTCTTGAATATATTGTGGGATCTCTTTTGCATATACTAATGATTCATATTGATCTATGACTTGACCATTTTTATACTTAACTGCACCAATTTCAATAATCTGAGAATTACTAGGTTTACCACCATTTGTTTCAATATCTACTATACAAAATACTTGATCTTTTATTTGTGTATAATTTGTTTTAAGTGATACTTTATTATCTTCATCAATAATTATTGGAAATCCATTAGAGATTAAAAGTTCACACTCTAGTTGAGCATTTTCAAAAAATGTTGTTTGAACCGTTGATAATAGTTCATAAAATTGATCAATTTGAATTGATCCTTTTTTTAATTTTGAAATTACAATATCAAATGATTTCATGAGCAGCTTTTACAAAGTTTTTCATTTTTATTTTATCTTTTTTACCTTTAGTCAATTCAACAGAACTACTAACATCAACTCCATAAAAAGTAAAACCATTTAATTGATTAAGATTTGATTCATCAAGTCCTCCTGCAAGTACAATATTTTTGCAAGAGATATCATTAAACCACTCCAATGCAACTCTTTTGCCCTCTCCTCCATAAGATTCAACAAAAGCATCAACTAATACATATTCATCTTTATCTATATTTAATATATCTTCTTTTGATTTTGCTCTTATAACTTTAATATATTTTACTTCAAGATCACTATAAAATTGTTCAGAAGCTTCAAAATGGATCTGTGCTAAATCGATTTTACATAATTGTGATATATTATTCACAGTTTTTGCATCTATATTCACAAATAAACCCACAACTTGGACAAAAGGAGGAAGTTTTGCAATAATATCTTTTGCAATAAGTGGATCAATATATCTTGGACTTGGTTTATAAAAAACAAACCCTAAAGCATCAGCACCAGCTTCTATAGCATCTAATGCATCATCTAGATTTGTAATGCCACAAATTTTAATTCGCATTATATTTGTAAACTTTTAATTGCTTTTTTGTAATCATCTGCACCATAAACATATGATCCAGCAACTACAACATCAACTCCAGCATCTTTTAATTGTTGAATATTTTTATCATTTACTCCACCATCTACTTCTATTAGACAATTTGGATTTTTTCTATTTATAATATCTTTTAATTTTTTTGCTTTTTCAATTACGCTTGGGATAAATTTTTGTCCACCAAATCCTGGATTTACACTCATCAATAAAACCATATCCAAATCTTCAATAAGATACTCTAAGCTTGATGGATCAGAGTGTGGATTTAATACCATTGCTGGTTTAATTCCTAAAGATTTTAACTTCTGTATAACTCTATGTGGATGTTTTTCACTCTCTAAATGAAAAGATATATATTCAGGTTTAAGTGGTGCAAATAGATCAATAAAAAAATTGTTATCCTCTACCATTAAATGTACATCTAAAGGTTTTGTTGAAGCTTTTGCAACACTACTAACCACAACAGGACCTATTGTCATATTTGGAACAAAATGTCCATCCATAACATCTACATGAACTAGATCACATCCAGCATCACAAATCGCTTCTATTTCTTGTTTTAATATACCAAAATCAGCACTTAAAATTGAGGGAGCTACTAACATATTTATTAAATTCCTTAAATTTTTACTATAATTATTTTTTAAATTAGATTCAATTTTAACACATTTTAAGTTAATTTTGATATAATTCGCGAATATTTTGAAAAAAAAGAGGAACATATTATGTCAAGAAGATGTGCAATATCTGGAAAAGGTCCAATGAGCGGGAATAATGTAAGTCACGCAAAAAATAGAACTAAGAGAAGATTTTTACCAAATTTAAGAACAGTTAGAGTATCATTAGAAGATGGTACAACAAGAAAAATTAAGATCTCAGCTAAAGAGCTTAGAACACTTAAAAAGAACTCATAAAAGCATGAAAGTGCTTTTATGAGCATACTTTCAAAAATTAGAAAACTTCTAGGGTGGAAAGAAAGTAGAAATACTAATCCCGAATATGACTTAAATCCTATAATTTATAGTCAACTTAAACCATTTAGATTACCATTAGTACTAGTTCAACTTCTTATGATAATTGGAACTGTTGGGTATATCTACATAGACAACTTTAGCATATTAGATGCAATTTATCAAACTGGAATAACTTTTACAACTGTTGGTTTTGGGGAAATAGCTCCAATTTCACAAGCAGGTAGATTTTTTACTATTACATTAATCATTTTTGGATTTGCTGTTTTTACTTTATCTACTGCAATTTTAATTGATGCTGTTGTAAAAGGGAAATTGTTTGATCTATATAAGGAGAGAGGAATGCTCTATAAAATAGCACGACTTAGAAAACACTTTGTAATATTTTATCATAATGAATATACATCCCAATTGGCCAAACAGTTTCAACAAAGCCATATACCTTTTGTTGTAGTTGATTCAAATGAAAATATTGAGGCAATTGCAAAAGAGCACAATTATCCATATTATATTAAAGAAGAACCTTATACAGAGAATGCTTTTTTAAAATCACATCTTTCAAGTGCGAAAGGTGTGATATCATTATCAAAAAATATATCTGATAATATTACAAATATTGCTTCTGTTAGACTTTATGAAAAAGAACTTGGAAGAAATCCATATTTAATAATATGTAATGCAGAAACTCAAAATGATGTTGTAAGATTAAAAAAACTAGGAGCTGATAAAGTTGTAGCTCCTACAAACTTAATGGCAAAACGAGTAAGTGCAATGGCAATACGACCAGATATGGAAAATGTACTTGAAGAATTTTTATATAAAAAAGATACACCAATAGATATGGAAGAGGTTATCATTCCAGAACATAGCTGGGTAATTGATCATAAACTTAAAGATATGCATTTAAGAGATAGAAAAAAAGTAAGTATTATTGGTATTACTGAAGCAAATGGAAGATTTATTCAAATGCCTGAAGGTAAAACAGAAATACATGCAAATGCAAAACTTCTTTTAGTAGGAACTCAAGCTGGAATAATAAAAGCTAGAAGATTAATAAATATGAAAACTATGCCAAAAGATTTAGAGATAAGTAGTGTCTCAAAAAAGGATAAATAGATGTTTACAATATTACCTATAAAAGGTACTATAGATCAAATTGATGGAATATATTGTGATGGTATAAGTGCAGGTTTAAAACCAAACAATGCACTTGATATGGGATTTATATATAGTGATACTTTATGTGAAGTTGAAGCAATATTTACAAAAAATAAATTTCAAGCAGCTCCCTTAAAACATTATCAACTCTATCCTAATGATTTTAAAACAAATTTTATTTTAATAAATGCCAAAAATGCAAATGCTATGACTGGGAAAGAAGGTATTGATGATATTAATACAATACTAAGTTCTATAAATATTAAAGATAAGCTTACTAATCCAATTATGAGTTCAACTGGAGTAA
>Ga0256837_1000535_pt1 | contig 31316 bp, 42 predicted proteins | sample 4562384metaG_FD_185976 | JGI IMG/M metagenome (GOLD analysis project Ga0256837, IMG submission 185976) | Hydrothermal vent microbial communities from Guaymas Basin, Mexico - 4561-384 | ecosystem: Environmental > Aquatic > Marine > Hydrothermal vents | place: Mexico: Guaymas Basin | collected... | reverse complement strand
CGATAGCCAACGGAAATATAAAAACATCAAAAGTGATAAACACGGCTAATATATAATTCATTGAAGATATAGTTTCAGTTTCAGTTTTTAATATAAATGTATCACTTACAATATGAAGATAATGAGACTTCATTTATGAAAGACAAACTATCTAACTATATATTAAAACAAGTCGTAGAAAATGGAATACACCCTGATATTGTTACGGTTTTAGATAATCAAGACAAACTGATTGAGTGGTATATCCAAAAGCAGTTTTTAGCTACAAGAGGCTCTGAGATAAAACAGCTAGAGCCTATTTGAACTATAAAGAAACTTTATCACATTCTACAATATGATTTTTAAGTTTATCTTCTTTGGGATTAATGTAGGGGTCATTTTTATAATAGAAGCACTTTTTAAAGTTAGCTTCATCATTGAAGTAAATTCGATAAAAACCAACAGGGATAATGATATTATTTTTTAGCTTTTTTGTAGCACCTCTATAATTTGCAATAGTAACGGAGTGAACATATCCAAGTTTGGTTGCAAGCATTCTTCCGTACTTCTCAACTTTCAACCATGTTTTTTGATTAACCTTTGATGCTTGGGGCTGAATTTGGCTCATATCATAGACTAAGTGCAGTGATTTTTTAGAATAATCAGCATCGGCATCGGCTATAATGAAATGCCCTCTATTCCAAGTTCTACCCATTCCTGTATAGTCACTATATTTAGTACGATATTTTCTAGGAATTGTTTTATTCTCATAGAAGCGAGGTCTTTTTTTAAGATTTACCACATTAACTTTATTGCCATCAAGTGTAGTCCACCCACCTAATGCACCTTTGTACTTATACGAATAACAAACAGTATAAATCTGCTTGTCAATAACTTGGTCGCATTTATATTTATTAATAAAGTCGCTAATATCTGTTGCGGATAACGAATTTACTATTGCAAATAATACAAAAATTAATGATAATATTTTTTTCATAATTAATACCTTTTTATGTTTTGATGTATATAGTTTATTTATATACTTAGTTATTTTAACTTTTTAAAACTATTTATTAAGCACCTAATATTGGTGCTAATATATAGTTATTATATATAGATGTGCCATAGAAATATTGCGGGATTATATTACTCATAACATAAACACTTTTTAATGATTTTTGTGAATAATCATTGTTAGCATCTGGATTTAAGTGACCTCTGTCTGCATGATAAGAGTTTCTTGTGTAATCACTGTATGTGCTTCTATATCGCTTTGGAATATTCAAATCTTCATAAAAGCGAGGTCTTTTTTTGATATTTACTGCATTGACTTTATTTCCATCAAGAGTATATGCTACAAACTTAGCACCTTTCATTTTATAACTGTAACAAGTTTTGAAATAACCATCATTATTCAATACTTGGTCACATTGTTGATTGTTAAAAAACTGCTTTAAAAATAGTCCATTTGACGAAGCAAATAGACCTATCGATAAAAAGAGTAAAGTAAAAAGTATTTTTTTCATTGTGTTTTCCTTAGTTTGTATTATGCAAAATATACCAAAACCAACTTTGGTTAGTTTTAGTGTATTATTTATATTATAGCTTTTGCTTTTCAGCACTTATAAAAATCTTATTTCTTGCATCAGGAGTAAGTAATAAATTATTATTTAAAGTGCTAACAACAAAGTTTTTACATTTACTGTCAGCTTTAATATGTAAACTGTGTGCATTCAGGGATAAAGTAATGCTGTCTCCATCTTCTAAATCATACTTGCCTTTAATACTATATTCAAATACTCTATTTAATGGAGCAAACATAGCAATTTGTATATTTATATTCTCAATAACTGCCTCAAACAATTTCAGCTGTTTATCCCATTCGTGACCTTGTGGCTTATCTTGATATTCTTCTAATTGTTCTGCTAATTGTAGTAAATCACTTTTTTTCATTCTAATTTCCTTAATTTAATTTGTTAGCCAAAAATAATGGGCTATTTGTTTACCCAATGTTTTCTATATTTATACCCAAAAGAACCGAATTCTTCTTCCGCTTCTTCTTCTGTCAATTTATGTGGCTTATCCCACCACTTGTCGTCTTTATAAAATTGATACCAATATCTTTTTTCCTTATTCATTTTCAATCTCCTTAATCAGCATAATACATATAGCTTTCGCCATTGTTGAGGTCTTTAACAAAAAGATACCCACCGCTCATATTTATCTTAACATTTGCATCAAGCAAAGTGTACTCACACATATTTACATAAGACTCATCCTTATTTTCAATATTAAATAAAATTTCGTCTTTTTTTATTTCAAAATCACACTCAACAATCAAATCATTAAGATAGAAGTCGTTCTCAACACTATCTTTTAAAAATTCAACAAAAGAAGTTTTGCTACTATTTAAAAAGTTTGTTAAGATTAATCCATGAGCCCCTAAAGCTTCTTTCGCATTTTCAAAATAGTCAGTATTGTAACTTAAAACTACAACATTTATATTTCCAACATGGAAATATTCATCAACATTTACTAGCATATCTTTCCTTTTTCTATTTAGATTACAATATTATATCATAGTTATGAAAAAAAACAAAGATTTTCCACTTAAAATTACATATGAATAAAGTATAGAAAAAGAAGCGAAATAAAAAGCAATATATATGTGTGTGACTCAGCTATTTTTAATAAAAATATAAATGTTTTTAAAAATTTATTTTTCATTTTAAAAACTCCTTTTTAATTACAATATTATATATTAATTTGTTACTATTTTGCAAGTCTATTTACTAAAATGATAAAAAACAACATTTTTGTAGCAAATTTCTTGAAAACATTAAAAAAAGATATTAGTATTTTAGAAAAGTAAGACAGGAGAAAAAAATGTCAAAAGATGATCTTAGAGAAAAAGCTCATGAAATACTATCTATGAACAAAGAAGAGTTGGCAAAGTTTGCGGAAAGTTTACATTTGAGTTTTATCCAAGGTGAGCCAAGAGAGTTTTTGTTTACTGCTGTGTCTACAAGAGAAAAAGAAATTGCTGAAAAAGTAAGCCCGATGGCTGAGTATTCTTTTATTGAGAATATGGATTTTTTTTAAATGAATGCTTTTAATGAGATAAATAAAGCAATACAAGGAAGAGACACTAATTATGGTCACATGATAGGAAATAGAAAAAATATAGAAAGTCTCACGATTGCGAAACAGGAAATAGAAGAGATATTAGGACAGCAGAGAAGTCAAGAGACTCTTCGTGCTACCTCAAGAAAGATGTCTGTTATTCCTTGTCCTATAACTTGACGAGAAACACCTTTTCTCAAATTGAGTTGAAAATTTTGAGGTAGACCGTGGATATTGGCTATCTCTCAATTTGAAAATTCAGAGTACAAATCAGCACCTTCTGCATATTGCAAAATAGGCTCCGTGTCCAATGTGTTGTAAAGGTATTCGTTTTATCGTCAGAAGGAAGAACACTTCTGATCCCAACACTTTTTGCTCCGTGAATTGCATTTTTTGCAATCCGTGGATGTTGAATTGCTGGTTTCCATTCTCTGCTTGAAATAGGGGTTTCAAGAAAATACTCAATAGTAGGACCATCAGATTGTTCTAAATTATCAAGATTAATCTTTCTGGTCATATCAGCAACGAGAATCCATCTTTTTCTCTTTGTGTGGTTTCCTGCTGAAACGGTTTCGGAAATGTGATACCCAAGCTGTTTTAGGATAGTTTTCAGAACACAGTGGAGCTGTTTTTAGCATTGTAGTGGAAATTATCTGTTCTATTATGCCTTGGACATTTTTGTAAACATAGTATTCAACAAAACCTTGATTATTAGAAGAGAGAAGAGAATACTCTCCCGACTCGTGACCAAGTTCAAAACACTCATCTGACTTTAACCTTGTTAAAATTTCAATAGTATTCATACTAATTCCTTTTTCTTTTAGATAACACAATTATACTATATTTAAGGAAAAATGTTAATATTGAGGTGAAAAAACAAAAAACTAATATAAAAAAAGTTTTTTTCTCATATTTGCATTTTTTTTTCAGTAAAATAAAGAGACGAATTAAAAAGGCAGAAGTATGAATACATCACAGCGAAAAAAAGAAGAAAGAAAAATAGATAATTCACTAGAGTCTCTTGATAAATTCATTGAAGATATCCCAATAAGTTCAATATTCTCTGGAGTTAATATATCAGGGAAAAATATTGACACTTCAAATTTAATGCTAGAAAAGCCAAATCTTGAAAACTATGCCAAATATTCATCAATAATAAAAGACTACTTCATGTCTGTTGAAAAAAATCACAAACAGTTTGCTTTAATGCTTGGAAAATTATTTTCAGACAATAGAGAAAAAAATGTTCAAGAGTTTATAACAAAATTGGAAGATGGAACTTTAAAAACACAACAAGAGGTTAGAAGTGAATTAGAAACAATGCTTGTTGGAGATTCAAACTCAAATTCGCACTCTTTAATATTTGCAATCTCTAAACTTTATGACATGAACAATTCCGTAATGGAAAGATTTAAAGAAAAAGCAAAAAAGCAAAATGAAATCTACAAGTTTTTAGAAGAGAACAAGAGAGTATACGACTCCTCAAAAATTGAGCTTAAAAGAATAATGAATCTTTTTGATTTAAAAAGAGGTGAGGACGATTATAAAAACTTTGCTAGACTTGAAAAAACACTTCAAAATGCACTTGCTGGAGGGGAGCTAAAAGAAGGTAGGGTTGTTAAAGACTACTTAAAAAACTTTAAAGAAAAATTTCCTTCAGAGTACAAGGAAATGGGTGGAAATCACTACAATATAGTTTATGCTGAGTATCAAAAAATAAAAAAAGCTAATGCGATGAAAATGCTTAAAGATACTCACGAGAGATCAGTCTTAGCATCTAGGGTGTTTGTTATTAAAGCACTTCAATCTAAAAGAAGCAAAGCTCTTGGAATGTTGTTTTATCAATCAGGGATGAGTGCAGATGAAATACAAAAAAACAAAATAGAGGTAGAGGATTACATTTCTCAATCAATACAAAGTATAAAGCTTTCAAATCCAAAAGTAGCAAGTGCATTTTCTCCGGAAGTAATTAAGGATATTACAAGGGAAATAACAGAGAGATTTATAGAGGCAAAAACAAAACGAGACAAAGAGCTTTTAGAGGTGATTGACGAAAAGGGAAACAAAGTGTCATCTCTTTCTAACATTCCACCTGACACGGCAATAGAAGAAGAATTTGTCAAGATTACAGAAGATACTATCTATAATTCTATAATGAAGCAACCGTCTTTGACCTCTGGATTGTCAGGATTGCAAGCTTACAATCAAATGGTAAGAAATCATAATGATGATATTGATAGGGGATATAAACAGGGAAAAAAATATGAAGAGCTTGAGGAGGCTATTGATATTCAAAAAAACATTCATCAAGGGAATTATGAGCCACCATCAAGGGGAGGAAAAGACTATAAACTTGCGATGGATGCAATGACTCTTTGGAATATGAGAACTGTTGCAAAGTCAATAAGCAATGGAACTACAACAAAAGAAGAAGCTTCAAAAGCACTAGAAAAAGTTTTTGAATCTGACACAACAAGAGACATTCCCACGAAAGATAAAAAAGTTTTAAAAGACGAATTAATGAACAATTTTAATAATAAAGAGTTCGCACAGTCTTTTGAAGGAAAAGAAGCCAAAGGGATGAAAGTCGGAGACATAATATCTGTATATAATGCAAAGAGATTTTATGCAAACCTATATTCAAGAAATTTACTAGGCACACTAGGAATAAAAAACTACAAAATAAGTTCGAGAAATGCTTTGGAATTGCAAACATGTTTAGAATCGGCAGCATCTCCAAAAATAAATAGCCATTCGGGGGCAAGCGAAATTGGCTCTTGTTTAGAGAAGTATAAAAATAAACTCAAAGAGGATTCTAAAGAGCTAAAACAAGCTGCGTCGCAACCAATGGTTGCACTGTCTGGATTGTCACTGCTTGCTATATTTGCAGCAAGTTTTAAAGACGCGGGAGAATACAGAGTAGAAAGAAACCTAAATCGAATAGAGAGAGAGCGAATAAAAACTATATCTTTTTACAATGAAGCCGTGACTAGCCAAGATAAATATTTTCGTTCTATGATTATAAAAAACGATAAATTTAATATGTCGTCAGATATTGTAGAAAAAAAGAATCTTGATGAGTGGATCTTTAAAGCGATTGAAGCCAAGCATGATTATGAAATATATAACGACACTAAATTGCGAGAAATGGTAGACGATTTAAAGAATGCAAAAACACAAGATGAGTCCATAGAAAGTTTTAGAGAGAATATTAAAAATATTCTTAATAGTAACGGGATCAGAAAACAATTTAATTCTTTTAATAGAGAAGCACAAGCGAAAATGGCACAAGATTTTGAGGAAACAAAAGCTAAATTTCAAGAAAAAATGGGATGGTATGAATCTGCTTTATCTCAAGGGGATTTTGCTATCTATAACGACAATAAAGATGCTTTTTCTGAACAAATAAAAGATTTAGACAAAGCTATGAAATCTGGGGCTTTGTCTCTCAGAGAAGTAAAACAAAATCTTGAAGAACTTGGGCTGAATTTTCAAAAACAAATGAAGATATCCGAAGAGCTCCTAGAGAAAGAAATAAACAGAGAAGCTAACCTTCGCACCACTCTGGAAAAATATAAAGACCCATTGTTATTGACTTCGGAAGACTTGTTGAGAAAAGAAAATCTTCTGAGTGAGTTAAAGAACACAGAAAAAAGACAAAAATTACTTCTTGAATCAACAAAAAATCTTTCTAAAATTGCAACAGAAATGTCAGAATTCAACAGTGCTTTCACAATCTTTAATAAAAACCTTGAAGAAAACCCAAATTTATTTTCACAATCTTTTGCTTATGGGGATGATAAAGAGGCATCAATTGAAGCACTTAAGGAAAGATATCTAAATGGGAAATTTTCTAAAGATACAATAGCTCAAGATTTGAAACTAATTGACGACTTTCAAAATCAAAACAAAAACACTTTTTCAACAAAGCAAAAAAAATCAATTAACCAAATGAAAGTATTAATGAAAAAGCTTTATATAGAGAGTGAAAAAGCGAGAACAGGTGGAGAAAAATCAGATACAGAAATATTTAAAGAACTGTATGATGAAAAGAAAGAAGTTTTATCAACAGCATCCGAGCTAGACTTCACAATACTTAACCAAGCCAATAAAAAAGATGTTCAAGTTATAATGAAAGAAAAAGGTGGAAGCAATGCTCCTAATCAAGAAGTCGAAGAATCAATTAATGATGCACTTGACACCATTAAAAAGAATCAATCAGGAATCTTTGAAGATCCAGAAATGAAGATAAGCAAAGAGGAGCGAGAAACATTAGAAGAGGACACATTAAAAGCCTACAGAACAATTAAAAATAAAGTAGGTATTGATATATCCCTTAATGCAAACAAGGGGACAAAAGAAGGAGAAGGAACAGCTCTGGCGGAAAGAACAGCCAAGTCAATCAATAACGATGATACAAAAGCAATGTATGCAGCTCAGATGTAGTGCTGGTGCAAAAGAAGAGGATTTCTCTGCACCGCAAAGAAAGAGTTAAGAGTAGTACCCTCCATCAACTTTTTTTACACTGCTTGACTGAACAACACAAAATTCTATCATCTCTCTATGAGAAGAAAATTTTTGTGTGTACCCATCTAGTAAGACAACTTTATATTTATTCATATACTATCCTTTTTTTTTAAAATACTAGTGTTTTTTTTACTCTTTTTCAAGAAAGAAAATTGATTATGCCGTTTCAAGATAATAAGATTCTAATTCAGCTTTGATTCCATCGATTTCAATGCGAATAATGACTTTATAATGAACATTCTGACGAGAATTATGATATTCTATCGTTCCCCATGCTCCCAGAGTAGCTTCAGCATCTTCAGGTGAAAAGCCTCCAGTGATATCAGTAATGATTTTTTGTACCATTTTGTCAATATCCTCATCTCTTTTAATAAACTGCTTTCTCGTCTTTAAATCTTCATGAGATATAAAGACGAGATATGCTCCTGTATTATCATATTTTTCTACAGCTGTTTCTATTTTGGCTAACATTTTATATCCTTATTTCTTTTAGATAACGATATTATATTGAAAAATAAACAAAAATACAAGATTTTTTTGTAAATTTCTTGAAAAAGCATGCTTTAAAAAGGTAAAGTACAAAACACCGTAAAGGTAGTAAACAAAAACAAAAGGAAAAAAATGAAAAAAATCATTTTATCAGCTCTGGCAGTAGCAGCAATTACAGTGTCAGCTTCAGCAGCATCTAAAGTAACAGATATGAGTACAGTAACATTAGGGTATGGTTCAGCAAGTTCAACTGAACTTTTTGCATCAAGCGAAGCAGCATACGGAATCAGTTATGATTTTGTTGGGCATGCATTTGAATTCTTACCAGAAGGTGTTGGTGTTGGACTAGGTCTTAATGTGTATGGCATTGGTGGAACAACAACAGTAGCAGCATTAACATCTGCTGGTGGAGAGCTTAAAGTTGGTTATACTCTTGGTGCAAAATTTGATATCCCTGTGTTTGTTCGTGCTGGTGTTGGTTATGGATATACATACAACAGTGCAGATGGTGCGGGTGGACTACAATGGTCAGTTGATGCAAACTGGAAAATATGGAAACATCTTGGAGTTGGTGTAAAATATCAGTCTAACTCAATTGACTATACAGGTGTAAATAGCACAACAATTGACACAACAATGGGATATGTTTCTTATGTATTTTAGTGTCAAATCCGGTCTCTAGACCGGACTTTTTTTCTTTTTTCTTTTTTTTCTGCACTCAGTCCAAGCAAGATTGTTTTTTTCTAAAAAACATAGAATTTCACATTGATTAGAATCAATATTCATCTTAATAAAAGAGTCAAAAATCTCAACATCATCTTTGATATAAGTAAGAAAGTCATCATAAGAAAAAACATTGTGAGATTTGAAAAGCTCCGTATATTTGGTGTTAAACTTTATATATAGATTTTCCAAACTATCACAATACTTGATTTCAGCATCCATACCAAAATTAATAATAGCTTTAAAAAGACTACGTCTGGAAGACAAAGCCCACCCATCCATGGTGGTTATCTTTTTAAATAAGTTATCAAACAGCCATTGAAGTCTGTCAGTGTTAACACAGAGTTCTGTGGCAACCTGACTTACTCTAATTGGAATCTTTTTTTCGAAAGGTTTAAAAAAATCCATCTGAACAGATTCATAAGGAGCTCTCCCTTCTGGGGATATTTTAATCTTACGATGTTTAAGTTTCTTATTTAAAAGAATATTTGTATCAAGAGAGGATCTGAAACATTTTGTTTTTAAGACCATATATTTTGCAACAATATTAACCCAATCTTTATGGATAACTTTTAAGTCAAAATATGTATCAAACTCTTGAGAAAGTTTTAATAAAGTTGGTTCAATGTCTTCAAGTGCTGAAAAAAACGATTCCACTCTCTTTTGAAGTGTTGGAACCTTAATGCCGTTCTCCTCTGCAATTGCCGTATAACTTTTTCCCTCTCGAATACCATTAATAAGATAATCAAATGGCTCTAACTTTTCAAATGCTTCGGTTTTGATTGTTTTGTTTTTTAATATTTTCATCTTTTACCTTTTAAATAATTTTTTTTACAATTTCTTCATCTAATATATCTCAGCAGTTTTCACAGCACCATTCTCCAGAGAGAGATAATCCAAAAGGGTCGTCTCTGCATATTTTTTGCAGATATTCTTGAATTTCTTCAGTTTGTTGTTCTAAATTTCTCATTTTTTTCAATCCTCAACTCACAATCAGCGATAAATGCAAAAACATCATCGGATTGATTACTTTTTCAAATCTGAAACACTAATGGTCCATTGCTTGTTATGAACAACAAACTTGGTTTTTTGATCGAACCATGACGGAATGTTTTTTTTGCAAAGGGTTTTAACACCATCAGTTGACACAAATACACCGTTTTCCCATATTCCGCTGTAAGCAGGTAGTCCACAAGCAAGAATAAAAATTAAAACTACAGATCACACAATAGTCCCTTTCTTTTTAGATAATAATATTATAGCAAATAAACTAAAAAAAAAGCAACATAAGTACAATTTCTTGGAAAAGATATTTAAAATTGCTATGATAAACGAAAAAAAGAATGAAAAATGTATGAAAAATGTATTGATCTAATAATAGAACTGCATGAACTTGCTGGAAAAAGTACAAAGAAAAAAGTAATGGTTCCATACTCGGAGAAGATTAATCATCCAATATTTATAGCAAAAACACTTTGCATTGGTCAAAAAGAAGTGTCGTTTGAATTTATATGGGAGAAAATACATCAAAGAGTTGATGAGTTAAACAACTTTATGAAGAACAGCGATAAGCTTTTCGAGTATATATTAGTGATAGACGAGCAAGGTCTTGTTTTTGAAAAGGTAAAATAATGCTAGACATGATATTTTACTGTATACAGCCAATACACATATCAGAAAAACTATACCAAAAGCTACTACTTGTAAATATGGATAAAGAGAAGCTTGAGAAGCTTTCAGGAGATACTTATGCTCAGCCAAAATGGAAAGAAAATCTAGATAATTATTATACATGTTTTCACGAGATTGTAACAATCAAAGATATATCAAAAAGTGCAAGAAAGCTAAAGCTAGAAATAGTTGAACAGGATATTAATCTAGAGTATCTTGCAAAAGAGATATCTTTTCTTGAATCTGTTGTTATTTTTGACAATATAACAAAAACATTCTTTCTTCTTTTGACTCTTCAGATGAAGACAGAAAACAAAGAATTAATCAATAATCCAAATCTATATAAAGACATCAGAAAGATACTTGTAACAGGGGAAGATTTTTTTTATACAGAAACACTTGCTTCTATACAAAAGGAAGGGTTGGAGGTAGTAGTTAATACTATTGAAAAGATGTTCCCTCTTCAGGACGATAAGTTTAAGATGAAGTATATTGAGAATACGGGGAATATTACAGTCGTTGTTTTAACAAATGGATATACGGGAGACAAAGAGAAAATTATTAAAAAGTTTATAGATCTAAATGTCTCAAGTGAAAGAGTAAGCTATTACAACAATAAAATCATAGAGCTTGAAAGAGAAGGTCTTACTGATTATTATTATTTTGGAGGGAGATTTCACACAATTATTATCAATAAAGAAAAAGATTTTTATAGATACCTTCCAATCCAATATCACATGCAAAATATGTGGTTCTTTATATCAAAACAGTTCAATCACATAATCGAAAACAATGAAGATATACAAGATTTGATTTTAGATAAAAACTTTCAAAAAAATACAAAAAAAATACAAGGGTATTCTGCAAGACTGAGAATGTCAATGGAATCAGATAGCCACATATATGATATGGTTGAGAAGAAATGGAACATAGAGAAAACTCTTAAAGATTTTTGGGCTCACACAGAAGATGAAAAACAAAAAAGCATTGAAAAAAAACTAGTCTCTATTTCAGAGGAAGTTTTTACAGACTCTTTAACACAAACTTACACACGAAAATGGCTAAAAGAGAACATTGTAAATGATGGCAATTTTATACAGGATGGAGTTCTTGGTATATGTGACTTAGATGACTTTAAAACAATAAATGATACATACGGTCATGTATCTGGTGATGAGGTTTTGAAGTATATAGCACATCAATTAAAAAGAGTATCAGAGGATGTCGTTAGATTTGGAGGAGATGAATTTATTGTGTTTTCAGATTCCAAAACAATGGGAGAGTTTTTTAAGAGCTTAAAAATGGTGCAGCAAAAAGTACATGAAAAAGATTTCGTAGTTCAAGGGGACACCAAAATAAAAATATCATTTTCTTTTGGTGTTGATTTTTTTACAGCAGGGGACAACCTAGATCAAGTGCTAAATTCAGCAGATAAGAAACTTTATCAAAATAAGAAAAATAAACAGGATGAACCGATAAGCATTGTTCAAGTAAAGAGTGACACCATCGACAATATGAAAGATGTAGCTCTGCTGTTGAGAGAAGGAGGAGTGATTGCTGTAGCCTCTAAGGACTTTAAGCGAGGGGACAAAATTAGTGGTGGATTAGATGGACAAAAGATAAATGTTGATTTCCTAAGCAGAGAGAGAAAAATCCACAGACTTACTATACAAGAGTATAATTTTACAGAGGATGTTTCCACTGTGTTGGTTAGACCACTAAGAACAAAATTCTTTTATCTATCAAAAAAGATACCATCAAATTGCTCGGTAAAAAAAATTGATGGAAAATATTATGTTGTAGCCATCGAAGATATATCTGTTGGTGATGAGCTTCACCTTAAAAATTAGAATATCTTCTCTGATATTCTTTCCATGTCTTTTTCTATTTTTTCAAAAAAAGACAACAAAATGTCTTTTAATTTTTCCTTCTTCATTTTCAACACTTTTCTTTTAGATAACATTATTATACACTATTGGCAAACAAAAGTCAACAACATCAAAAAAAGGGAAAATGAGGAAAATTTAATGATGTTGTTGAAAAAAAATCCTGTAAGATTAGTACAGGATAATAATAAAGCTCTTAGGCAAAGGGAGGCGCACGTAAGAAGCTTCTATTAAAGGATTATGAAAATATACACTTTAAGACAAATGAAGAACACTATCTTAAAGACAAGAGAATAATACTCTGTTATTTAGTACATTTTCAAGAAATTAAAAGATAGAAGAACAATTTACAAGATGATCCTCTAATTTATCTCTTTTCCATTTAACATTGAGATCGTTTTCATAATAGTAGCACTCCAAAAATCCCGCCTTTTTATTCTCAAGAACTTTATAAAATCCACGAGGGACAGATATTCTATTTTTCCCAATTCTTTTCGGGTGTTTGTCATACACCATAATATCAATCACATCTACCTTCCCGAGAGAAACAGCAACTTTTTTTGTGAAATATTCAGCCTGAATCCAAGTCTTTCTATTAACCATAGCAGCCATAGGGACAGCATTAATATTTAGGTCATAAGTGTTGTTAAGAACTCGCTGTGTAACATCAAATGCAGAATCAAAAGCACAATGCCCCTTATCATATCCAGAACGAAGATAATCGCTATTTGAGGATCTATAATATGTAGGTATATTTTTATTATAATGCCATTTTCCTCTTTTTTTCAGGTTAATAGCATGAACTATTTTTTTGTCAACAGTATAAGCAACTGCCAAAGCACCTTTTTTTCTAAAAGAATAGCATGTGTCAACAACTTGATTACCATAAGTATCATCACATTTAAGTTTAGCAAACACTTTCTTTTTGAGAAGTGTGTTGTTCTTCAGAATTTTAATATTTTTGTCTTCTTTGTATTCTTCTGGAAAATATTCTTCTTTTTTTTCTTCGTAGTATGTTTTCTTTTTACCATACTTACTTTCATACTCGTCTGCATATTTTTTAGTTTTTGACACAAGATTGTTTATGTCACTAATACTAAAACTTTGCGCGGACAGGAATCCAACTAATAATAAAAATGTAATTCTTAACATTATATTTCCCTTTTTTTCTTTTTAGATTGCAATATTATAACATAGAAAAAGAAGATTGTAAAGCAGTAATCTACTTAGAGTTAACAATCTTCAGTGCTACTTCTGCCTGTTTTTTTCTTCTTTCCGAAGAAAATTCAAACGAAATCATATTGTCTATTTCTTGTTGAATATTATAATCAAAGATGTCAAAATCTTCTAAGATAAAAAAAACATCATCTTTTTTTCCATACTCTTTTACATTAATATTTAGAATAGTGTTTTTATTCACTTGTTGCTCCTTTTCTTGTTTTTTTAATTTCGGAAAATCCAGAAACACACACGAGATATTCTCTTCCATCGATAGAAAGCACATCCCCAACGGATGTACTTCGGCAGCCTTGTTTTGCTCTATCATGAACAGTTAAATGTTTAGAATTACACCAAGAGAAATCAAGATTTTGTGTAAGTCTATAAGCAATATCGAGAGCTGAATAAACATCTTTTGATGCAAGCTCTAATCGGGCAACCTCTTGATGTTCAGGAGAGGACTTTTTTTTCTGTTTTATAATGATATTCACCATACTTCCTATTTTTTTAGATAACAGCATTGTAATTAAAAACAAATAATAAGTCAAGATAAATTACTTGCAAATAAATATGATACATGAGATAATATGCTTATCTAAAAGGAAAAAGGAAACACAATGTCAAAAGTAATTATTAGAAATGCTGGCAACAAGAAAAAAGAAGATGCTGTACGTATTGTTAAATGGGCAATAAAAAAAATGTCTTATATTACAGCAAAAAAAATATTACAAAAACAATATAACATATTGATAATTTTAGAAGTGTGAAATTTAGATAAAGACTATTACCTCTCCAGCAAAAGGTATAGTTTTTCTATATTCTTTTGCAACAGAGCGACAAGAAACAATAGCTTCTTCTTTCGTTCCGCTTGACACAACTACCTCAACAGCACTTGATATTGGCTTATTAATGTTCCACATTTTACAGTTATAAGATGCCATCTTGACCCCTTAAAAATTAATTTTACTATCATCATACATTAAAAATAAAAAAAATGCAAGTGTTATCTACTTGATTATTAATGATTTTTTAACTACAATAATGAAATATTTAAAAAAGGATTTTACTTTGAATACGGAAGCAGCAGCAATAAAGCTAGTCTCGGAAGGAAAATCAATCAAAGAGATTGCTAAGGATTTAGCTATCTCTAGACAGGGTGTTTATTTTATTCTTGAAAAATATGCACTAAAAAATTCAAATTTAATACAAAAAGGGGAGATATTCTTTGAGAAATTTAAGGATACTCCAAAAAACAGGTTATCTTTGCAATTAACAAAAATAGCAAGAAATGATGTATATGTGTCATTCCCTTTTGTTTTAGAAAAGCGTTTTAAAAAAGAAAATGGCAGTATGCCGAAAAAATTCAAAGACATGGTAGTAGATAGGCTCCCGTGCGATTTAAACATCTTTTTTAAAAAAGGAAAAATAGATGTAAGGCACAAAGAGGCTTTTAAGAAAATGTGTGTTGATTATTACAATGGAAATATACTTGTCATAAGAGATCATATAGTGTCAATTAAGAATGTTAAAATAAGAAGACTTTTAGAACTTGCTGCCCCAATTGCAAATAATATGGATGACCTTTATTGTGTTTTATCTGAGGAAGAAAAATCAAGAGATTTGATGCTTAGTGAAAGTATCAGAACGATAGACGACTTTAAGAGAATAGTCAAAAGAATGCAACTATCAAAAGATATATTTTTCAAGACTTGTGATGCGAGCTGGGAAATAAGAGCAAGCTTGAAAATTAAAGATGGAGACGAAAAAAAGGTATTGAAAGAATCTAAAGAGATAATCAAAAACTTTTTTAATGCATTCCATATCGAAGTCTTACAGAAAAAATTAGTGAATAAAAATATTAAAAAAGACAAAACATATATTAAAGAACTCTTAGTTGAAAATAATATTTGTAAAAACTATAAAGCATCTCTTGTCATCAAATTGGGAAAGAATGTTGAGTCAAACAAAGATATAGTAAAAAATGAGCTAAAAGGAAAGTGTAAGTCGGTTGACGAAATAATAAAATCTCTTGAGAAAAAAGGAAGAATTGTCTCTGATCAAACAGTAAGACTTGCTCTTTCAAAAATAGGAAAAGAGAACAAGATTGTAAAAACACAAACAGAAGATTTTAAAACTTGTTACGAGGTCAAATAAGGCCTCCCCAGAAAGAAGTAACAAGAACGGTCCACATCTGACCCATAGATGATGCATCTGCATAAGTAAGACCGAATATCCCATATATAATATAAAATCCAACTAAAACAGAAACAACATGAATAACCATTCCTGTAAGCTCATCACCCTTAATAGGTCTATCTTGCTGTTGCATCATCTCTTTAGATTCTGTAATCTTGTTGAAATCAGCAGCAATAGATATGACAATCGCAACAATAGGGAAGATAGCAAACACCCATCGAAAGTTTTGTAACATAAGTACCAAAGTGGTGTAAAGATTAGCAGCATTTGAAGACAGCTCTGTAACAAGCTTGTCTTCAGCAAAAACTAAAGAGGAAGAAAAAATAGCAAAAAGAAAGAAAAACTTCTTAAGGTTTTGCTGCATTCTCTAACTCCTCTTCATTATTATCCTGAGTGCCAGCAAAAAGGCTGTTCATAACTTCCATATCATTATCTTCTTCTTGCTCAGGCTCTTCGATATCGAAGTAATCCTCATTTTCTTCACCAGGAACATAGAAATCTCCATTTTCAATCTCTTCAAGAAACATTTCAATATCAGTATCAACATGAACTTTTGTCTCTTTTGTTTCACTAGGAGATTCTGTTGTATCGGAAGAGGAAGGCTCTATGGTTTTTGTTGCTGGTTCTGGAGATGCAACAGGAGCAGGAGGCTCTTCTTTAGAAGAAACAATAGTTGATGTTGTGCTTGGTTCATCGTCAACCACTTGAGATAAGATTTCAATAGTATTGCGAAGATTTTCAAGAGCACTATCAAGATCAGATGCAGTTCTAGCAAGACCTTTTGCTATCTTAGAGTAAGTATCAGCCATGTTGATAAAATAATTATCAACAGTATATGACTCTTCATAGGCTTGAGATTCACTATAGGTAACACCTGTTTCTTTTTCTATTTTAGAAATTACCTCATCAGAAGAATACACACCTGTATCAATATAGGACTCGACAGAGCTAATAAGTTCCTCTTTTGCAGAATCAGAAATCAAGTCCCCACAACTAGCCAAAGCAGTTTTCATCTCTGAAAAATTTTGTCCAACAATAGATTCCGATTTTTGAATATCATCAATATCTAAAAGATGTTTAGATTTAAAATCTTTAAAGATGTGTTCTGCTTCTTGCGCAACAGAAAATTTTTCTATCTTTTTTAACTCATTAATGGTTTTCTTACAAGAATGGAATGTTTTAATATTACCGTTCAGAGAACCAAGAAGAGCAAACATGCTTTTTATTTTTCTTTTTTTAATCTCATCGGGTAAGTTTCTAATGGAATCGCTCATTTTTGAAGCTCCTATTTTTTTTGACAATTTAACATCTTTTTTGATGAATTTCTTAGATTTAACTTTTTTTTTAACTATTATTACCATTTAGAACAAAAAATTTTCAAAGAGGTCGAAATGTTCACAGAAAATATATATTCAACAGTTGTAGACAATAATAACAAAAAGAAAGATTCAAAAAAAAGAAACTTTGCAGATTTTTTCAAAAAAAAGGGAAAAACAGAGAAAAAGCCAAAGATAAAAAAAGAGAACTCTTCAGGTGGCAAAAAAGCAATGATAAGAATAATTGTTGCGGTATTCGTGACACTTACTGCAATAGGTGGATTTGTTACATATAAAAAATACGAAGAAAAACAATCTCTTCAGGTGACACCAGAAGATATAGAAGGCTTTAAGAAGAAAACCGTCAGTAAAGCGAAAGAGCAAAAAGCACAACCAGAAAAGAAACAGGACAAGAGAACGATAAATATTCAGCAACCGCAAGAAACAAAGAAAAAAGTTATTGTGAAGATTCCTGATGATATAGAGGAAACTGTTGCGAAAACCACAAAAAAAGAGGTTAAGATTGAAAAGACACAAAACGAGCCGACAAAGGCTGAGTTAAAAAGACTACTTGCGACAAGTATGCTAAAGAAAAATGTGAGCTTTTTTTTAGAAGATAAAGGGATAAAACTATCAATAGATGGAGAAACAATCCAAGAGGGTGATGAGGTGTTTGAAAACTTCACACTAGGGAAAGTGAAAGTAATCAATGATGATACTGACATAAGTAATGCAAAGATTCAGTTCACAATCACAAAGGACGGCAAAAAAATTAACAATATTGTTTTGAAGTTTAAAGACGCATATAAAATATATTTTTACTATGAAGCAGTAGAGGTAGAACCAAAAGGAAACCCTTCATTGAGAACAAAAATGATGTTTTCGGGAGGAGAGATAAAAAAAGATTTCTACTTTGATTATTTTGAAGATAATGGGGATTATGTTTTGTTTGAGTTTACATTAATGGGGAAACACTTTTACAAGAAACTAAATTCTGAAGACTTGGACTAGGAAACAATGGTATTAAAGCTAGAAACCACAGCATTAATATATAGCTCTGTTGCTCTTATATTGTTTGTCTTTCCTTATTTTATGTATGCGAAGGAATTAACAGATAAATCTCAAGGTCAATCGGGCGACTACTTCCAAATCATAGGAAAGATAGTAGGAATACATCTGACTATGATTTTCTTTACTGTGGCTTTTACATCAATAATTGACATCATGATGTCTTTTAGGGATGATATGTCTCCAAGTGAAGGACTAAAACTATTTTTCAATGCTGGGGGAAAATGGGAAGATCTTATTACATATCTAGTAACCTTTACAGGAAAAGCAACTAGCGACAACGGCAATATAATAGGAAACTCATCAATAGAAGCCTACAGACTAGTAATGAACTATTACGGTGTGGCAGTGGCAATGTTTATGGCGATGATCCCAATTATGGTTGTGTCAATATCAATAGGTGCGATGCTTTCTGAATCAAATCAAAACCAAACAAAAAAAAGTGTTGGAGACAAAGTGTTTGTAGGCTCGTTTATGTTTGCAGCCGTCACTTTTCTAGTTTGGTTTCATGCCTTGTTAGCTTCAGCTTATGTTTCTATATTTACAGGCATCAATTTTAGTTGGTACAAGATAATGAGTAGCTTTTGGCACCTTATATTAATAGGAGAATAAATGCTTTTAGATGAATTTCTATACAACCATCAATACAAAAGGAAAATATCACTCCAATATTTTATCTTCTCGAAACAAGCTCTAACTATTTTAGCAGCAGTTGTTATATATCTAGTTTTTTTTAAGACAAATACGAAATATGATGCCTTTGCTTACTTAGGGATAATGCTCTACGGATTAAGGTCATATCAAAAAACAAAAATGATATTTAGTGATAAGTTATGCGAGGCAAACTCTCAAGATAAAAAAATATTAGTTTTTGATTTGATAGCAAAAGCAAAAATGAAAAACAAAAAAAGGAAACAAAAATGAAAACAATATACATAAAGATGGGATTACTATTGGGCCTAACAACAAGTGTGTTCGCAGAGTTTGCTCCTCCTCCATCATACAGCAACACCTCAACAAGAGGAGGGGGTAATCAGCAGGAGAAAATGAGTATTTATTATCCCCATGACACATCCCCTGATGTTGTGAAGATGCCAAATCAACTAAAGAAGAATCACTTTGAAATCGGAATTGATAAAGATGAGGTTTCCTATGTGCAAAAAAGAAAACAAAGGTTTCAGAAACTTCTTGACGGAACATACGATGCGAATGTAATCCAAAAAGTTTCATACAGACCTTTTAGAGCAGTGGACAACATCAATGTAATGACAAACTATATTACAGCAATTTACTTCCCAGAAAACTACAAGATAAAAAAAGCAGTTAGTTCGGTAGATCAAGAAAGCATTAGAACTTCTCAAAATGTATTGTTCATAAAACCAAAGAAAGATTACCAAGAAGGGAATATTTTTGTCTCTCTTTCAGATGGAAGAAAAAACACAATAGTGAGTCTAGTTGTAAAAAAATTCATTGCAAATGTAACAAGAGAAGACAACATCTTTTATTCTGTAATTGAATATGTGTCAATACCTAAAATAAGCGACTATGAATTACTAAAGATTTATTTCAAACTATGTGGAAAAAGCAAGATTAAATATTTTGACAAAGATGGGAAAACAGACGTGATTGAATACAAAAACATTCCGTTCTTTATTACTAGGGATGACAGATTTGGAGAGATTGAATACAAAGGTGTCAATTTCAGAATAAGCAATAGTCAATAAGAAAAATTGCTTTCTGTGCAAAAACATCAAAAAAGAAAGCAATTTCTTAGTTTAGTCTAAAAAAAAGAATAAAATACACCAAAACAATAAAGAGAAAATATGAAATATACATCACTTATACTATCAGGATTAACCTTATCAATATTAATGTTTTCTGGATGCTCAATGAAAAATGAGACAATCAGAGAACCATTACAAGAAAATATAACAACAACTGATATTGAAATATATCAGGATTTAAAAAACAACAAAGTTGGTGTTGTTGATCTTAAAGAAAAGCTGCGACTGACATTTAAGAAAACTTTTCAGCGACTCGATGAGGTTACAAAAAACACAGATGAAAAATTATCAGAAAGAAACAGTGATAGATTTTCAAATGTTCTAGCGAGCTTCAAAGAAGGTCAATAGATGAATATAAAAACACATATTAGTCTCTCATTGCTTATTTCTCTAGCATTCTCTTCTGTTGCAAGTGCACAAAGCGAGATAGACAGAATTATGTCTCAGACAGGGACAAAAATCAACACAAGTGTCTCTGGTGATAAAGTGAAGAGAAGAGGGGAAAATAAGAATATATATAATTATCAAGAAGTTGTATATGAAAGATTGGTTCAAAATGAAAAACAATCATATCAAGTAAAAGACTCTGGGGAGGTTACGGGATTTTCAACTGAAAATATTGCAGCATATAATAAAACACTTGAGGCAATGGCAAAAGAAGCAAAAAGAAGTATCGATGAGCAAAACAATATTCAGGAAAAGAAAAACAAGTTTGTGTTTGCTTCTGGGTATTGTTATCTTGATAATGGGTTAGAAGTAGAAAGAATTTCAACCTATGCTTACCTTAAGTGTGATTTTAAGGAGCCTATCGGAAAGGCAACACTTGCAGTAAGTGTGACTCCGGACTTCTATGCAAAAGCTCTTATTGGAACAGCTCTGTATATAGAAAAAGATGGCAACAGATTTCCTGTAGTCTCAGGAGTAGTTCTAACTAAAGATAAAAATTCAATCAATATAGCAAATCTTGTTAATGATAGAAAAATTGAAAAAATAACAACAACAGGGATATATACTGCTACAACCGTTGCTACGAAAACAGCACAAGCATACCTTGAGATGAAACAAACAGCCTCTACTACAACTGACACAAATACAATTGCAACTTCAAGTGGAACAACAACGGTTTCTGGACAAAACACAAAAGAAATCCCTCTTGATAATTATCTTGTTTCCGGTGCCTTAGAATTAGTATCTTCTTTATCTAAGGTTATTGGGGAGTCAATAATAAATGAACTTCCGTATACATTTAAAATTTATCCAAATAGTGTTTTTTTTGTTGATGTTCAATTGACCAATGATGAAAAAATAATAGGCTTTAGTGCCTCAAACGGAACAAAAGGTGATATGAGTGTTAGAGAACCTGAGTTTTCACTTGATGGAACTGTTTCAAATACAGAGTCGTCATCAGTTAGACAAAGAGAGGATAAGAAGAAATGATTAGAGCACTAGTAGGGTTCATATATTTAGTTTTTTTAATTCAGCCTGCTAGTGCAGTAACACTTTGTGGGCAAGGTGATTCTTTTCCGGACATAGTTTGTCCAACAAAAAAAGACAATGGAAGAATTATTGAGTCGACTCTTTATAAAATCGACTTCACAAGAGGCATTTACCAATGTAGATATGCCAACGGTACGGTTGACAATACACCAGAAATGAAAATATCATGCTCTAAAACATTAGAAACATATGCAAATATATCAACAGACTCTCAGCGACAAGACTATTTCAATAAAAAATTTGATACAAGTATTAAAAAATTCTCTGCGGAGGTGTATCCTGACGAATCGACTTCAGATAAGAAAGCTCCAAATCACTTTATTGGTTCAACAAATTTTGATGACTTTTTAAAAACATATCCTTTATATGAAGATTTAGATAACTTCAGAAAAAATGCTAAAATTACAGATTTTAACTATATCGATATTGATGGAAAAATCGACTCTCATACACATGCTGAAACAACACTCGGATCAATAATTACAGGAGTGTTTACTCTTGACCCAGAATATTTCATAAATGGATACATTAATGGGTTAGGAGAACTAGAGCTAAATGAAGATTTAAAAAAAATGACCTTAACTCAAGCATCAACGGTGAGAGACATGGGAGATGGGGGAGTTCTTGATTGGTTTAAGTCTTGGTTTAATTGGGAAGATAAAGCAGGGGAGGTAGACACATTTGATGCTCTATCTTTTATGGATAGACAAATTTTGGGATTTCTTGTGTATTTAGGAATTGCTTTTAAGCAAGCTTATATGGATATTATCTATCTCGTTTTAGGGCTAGGTGTTTTTTGGTCTTTCGGGTTTTATACATACAAGAAGACGATGGCACTAGCAGATAAAAAAGACAGTTTTAATGTAAATAAAACATCTTGGTTGATGGGGGCGAGCATGGCAATAGCATTCTTTGTTGCTCCTATTGTGAATGATGGGGAAATACCTGTTCAGTTAAAAAATAATATTTACGAAAGTGGGATAAGATCAGATGCAGATACTTCTACAAATTGGTCAACTCCTGCTCAAGAAACATTGAGAATGTTTCTACAAACAGGAACTTATTTTGGAAATCTGACAAGCGATTATGGAATGTTTGCTTTTCTGAAATTGATTGCATATAAAGAAGGAATTATTTCAAATCAAAAAAATGTCGCAGAGTCAGGAATAGAAAATCTAGAGAAAATCAACAGACTAAAATTAAAGCTTTTGGCTGACATGAATTTTTATAGTAACGTTTGTCGAAAATATTACAATGTTGAGAGCGGGTCGATGCTAAAAAATAAAAGCTATTCAAGCAATGTGACGATGATGACTGATGACAAAGAAGGAGTGTTAAAAAATGCAGGTGTCATGGCACAGAGATTAAATTATGATGCATGCACAAGCCTAGAAATAAGCATACAGAAAAATACAAATAAACTTGTTACTTCTCTTCAAACGGAAACAAAAAATCTAAAGAATATAAAATCCTTAATTAACAAGGATCCTCAAGCTGCGCAAGACTTTCAGAGATATGTAAATACGGTGATATATACTCAGAATATTTTTGGATGGATAAATGCACCGATGGTTCCAATTAGTTATTTTTTCTTCAAGAACAGAGGTTTTTTTGCATACAACACGAATGAAACTATAAATAAAGAAGATAACGCAGAAGCCTTTAAAAAAATTGCTGTAAATTATGTGTCTAATGAATACGGGAAATCAACAACACAAAAAGTATTAAATTCTGCAAGTAACGCTATGTCTGGAATGATAAGCTCTTCAATTTCCCTATCTTATTGGATGATGATGCCCGGATTTAAGGACATTTTTGAGGTAATTAGAAAAAATTTAACCTCGATATATGTAAGTAGGGTAGATACATACAATGCGATTGTAGATAAAAAAACCAAACAAGGATTTCTTTCAAAGGTAATGGACAAGCTTTCAGTCTACCCGCTGAAAATTGTTGGAAAGTTTGGGATACTTGGTAAAATAGCCGGAAGTATAGCTGGATGGATGATGGATGATTCAAAAAGTAAGCTGGTTGTTGCTGCTATCACGGTTTTTTCATTTCTTCTTGCTATTTATTTTATACAGATAGCCATCAATGCTATATCTGTTACTATTATTGCAGTGTTTTTGTCAATTAAGATAACCCTGTTTCTAGTTGAAATTTTACTATTTTATTTTATCTCGCCTGCAATTGGAATTTTTTATGCAATGATGAATAATAGTCAGTCGAAAAATTTTGTAGGAACTTATTTTCAGAATATCGGTATCTTAGCTATGACACCAACACTTTTAACGATGACAACTTTTTTAATTATAGTTGTTGCGGAATTTTTGGAGTCTTTTTTCCTTGCACTTATAAATCTGTTTTCCACTATGATGGGCATAGGTGCTGACGAATTGGCAGCAGCAGCAGATAGACCTTGGTATTCGGGATTAGACAAAGCACTTACGATGGGGATGATAGAAGGTATAGCATCTATATTTGTATACTTTGCTGTTATTATCGTTGCAACAATTATGATTTTCAACTTTAGAGATTGGTATACAAAACTTCTCGGAATAGACAATGCAATGAATATTATGAAAGAGGGTGGAAACGAAATGAAACAAGGTGTTTCAAAGTATGTAAACCCTGTAGGATAATGATGATTAAAATATTTGCAGTCGTTATGATTTATGGTATGGCTAAGTACACTTTTAGAACATACAAAGAAAAATTAAAAGAAGAGGGAAAAGTCACATTATTTGTCATGCTTTTTTTCCTTTTTGAATCTGTAGTGATTGCTTCGTGAAAAAGAAGATTATATACATAAAACAGTCACAAAAAGCAAAGTGCTCTGATTTTTTAATATATAATAAATAAAAAAGAGAGTACCTATGTCTACTAACTTTAAAAAATATATCTTTAATTATTTAAAAGCAGATACTTCAAGAGATTTTGCAATAAAAATTCCGGCAGAAAAAGGGATTGCTTTTGCAAAAAGAATTGAAGATGCTGTTATGAAAAACAAGAAGATAACCATATATGGCGACTATGATGTCGATGGAATTTTGAGTACAATTTTCATGTATGAAATGATAAGAGACTTTGCTGACATAAACAAAAAGAAGCCTAAAATCACTTTTAAAATACCATCAAGGGCGGAGCACTATGGATTAAAATATGATTTCTTTAAGATGGCAATTAAGAAAAATGACTTAATGATTACAGTAGACAATGGAACTCACAAAGATTTTTTTTCAAAACTATCAGATGACGACAAGAAAAAACTCCTGATTGTAGATCATCATCCAAACGGAGACTTTTCTAGCAATAAAAATGTCATTAACCCAAACACTGATGGTTCTGTGGCTATTTCCACAGGAATCCTAATTGACTTTATCCATCAAGCACTAAGAAGTATCGATAAGCATTATGCGAACAAGAGACCTCAAAAATACTTCAGAGACTTAACAGCTATAACACTCATATCTGATATGGCAAATAAAAATAACAAAATAGTAAGGAGTTACATTAAAGATGGTCTAGAAGTCATAAAAGATAAACGAAGACCTATATATGACAAAATGATGCCAGAGTGGTCAGATATCACATCAGAAAATCTTGCTTTTGGGTTAATACCAAAGTTAAACAGTATTGGAAGGCTTGGTTTAGATCTAGATTGGATTCTTGATGTTTTTTTAGAAACTACGGATTCTAAAATGGTTAGAGATGGTGCATTGAAGCTTGAAGATACGAATGAGCAAAGAAAAGAAATAACTAACTATTATGCAGGAGTAGTTGAAGCAAAATTAAAAGAGCAGGGTGTTAACCTAGAAACCACATCTTTGATTTATGCACATCTGGATGATGTTCCAATCGGAATAAATGGAATCCTTGCTGGGCTAATATCTCAGAGGTATAAGACAAATGCTTTTTTTACATCAATCAATTATGGTGGAGACATGAAGGCTGTTGGTTCAGGAAGAGGGGACGACATAAAGAGAGAGATGATTCGGTTTGTTAATGAATATCCGGAAGTAAGTGAAGCAATATCTTTCGGAGGGCATTTAAAAGCAATAGGACTAAGAACAGAAAACCCAGATTTACTAATGGAAAAATCAATAGAGTACGGAAAAACACATAGAAAAAATTACAAAGACGAAAGCAAGCATTTAGTAAGCACAAAAACAATTTCTATCAAAGAATATAAGAAGTTCTGTGCTGATTACCAAGGTGTGTGTGGAGTAGTCCCATTGAGTGACTCCTTTTTCGTAAAGCTTAATGTTTTAGTTCTTGGTTTTGACGAATACAGAAATGATTTTGTCAATATTACATGCCAAGATGAGAACGGAAGCCTTATAGACTTTGTTGCAAAAAAAACAGACATAAACCTCCTTTCCGAAGACTTTATGGAGCTTGCTGTTGAGATAAAGCCATCAAAAAACACAAACATCACAGATGGAGCTGTGTTCACAACAGTTGCAAATCCAAATGATTTTGTTCTAAAAGAAAATTTAATTGAAGAAATTAGTGAGGAAGTAGAGACAAAAGTAGCTCCGTAAGACATTAATTTTTAGGGTATAATTAGAGTAAAAAAGGTTTTTGATTGCTACGAATGAAGATAAATGATAAACTGCTTTTAAAATATTTTAGGCTTGAGATGGCATCAAGAAAAAAAGATAAAGAGAAGGTGGAGGAGATAGTTAACAAATCTGTTCCAGATGAGCTATCTCCAATAGAGATGTCTCTCTTTTTGTCACTAGTTGAAATATTCCCAAAAAGAACATCGCTAGAGATTGACAAAAGTGTCCTAGAATATCTTGTACCAGCTTTATATAAGAATATTAAAAATATGACCGAGGCTTCTTTTGTAGATACAAGAGATGCTTACTATAAATATTCAATATTTAATGATGCTTTTTCTGATTCAATACCAATAAAAAGCAAGGGGACTTCAAAAAACCAAGAAGAAAACAAAGAATTAGCTATAAAAATGTAAATAACAAATAAAAAAAACTTCCAAAACTTCAATTGCTGTAAAAAACAGTATATCATTAAACAAAAAAAGAGTAATGATATGAAACCACTACAAATATCTTATTGCCCATCAGCTATTACCGAGTACCAAAAAAACACGGCAACTATGGGATGGAAAAAAACTTCAATATTGTCTCTACATGATTTTCGAGATTTAGCAACATCAGGTGCTCCTTACTCCCAATTTTACTTTAGAGACGAGCTAGAGCTTCCTATGATAGTAGACAAACATAAAAAAAGACGAAAAGAATCTCAAAGATTGATAACAAATGTTATAGGTATTGCCCCTGTTGCAATTTTTGATATTGATGACGGAATGAGAATATCAGAAGCAGAAGAAAAATTAAATAAGTCTAATATTGATTATGTAATTATCACTACAAAATCACATGGGAAAGAAAAAGCCAATGGAGAAGATAGATTTAGGGTTTTTGTTCCGCTTCAATTGAGCAAAGTGCCTTCTTTTAGTGAGAATGGGATACTATTATCAGACAAGGATAGAGATAGAATAATCCAAACAAAAGAATTAAAATATTTATATCAAAATATAGCCAAAGAGCTTAATATTTTTGAAAACTGTGACCCGTCAGCCCTAGTCGATATTGCAAGAAAATATATGCCATCCCCAAACAATGCAAAGTTTATTGTCCAAGATACAGGAAATTCATTCAAAATGGATTCTGCTGCTGCTCTTGCTGTTAAGCAGGCAAAAGAAGAAATGGAGATAAAAAAAGCAAGATTAGAAACTTCGAGAGAAAATAAACAAAGCCTCTTGTCTTATGATGGACTAAAAAAGAATAAATACAAATCTTATGTTGATTTAGGATTGTTATATTCTTTAGATCTTGCGGAGATTATCTATTACTATGAAACAAAAGATGAAGGCTCTGAGCCAACAAGATTTTACACGGAAACTTCTTATGTATATGTTCACAACAAGTCTCATAAGTATTCGATTATTTTCAATGGAGGAGACAAGGGTGAATATGTGTTTAAGGATTTTAAAACGGGTGAAGCGGGAAATATTGTCACATATATGAGAGAGAAATTGGGTTGCGATGCTTCGCTGTTTGAAATTGCATCAATTCTAAAAAATGATTTCAAGGGGGATTTAAAAGGTTTAGACTTGATCAAAACAAATCCTGCTTACTATATAGAACCTTTTAGAGAACTTCTCAAGAGTGATGATTTTTTATCTTTTAGCAATCTTAAAAACAACTACTGCGAAAAAATGGATGTCAAATCTGTTTCAATCACAAAAAAAGGAACATTTGTTGTAGAAAAAAACAACGGTTATAAAGAGTTTTTAAAAATTGATGAAACAATAAAAAAAGACTTCAAAAAAGAACTAGATAATTTTTTTAAAAAAAAAGATAATCCAACAGTAGATAAGCAAGTAGTCGAAGATTCTGAGCAGGAAAATGTGATAAAACCTTAGTGTTTTATTATGTTTTTTATAAACATTTAAAGAAAATAAGAAAATAAAAATACAATAAGTACAAAAAAGTACAAAAAATGAATATTTTGTGTGTTTTTTGTTCTTTTTAAACTTCTTGTTAGCTTAAAAGTGTTAAATTAACACAAGTTTTTAAAGAAAAAGGGAAAAAAATGGAACTCAAGGGTTTAACAGCGATAGAGAGAGGCTTTATCGAGGACTTCTACAAGAAACAACCGAACAAAGTACAAAAAATCCAACAAGCCACAGAAGACAACACTTTGTCAATTTTCCAAAAAACAAAAAAAGAAGATTTACCAAAAACAAAAAGTGAGGATATTATTTCAATAGCTGAGATGCTGGAAGATATCTCAATTGGTAAGCTTCGCTCTTTAATAGCTGCATCTTTTTTTACGGAGGGAGAGCACTATATACTAAAAAACAAAAAAAGAAAATGGAAAAAAGCTGCGAAGCAAAAAATAACCCAAAAATTCATAGTGAACGACAAGGACAGAATAGAGTTTGAAAAACTGTTTTTATCTTTGACCGAAGAAAATGGATATTCTTTAAGTAAGTTTTCTAAAATCTTAGCAGAGAAAACGGCAGAATCAGATAGATCGATTTATTCTTTCTTTTATACGCTATTTGGAAAAAAACTAAACAAAAAGAAAGTAGAAAAATACAGAGCACTAATGCTTGAAATGAAAAAGGAAAAAAATGACTAAAATAATAACACTAATGGCAATTACTGCGAGCATCACGATATTGTCTGCATCAGAAGATCAGGCAAGTCTTGTCCTTAATTTTGCAAAAAAGCAACTTCCAAAAGCACATATAGAATACAAAAATATGCAAATCACTTCAGATAAGAAAATCAATAAGCAGTGGCAAGCCATTACGGTTTCCTTTGAGGCAAGACAACAGGGAAGCAAAGCTGAGTTTGAAAAGAAAGACAATACATTCTTTATGAATGGAAGCTATCTTGTTGGTGATTCTCTAAACCTAAAAACAGGAAAATCTTTACTTGAAGAGATGGCAAAAGATTTTTCATCTTCTGACTATAGAGACTCTAGACTTGTGTTTGGTGATTCTTCTGCAAAAAACAAAATTGTTGTCTTTTCAGATCCGCTTTGTCCATTCTGCAAAGAAAGAATTTCTGATTTTAAAGAAAAGGTTGGAGATAGAAAAGATATTGCACTTTACATTTATGAGATTCCGTTAAGAAGAATCCATCCATCTAGTGAGTTAATAATTAAACATATAATGGCTTCTCAAAATCCAAGAAAAACAACTGTTCAGGTATACACTGCTGATATACCAAACAATGTAAAAACATCAACAGATTTCAAAACCGTAAACAAATGGTTTAAAGATGCGACAGGGGAAGATCTTCAAGAGAAAGATGTTTTATCTGACTCGATTGCGAAAGAGTTGTCTAAGAATGAAGCTTTGGCTGAAAAAGTTGGAGCAAGAGGAACACCGTATATTTTTCTCAATGGAAAATATATTAAAGGCGATGCAGAGATTAAAAAAATATTAAAAAACAAACAAGTAAAATAAAACAAATGCCAAAATAGGAAAATCCTTTTTTGGCAAAATCCTTCTACAATCAAATTCAAACTAAAATTTTAAAATCTTTCTTTTTTTATACATACTTTTATCGCTATAATATACAAATAAGACAAAAATACAGAAAAATACTTGTTTTTATTTTAAAATAACAATATAATATCGATAAAAGGACAATAAAAAATGATAAAATATAACAAACTAGATAAACTAGAAGAAAAAGCTCTTGAAGAGTTGGTTGAAAATATTTTTGTCTTGTCAGAAAAGCTTGAAAAAGAAGAAGAAGAAAGATTAAGTGATAGCCTAACAGCTTTTCTTTCAATTAGAAAAATAGCAATTTTAAAAAGAGCGAAAACAAACAAAAAAGCAAGCAAAAAATAAAAAAAGTTTAAAAAAATTAGTATGATTAAGAAAAGGAGTTCTTTATGAATATTTTAACAAACATACGAAAAGAAACTGAAGAAGTTCTCAGAGAAGCAAAACAAATTGCAGTCGGAGAAATTCAACAGGAAGCAATTGTTAACGAGATTGCTTCAACTATAAAATTTGCAAAACACAAGAAAGACGATTTGCTACTTGGTATAGATATGATAAGTTCAAGTGTGGAAGCAATGACAGATTTTGACCCATCAAAACTGCAAACAGTAAGCAGGTTAAAAAACATTAAAAGTGCTGTTGAAGAAGGCTTGCTTGTTGATGCTTGGATCGAAATAGGAAAAATGAATGACCCTATAGACAAAGAGTGTTTGTCAGCAGATTTTAAAGAGATGTATCAGCAAGATTTAAAAATTCAACGATTAACTCCCGTTTTAGACGAAAAGATAATGCAGGAAATATGTGCTTTAAAAATAATTAGCAACAAAGGGGAATTGTTTTTCGGAGCACTAAGCGGTTTCAGCGAAAAAGACTTTGACGAAGCAGCAAAGAAGGCAATAAAAGAAATTAAACAAATTGAAGAAATTAGAACCAGCCCTTTGCCTGAATTCGAAGAACCAGCAATGGGTACAACACCACAATAAAAAGGAAGAAAATGAGATTACACGATAAAGATATTGACCTTAGAATGGATTCATTAAAAGCAACAAAAGACATGTTAGTAAAAAAAATGAAAATGAAAAAAATATCAGAAGATTTTCTGGTTGATTGCGAGAAGTCTTTTGAAAACATCATCCTCTCTGTAGGAATACTGAAGGAAAAAATAGCTCAAGTGGAGCTTAACAAGTCCACGAGTGAAAAACAAAATGCACACCAAGAAATAGAGAGCATCTTTGCTAAAAGTTTAACAAACCAAAGCAAATTAAAGAAATCGGTAAATAAAATACTCCAAATGGCTTGACTTTTTATTAGTTTTCTTATAAGATTATGAAAAAAGAAAACAAGGATAAAAAATGTTTAATAAAATAATTTTAGTTGGACACTTGACACGTGATATAGAACTAAGATACTCTCAGTCAGGCATGGGAATCTCCAAAACTGCAATTGCTACTAGCCGTAAATTCACTAGCAATGGTGAGAAAAAAGAGGAAGTATGCTTTGTAGACATCACTTTTTTCGGTAGAAGTGCTGAAGTTGCTAACCAATACCTCAGAAAAGGAAGTAAAATTCTAGTTGAGGGAAGATTAAATTTTGAACAATGGGTTGACCAAAACGGACAAAAAAGATCAAAACACTCTGTTATCGTAGAAACTATGCAGATGTTAGACTCTAAAGGGGACAACCAAGGTGTAGGATACAACTCTTCTTCTCAAGTTCCTGCACAACAGCGACAACAAAGTGATGGTCAGCCTGTGCAACAGCAAATGCAACAGCAAATGCA
>Ga0256837_1000533_pt1 | contig 31350 bp, 25 predicted proteins | sample 4562384metaG_FD_185976 | JGI IMG/M metagenome (GOLD analysis project Ga0256837, IMG submission 185976) | Hydrothermal vent microbial communities from Guaymas Basin, Mexico - 4561-384 | ecosystem: Environmental > Aquatic > Marine > Hydrothermal vents | place: Mexico: Guaymas Basin | collected... | reverse complement strand
TCCAAAGGTTATTCCTCATCGCGGGCGGCCAAATATTGTGCAAATCATTACAGAAGCTGGAGGCTCTAATAAAAAAGGTCATTTGGATTCAGTGGCTGTTGTTAGAGGTAGTTTAAGCCATCCGAAAGTGCAAGTTGTAAATGTATTAGCTATAATGAAAGGGCAAGCCCCAAATGTTTATTTACAATCAGGTGATATAGTACATGTCCCAGAAACTTTTCTATCAAAAAGCTCACGTATCATAGATCAAATTATGCCATTCTTTGAATTGATTGAAAAAGTTAATACTTCTAAAAATATAATTCGAGATTTTTACTAAGGATTTTAATGAAACAATCTAATCCAAATTTAAGCGGTAATGTCCAAGAGATTTTTAACGATGATGAACAATCATTAAGACAGTATTGGGACGTTTTTAGACGCTATCGATTGGTTTTTATATTAATCGCTACAAGTATATCTTTAGCTGGTTTGTATTATGCTTATTCTTTGCCTAATATTTATAGATCCAGTATAGATATAGAAAAAAAATCAGGTTTTAAATCTGCTCGTCAATTGCTGTCACTAAGGCGTACAAAAATTAATGAAGCTGATAATGTCGGTGTAATTGCTGGATCTATGGAGGTTGGTAGACGGGTTATTAAAATATTAAAAGAAAATATCAATGATTTAGAGCATGACTTAACTCCAGCGGATATTGATACAATTAAGTCTTTAACAGCAGATTCAGTAATTAGGATGCATGAATTTACTATAGATAAAGACTCAGATACTATGGCGGTAATAACAGTTAAAATGCCAAAATCACGGAAAGTTGTTAGGGTAGTAGCTGAAGCGTATGCACAAGCAGTTGTTGATGAGGCCAATTCCGCAGGCTTTAAAAGTCTACAGGCTAAAGAAAAAATGTTATTAAATTTGCAAAATGATAAACAGCGTGAAATTAAACGTTTAGAAACAGAGTTAAATACATTGCGAATGACAAAATTAAAAGAAGGTAAACAAATAAGTGTTTCAAATAGAGATAATATATTACCGCTTTTAAATACTGCAGAAGTTAAATTGCAAACTGCCAAATTAGATTTAGAGATGTTAATAAAGACAGATTCTTTTTTGCGTAAATCAATGGGGATAGCATTAGATGAAAATGTTGGTGAGATTGAATGGGTGTATGATGAAAATGCAGTTGCCAAACAAATTAAGGCACTAACGGCAGAACGTGATGAAAAAAGATTAAAATATACAGAAAAAAATCCTTTAATTAGAAAATTGACAAAAAAAATAAATATTTTAACCAAAAAATTAAATTCACGTAAACATGGCAAAAAACATATTGTATACGTTGAAAGCTCTAATAGAAATCAAGTATCTGCTTTAGTTACCAATAGTATTAATATGCAAAGATATAGGGCTTCTATTGATACTTTAAAAAAACAAATTAAGAATTTAAGGGCAGAATTATTAGCAGAGCCTGATTTGAAATCTAAAAACATATATGATGAAATTATTGTATTGCATAGAATTTTAACTGATTTACGTGCAGAGTATCAACAAATTAAAATTATGATGATATCTGATTTTAATAAAATGACGGTAGCTTCTGAGGCTTCTGTAGGAGCTTTAGAACCTAGTGTCAGGCTTAAAATAAGTTTATTTAGTATATTTGTAGGCTTATTAATGGCTTGTATGGCAGTGTTTATATTAAACGGTTGGAATAACACAGTATTAAATTCTAGTGATTTAAAAAGATATATTGATTATCCAGTATTGGGAGTAATTCCTAGATGGGATAGTAAAGGGGCATATATTAATGCAAATGAACCAGATTCGAGTATCGGTGAAATATATTCAGTATTAAGAAATAACATAAAATATAGTACAGATAAAGATCCTTCATCTTGTCTAATGATTGCGAGTGCTGTGCAGAATGAAGGTAAAAGTCATACTTCAATTAATTTGGCTATATCGTTTGCTTTAGAAGGTAATTCTGTTTTATTAATGACAGTGGATTTACGTACAGAACGAAATTATGCAAAATTGCGTCGTCCTGAAGATCGTGATAAATTGGGAACAGGCTTGTCTGAATATTTATCGGGCAATTTAGATAAAGAAAATTTAATATTTCCTTCTTATGTGGATAATTTATTTGTAGTGCCAAGTGGTAAAAAAGCTAAAAACCCAACTTTCTTGTTGAGAAGTGAAAAATTTGCCGAGTTAATAGAACAGGCAAAAAGCCATTTTGATGTAATAATAATGGATGCGCCTGCATCATTGCCTGTTGTTGATTCTGCAGTAATAAGTAATCAAGTCGATGGAGTTTTAATGGTGGTAGAAGCAGGTAAAACACCAATTAATGTATTAGAACAGGCAATTGCCAGACTAGAACATGTACACAGTCCTATTATTGGTGCAGTAGTTAATAAAGTTCGTGATTTGGGCTTAGATTCATTTTATGGCTCTGGCTACTCATATTATCCAAATTATTATAAGGCTTCCTATAGAGCAGGATATAAAGCTACTTATAAATCTACTTATAAAAGTAATGGAGATGCCACCTAGCATTAGAGTGGTATGAAATTACTTTATATAGGCAATAAATTATCTAAACACGGATTTAATCCAACGGGTATAGAGTATACAGGCAAGTTATTAGAACAATTTGCCTGTGTTTATTATGCTTCTGATAAATTAAATAAAGTCGTTAGATTATTTGATATATTATTTAGTGTTATTAAATATGCTAGGGTAGTTGATTATATTATTATAGATACTTATAGTACGTCTAATTTTATATATGCTAAATTAGTTGGGTTTATCGCTACTTTTTTAGGTGTTGATTACATACCAGTTTTAAGGGGTGGCAATTTGCCAGCTTTACTTCAAACAAATAAAGCTGATGTATTTAATTTTTTTCGTAATGCATATTGCAATGTTGCGCCATCAAATTATTTGAAAAGTGTTTTTGATAAATATAATTTTAAAACTGATTTAATACCAAACTCTATACCTTTAGATGCATATTCATTTAAAAATCGCAATCAATTTAAAGCAAACCTGTTATATGTAAGAGCCTTAGCGGATTTGTATAATCCGACAATGGCCATAGAAGTATTATATAAGTTGGTTTCTAAGGGTTTTGATGCGTCTTTGATAATGATTGGTGCGGATGTAAATGGCAATATGGAAAAATGTAAAACATTGGCAAATAAATATAATATATCTAATCGTGTAGAATTTACTGGTAAATTATCTAAGGCTCAATGGCATAAGAAATCCACAGAAGCAGATTTTTTGATTAATACTACAAATTTTGATAATACTCCTATTTCAGTAATTGAGGCAATGGCGTTGGGGTTGGTGGTGGTTTCTACCAATGTAGGTGGTATGCCATTTTTAATAGATGATAACTTAAATGGTTTATTAGTTCCTGCCGAAGATGAGGTGCAAATGTCTAATGCTATTGAATATTTATTAAATAATAATTGTGTTGCTCATGCTTTAGTAATGCAAGCGCGTAAAGATGTTTTGCAATACGATGTTAATATGGTAACTACAGGTTGGCAAAGGTTATTGGGATATAATAAATAATGAAAATTTTATACTTTTATCAATATTTTTCTACTTCCAAAGGTTCTTGGGGTACTAGAGTATATGAGTTTGCTAAGAATTGGGTACAAGATGGCGTAGAGGTAGAGGTGGTTTCGGCAATTTATACTAAGTCAGATTTGATTGCAGATAAATTTGTAGAAATGCAAAAGCATGATGGGATAGATGTAAGGGTACTAAACGTTAAAATTGATAATCGTTTGTCAATTTTAAAAAGAATACAGGCCTTTTTGTTTTATTCTTTTGCATCAGTATATTATGCCTTAACTGTTAAGACAGATGTGGTTGTAGCAAGTTCAGGGCCAATAACAGCGTGGATACCAGGTGTCTTGGCAAACATAATAAGGCGTAAGCCATTGGTTTTAGAAGTGCGCGATTTATGGCCTGAGGGGGCAATTGAATTAGGTATTATTAAAAATAAGTTCATAAAAAAAATGTCTATTTGGTTTGAAGGTTTTTGTTATAAGCGCGCATGTTTAATTGTTACTTTATCTCCTGGTATGCTGGATAATATTCTTAACCGTTTTGATAATTTAAATGTGATTTCGGTGCCAAATTCGGCAAATTTAAAATTGTTTTCTCATAGTAATGTCGATAAAAATAATTTACCAAGTTTTTTTGAGACTAAAAAAATTGCTATATATACAGGTAATATTGGCGAGGTTAATAATTCTAGGTTGTTATTGCGAACGGCAAAATATCTAAAAAATCAAAATAGAAATGATATTTTAATTTTATTGGTTGGCACAGGACAGTTGCTGGAAGAATTATTAGAAGCCAGCAAAGGATTAGATAATTTTATAATTCATGATTTAATACCTAAACATATTTTGGTTAGTTGGATATGCTCCTCTATGGTGTCTTTGGTTCCATTAACACCGTCTTTAGTGATTGATACTTCTTCACCAAATAAATTATTTGAATCATTTGCCGCTGGCGTGCCAGTAGTGCAAACCACAAATAGTTGGATAAAAGATTTAATAGATATTAATCACTGCGGAATCAATGTATCTGCAATAGACGAAGTTGACTTAGCTAAGGCGCTTATAAAATTGGCAGATAACCCAAGCATGGTTAAAATGATGGGGGATAATGGGCGTAGGGTGGCCAAAGAAAAGTTTGATAAAAATATTTTAGCGTCCGATATGATTTCGGCAATTAGAGAGGCAGTTTTATGAAGATAGTTTTAGTAGCGGGTGCCAGACCAAATTTTATGAAGATTGCTCCAATTATAAAGGCAATTGTTAAGGCTAGAGATAACGGTAATGATATTGATTTTAGCTTAGTACATACAGGTCAGCATTATGATGAAAAAATGAGTCAGCAGTTTTTTGATCAATTAAATATACCTAAACCAGATATTAATTTAAATGTGGGGTCTGGTTCTCAAGCACAACAGACTGCAGATATAATGGTAACTTTTGAAAAATATCTTATAGAAAATAAATGTGATTTATTGATAGTGGTTGGAGATGTAAATTCTACATTAGCTACTAGTTTGGTGGCAAAAAAAATGGACATTGATGTTGCTCACGTTGAAGCAGGTATTCGCAGTGGCGACCGTACTATGCCAGAAGAGCTAAATCGTTTGGCTACAGATGCCATTTGTGATTATTTCTTTACAACAAGTCGATGGGCGAGTAAAAATTTAATACATAGTGGAATAGCAAAGGACAAAATATTTTTTGTAGGTAATACAATGATTGATACTTTAGTTGCAAATAAATCGCGCTTTAAGAAGCCTATTTTATTTGATAGCTTAGATTTAAAAAGCAAAAATTATATAGTGTTAACTTTGCATAGACCATCTAATGTTGATGATGCAGAACAATTAAAAGCATTAATGAATGCCTTTAGCTTGTTAAAGCAAAAGATTGTTTTTCCATGTCATCCACGGACTTTAGGGCATTTAGAACAATACAATATATCTATGCCTACAAATTTGCATATTGTTGAACCGCTTGGTTATTTAGAATTTATGTATATGGTATCAAATGCAGGGGTGGTTATAACCGATTCTGGGGGTATTCAGGAAGAAACAACTTTTTTAAACGTGCCGTGTATAACTTTGCGTAATAATACCGAGCGTCCAGAAACAGTTGAAATAGGTACAAATATACTTTTAGGCGATGATGCCTCTAAGATAGAAGGGGCTGTTAATAAAATTTATGCCGATAAGCAAACTGATGCGTCTATTCCTGAGTTATGGGATGGTCAAACGTCAACAAGAATTGTAGATATTTGTTTAAAGCTATATAGATGAGCGTATTGTTGACGGGACATTCTGGGTTTTTAGGAGGCTATTTATTTGATGGGCTCGATAAACTTTTTGATGTTAAAACGTTATCAAGGTTTAATGCAGATATTAATTGCGATTTAAGTAATTCTTGTCCAACGATTAATTTTAAACCAAAAATGGTGGTGCATAATGCAGGTTTAGCGCATTTTGTGCCAAGGAATCATCGTCAATCTCAAATGTTTTATGATATTAATTTAGAAGGTACTAAAAATTTGTGTAGAGCTTTTAATAATCTCAATATGCCAGAAAAGTTTATTTTTATTTCTACTGTTTCTGTATATGGTCAGGAAGCTGGTGAGTTAATTAATGAAGAACTACCATGTAAGCCAAAGAGTGCTTATGCTAAAAGTAAATGGGAGGCAGAAAAATTTTTAATTGATTGGGCTAATCAATATAGTGTGCAATTGACCATTTTACGTTTACCTTTAGTTACAGGCAAAAATCCGCCAGGAAATTTAGGTGCTATGATAAATGCTATACGCAAGGGCTATTATGTTTCAGTTGGTAATGGTCAAGCAAAACGCTCTATGGTTTTGGCTAATGATGTGGCTAAGTTTATAGCGGGGTTACCTAAAGATGGTATTTTTAATTTAACCGATGGGCATCATCCCAGTTTTTTAGAAATTGAAAATGCAATAACTACTAAATTTAACAAACGTAAACCTATTGCATTGCCATTTTTGTTACTTAAAGTTATGGCAAAATTTGGTGATGCATTACCTTTGCCAATTAATTCAAATAAACTGCTTAAAATGAGCAGTTCATTGACTTTTGATAGTGCTAAGGCACAATTGCAACAAGCTTGGCAACCTGCTTCTGCTTTGGATTTTTTAAATGATTTTTAGTATTTCATTTCTAGTTACTTTGATAGCCATTATTATTTTTTTTAAATTAGCAGCTCGGTTTTCTATAGTTGATACGCCAAATGAACGCAGTAGTCATACGGAGATTACTTATCGTGGGGCAGGCATTATATTTTTGATTGGACCTGTAATTTATTATTTAGACTCTAATCAACATTTGATGTTTTTTTGCGGAATGATATTGGTTTCAGTTGTTAGTTTTATTGATGATTTAAAAGATTTGCCATCTTATTTTAGATTTATTGTGCAAACAGTTGCGGTGTTATTTTTGTTTTATGATTTACATATATTTATGATTCCATGGTTTTATATACCCTTGGCATTAATTTTTACGGTTGGTGTAATTAATGCCTATAATTTTATGGATGGCATCAATGGAATAACTGCTCTGTATACTATTACAGTTTTATTGGGGTGTTATTTTGCCTTTGATATTTTAAATGCTAACTGTTCTTTGCCAATAGCAATGTTGGCACCTTTGATGATTTTTAGTTTTTATAATGTACGCAAAAAAGCCTTATGTTTTGCTGGTGATGTGGGGGCTGTATGTATGGCTTTTGCAGTTATTTATATGATTATTTGGTTGTTATATAAAAGCCTTAAGTATGAAATAATTTTATTTTTGGTTGTATATGGTATTGACTCGGCTATGACTATTGCGCAAAGATTACTTGAAAAAGAAAATATTTTAAAACCACATCGTAAGCATTTATACCAATATTTGGTTCATACAGCGCAGATGTCTCATCTGCGCGTTAGCTATTTATATGCTACTGTACAAATGGTAATAACTGGTTTGGTTTTGTTAAATTTAAGCTATGGATTTTTTAATGATGTTTATTTTACTGTAATAACTGTATTTGTTTTGCTATTGGCGTATTATCAAATAAAAAAACCTTTGATTGCTAAATCTGCAAATTAATTACATTTCCATTTGCGTTTAATATATCTGCCAGGATTATCATATGATATAACCTTAGCAGGTGTGCCAACCACAGTGGCGTTTTCTGGGACATCTTTTACAACAACGCAGCCAGCTCCAATTGTCGAATTATTGCCAATTTTAACATCTTCTACTATACAAACTTGTGGGCCTATATATACATTGTCTCCAATGGTTGCGGCCTGTCCTTCGTTGCTGCCAATATTAGTAAATTGGCTAATATTGACGTTGTTGCCTATGCTTACAGTTGGATTAATAACAATACACATCCTATGGCTAATATAAAAACCATAGCCAATTTTTAAACTGCGAGGGATATAAATATGATACTTATTAGACAAATATTTATGGACTATAATTGCTATATATTTTATTAGTTTTGATTTGTGGTGAGTTAATCTCAACCAAAATGTATATTGAAACGAACGGTTAACAAATAACTGTTTAATAAATATTTTATTAGAATAATTTTCTACATATCTAGTTAAATCGCTTTTTATATAAGTCCAAATATCCATTTTTACCTGTTAATCTCTGAAATAAAATGTTTGCATTTATCATTTGGGTGTCGATCTATTTTGTTACATTTGATTATGTTTACTTTGATAGATTTTTCTAAATATCTTTGAAAGGTTTTAGTAACTTCATTTATCATTTTTTGACTAAGCATACCATCTAAAACAAATTCTATGGTAAAAGTATCCAACTGTGTTTGCTTGATAAGGTATTCTTGTATTTCAGGATATTTGCATACAATACTTTTTGTTACATAGTAAAGGCTAAAACCGGGCATTGTCTTGCCACTGGGTAAGTAAATCATATCGTTTAGCCGTCCATCTAATTGCAGTAGGGAGTTGTTTTTTTTAGTGCCAATATCCCCTAAATCATATCTTATAAAAGGCATGGCTTTGTTGTATAAAGATGTAATAACCAAGCGTCCGCTATCGCCATCTTTTACAGGCTGATTGTCGTCGTTTAAAACTTCTATAAATAGTTCAAAGGTGTTTAATGGCCAATGTGTGTCTTTAGAATCCATTGCAACTAAGGCTAATTCGGAGGCACCATATTCATTGTAAACATTTAAGTTAAAAGTTTCTTGCAAAAACTGTTTGTCTTCAGGAGTGCACAGTTCTGAGGTAACGATACAGCATTGCAAAGAAGGGCATATTTTTGTGATATCTATTTTGTTTTTAGCTAAGTATTTAGCAAAAATCATTATTGAGTTTGTATAACCATATAAATATTTAAACGATGATTTTTTAAAGACATTTAGATATTGATGTATATATTCATCACTTAAATTATATATAAGCAGTCTTTTACGAGCAGATACAAAGTCTTTAAATTTTTCAGTGTAATATTCTGCGCCTTCTAAAGGTATCGCATAAAATCTAGCTTGCAAATCTTTGCCGTAAGCAATATCTATATCATTATAACATTTATTTATATATGCCCATGTCATTGCATGGCATAGTTTATCTTTAACATAAATTAATGGCTTGCCAGAAGATCCAGATGTTTTGGATTTATATAAATCTTTGGCAGAAAAATGGGGGGTGATGATGTTTTTATTGCGTATTTCTTTTTTGGTGATAATAGGTATGTCATTCCAAGAGCTTATGCTTTTATCTTTGATAAATTTAACATAAGTTGGGTTGTTAGTTTTGTGATATTCAAATATTTGCCATTTTTTTTGTTCTGCATATTGGTTTACATCGCTATCTTGCCATTCTTTTAAAATTTGATTGGCTTCTTTAATAGGAAATTTTTTTAATTTTAAACTTATTTCAAATAAATTCATTTTTTTAGATTGCTGTAAACTATTAATTGCGAACGTGCAAAGCTAGAGTTTATATAATGTGGTAATAATCTTTCTAATTTAAAGGCAAGTCGTCTATATTTGCGGTTTAAATTGCCTTTTGGCATAAATTTATGAAATCTTTCTAGTGTGCCAATGGGTATAATAACAATTGTATCAAAAAAATCTTCACCCATTTGGCGATAATGCTTAGATGAGTTGTCTCTTTCTGGATGAGGGTCATTGGCTTTCCATTTTGCAAATGCTTGTTTTTGCAAGCTTGAAGGACGTCCTGATATTGGTAAAGCCCAACGGATGTTATCTATAAATTTATTATTAATTGCTGGTTCAAAATAGCGTAACATACCATCTTTTTTTAAAATTTTAAATGCAAAACGCATTAAGTTTAATTCTTGCTCGTGGGTAAGGTGGTGTATTAATGCTTTACCAATTACTATATCAAAAAAATCGCTTTGTAATTCTGATTTTGTAATATCACCATTTATGAATTTAATTTGATATTTAAAATTGCAGTGTTGGTTTAATGACTGAATAATATCACCGCTCACAGAAGATATATCATTACTGTACACTTCTGCACCTAATGAGGCCATAATGGCAGAGTTTAAACAATCCCCACAACCTACTTCTAAAATTTTTTTACCTTTTAGTTTGTCTTTAAAATTATTGTAGTAAAGACCTACCCAGCTGGTGTCAGTTTTTGTGGCATCATCTAAAAAGTCATCCAAATTATTTAATTTATCTAGTATGTTTTTAATTGAAACTTGGCTATATAAATTATCGTAATGGTTTTTGTTTAGAGTTGCGTTTTGGTTAGAATTTTGCATTTTATTTTTTTAGTTCTAGTATTCTTTTTATTCCGTGTTTTAGATTAATTAAATCGCGATTTAAGAGGTTTTTCATTTTAGATATATCAGGACAACGTCTTGTCATATCGCCTTCTGGCAATGGCGGAGCATAGATTATTTTAGACTTACTGTTAGTGAGGTTGATTATGATTTTTGCCAATTCTTTTATTGTGTATTCTTTATCGTTACCAATATTTAAGGTGTCATTAATTAGTTTGTTTTCTGCCAATGCTTTTATACAAACATCAACATTGTCATCAACATGTAAAAATGTTCTAGATTGAGAACCGTCACCATAAATGGTAATGGGCTTGTTTTGTGTAGCCGCTTTAATAAAGCGTGGTATTACAAAGTCTGTACTTTGGTTTTTGCCATAAGTATTAAAAAAACGAAAAATGGTATAATCAAGATTATATTCTTGTTGATAAGCTTTAAAATAGGATTCGCCTAGATTTTTAACTATAGCATAGGGTAGGCGAGAGTTTAGTGGGGTGGTTTGTTCGTGTTGTGGTAACTCTACTGGCTCGCCATAGACCTCTGATGAGGAAGAATAAAAGACTCTTTTGACACCGGTATTTTTTGATAGCTTTAAGATATTTTCAATCCCTTTTATATCATTTAATACTAACAGTGGCTTAGCAAGCGTTCTTTTAACACCGACTACAGCAGCGTAATGAAATACGTATTTGAAATTGTAATGAAAAAACAATGCCGAAATATCTCGATAATCATTGACATCACACTTTATAAAATGAACATTCTTTTTTTTAGGGACTTTACTTTTGCTGCCCGAGAGAAGATTATCAGCAATAATGATATGATTATTTTTATCCTTAGCTAAAGTATCGGCTAAGGTACTTCCAATGTTACCCGCTCCACCAGTTATTAAAATATTTACCATTAGTCTCCTTTGAATATTCTAAGTATACAATTTAAGAATATTTTGCAAATATAAAGAGAAGTGGTTTATAAAAAATAGAGTATGGATCAAATTTAGACACAAGCGATTTCTATGTGGGGGTGTGTGTAAGGTGATTTTGTTTTCTATCTGATTTGGCAAGATTACGATGTCCTTATATAGCAGTAATTGAGAGCAAACTTACCAATAAATCCATAAAAACATATTTAAGATTGTATTATAAAAGTAATTATTATTACTTAGTTATTAAGATATTTAAGTTGCACCAGATTTGGATATTCAGCAAAGGAGGACTGAATAGGATGCCATAGTTTAATAACAAATTGTACGTAACTACATTATTACTAAAGGAGTATTAAAATGTATATATTAAAAAACATTTTTTTAGTAACAGTTTTTTTAATCACAGTATTTTGTTCTGTGAGGGCAGAAATACCAGCAAATACTTGGGGGCGATTGGATATTGATGCGGAAAAGTCAATGGTAGAGCTGACTCCATTAAAAGAAGAACTAAGTGGAGCGGTATATGTGTTTTGAGATCATTAATAACTGGGTTTTAAAAAGCTCATTCCATGTGATTATTTTAAATTAAATATTAAAAATCAGGTGATTATTTTAAATTTAAGCTTATATTGTTAAAGAGCTCCCAAATCAACGGACAGTTTCAGTGGTCAATAAGAAAAAAATCATTAAATTTAAAAAAGTTAAAACAGTATTGTAATTATTAAAATATTTATTTAGTCGTTGTTTTGCTTCATTGATTGATTCGTATGATTAAGATAAGCTTCTTTTGCCAGCCATAATAATTTTTGTTTTTCGAGTATTTTTAATGTTTTTTGACCGCTTCTTTTTTATAGTTTCAAATGATGATTTATTGTCTATTTACTAATGGATATGTTTTAAATACATCAACTGTAGGAACTATTGACGCAATTAACTTTTTGCCGATATACACTCGTTTTTAAACGTAAATTAATTATTATGGAGCTACTATGAAGCATATCGTATTAATTTTAGTTTTGGTGCTATGCAATGGGCAGAGTTTTGGCCAATTTGCATTTGAAAAAAATGTAAAAACACAGTTATTTCATCGTATAGAAAATGGTCAAACATGGGCAGTTGCCGTTTTGAAAATACAAGATGGGTGGCACCTTTATCACGATGAATTAGGCCCTGGTATTGGTATACCAACTAAGCTAAAAATGTTACCGTTGCAGGAACAATGGCAAATAGCGCCATTGCCAAAACCATATCGTTTAGAACAAGCTAAACTTGGCAAAGACGGTGCAGACACTTGGGTTTGGTCACATAAAGGTACTATTATTATTTATGCAAAATCAAAAAATATTATTAATAATCCAGTCTTAGAAATCAAAGGTTTAACTTGTGAGGATTCTGGCTCTTGTATACCGTATGCAGATAAAGTTAAATCTTTGGGTAGGGGTGAAGATGCTTTATTTAATAATTTTTTGACTCATTTCAAAGAAATTGATAGTACAAAGATAGTATCTAAAAATAAAATTGCTAAGGATGTTGTTACTTTAAATTGGCAAAAATTTACTCCACAAACAACCGTTAAAGATAGATCCGTTTTATTTTGGATATTTTTAGCTTTTATTGCAGGTATATTTTTAAATGTTATGCCATGTGTTTTGCCTGTTGTATCTTTAAAAGTATTAAGCTTGGTAGAAAACGCAGGTAAAGATAAAGGCGCGATGTTTAAGCACGGTTTGGTTTTTGCTTTAGGTATTTTGGCAGTATTTTTTGTTTTGGCTGTGTTGGCATCTAGTTTAGGGATGGGGTGGGGTGAGCAGTTTCAACAGCCTGCTTTTATGATAGCTATGATAGCTATTATCTTTGCTTTTGCCTTATCATTATTTGGTGTATTTGAAATGGCAGTTCCAACCTCAATTAATAATATAGCAGCGGTTAAACATGAAGGTTATAAGGATTCTTTTTTAAAGGGGGTACTGACAACTCTTTTGGCAACTCCTTGTTCTGGACCTTTTTTAGGTGGCACATTAGCTTGGGCACTTTCGCAGTCAACGGCAATTATTTTTGCTGTATTTATGTCTTTGGGATTAGGTATGGCTACACCTTATGTCTTTTTAACATCACAACCAAAGTTGTTATCTTTTTTGCCTAAACCAGGTCAGTGGATGGTTACTTTTAAACAGGTTACGGGATTTATTTTATTATTAACTGTAATTTATTTAATGTTTTCATTGCCACATAATATGATTATATATACCAATGTTGTATTGGTTTTTATAGGCTTTGCATCTTGGTATTATGGCAAATACGCCAGTTTTGGACTGTCTTTATTTAGACGTATTATCAGTGTAAGTATTGTAATATCTATTATTAGTTTTGGTGTTTGGCTTGCTTTTGTACCTTTATATAATACTTATGAACAACAAAATCACAGTGCGTTAAATTGGCAAGAATTTACGCCAAGTAGTTTTAAAAAATATCAATTAGAAGGACGTTCTATTTTTGTTGATTTTACAGCGAATTGGTGTCCAAACTGTAAATTTAACGAAGTAAATGTTTTTGAGCATCCTGAAATCGTAGGCTTATTTAAACAAAAAAATGTTGTAATTATGAAAGTTGATTTAACTCATAATACAAAAAAAAGCCAGCAAGGGCGTGATTTTATGCAACAGTTAGGAGGGCGTTCTATTCCATTTATGGCTGTTTTTGCATCGGATAAGCCTTTAAGTCCGCATATACGTTTTGATTTGATAAATCGTGGTGATATGTCTAACATTTTACAATCTTTACCCTAATTATGGTCTTTATATGAATATAAATAACAATGGATTTTATGCTCATCCCCTTTATTACGATATTTTATTTGGTTGGAATAGAGCCCCCGAGGTGATTTTTTATGACTCCTTGTTTCAGAAATACGGTTTAAATATAGGCGAACATATTTTAGAGGTGGCTTGTGGTACAGGTATTGTAGGTATGGATTTGGCACGTTTGGGTTGGGATGTAACGGGTTTAGATATTTCAGGTGCTATGATTGAGTTTTTAAAATCTAAATTAGCTCAAAATAAATTAAAAATGACTGCCGTTAAAGCTGATATGGTTGATTTTTATTTAACTAAAAAATGTCGTGGTGCTATTTGTCCATTGGGCTCGTTTGGTTTGTTAAATGATGACAACTTAACAATAATGCATTTAAAGACTATGGCTAAAAATATGACTAAAAATGGTATTTATATTATAGATGTGGGCTTGCAAGAAGAGGTTAATGATGTTTCGGCCAAATGTGATTATACCGCTATTGAATGGTCAATGTCGCGTGATAATATTGAAGTTGATGCCCGCGATGCCAAGGTTTTTATAGATGATAATGGTGTCAAAAAAATATTGGAGTGGGAAGCTGTGCCAACAGAGTTTAATTGCCAGCATTTAAGCTCGCTTATCAAAAATAGCAATGTGTTTGAAATATTGGATTGGTATCCAGAAACTTCATACACAGAAGAAGGTATAAGTTTATTTGATATGGGTGAAACTCAAAATCCTCCGATAGCTGAAAGGGCTATGATAGTCTTGCGGAAACTATAAAAAAATCTTACAATGTTGGACTTATTATTAAAAAAATTATCATTTAAAAGGAAATACAATGAATTACTTTAATTCTTTACCTCTACGCCTACAGCTTGAAGAGTTGGGCAAATGTCGTTTTATGGATGCCAGTGAATTTAGCGATGGAGTGGAAAAACTAAAGGGTAAAAAAATCGTGATAGTTGGTTGTGGTGCACAAGGTCTTAATCAAGGTATGAATATGCGTGATTCTGGCTTAGATATAAGTTATGCATTGCGTGCTGTTGCTATCGAAGAAAAACGTCAAAGTTATAAAAACGCTACTGATAATGGTTTTGCTGTTGGCACAATTGAAGAATTGGTTCCAACGGCTGATTTGGTTTTAAATTTAACTCCAGATAAACAACATTCTAATGCTGTTGATTTAATTATGCCATTGATGAAGAAAAATGCGTGTTTGTCTTATTCTCATGGATTTAATATCGTTGAAGAAGGCAAACAAATCCGCGAAGATTTAACTGTAATTATGGTTGCTCCAAAAAGCCCTGGAACAGAAGTACGCGAAGAGTATAAACGCGGTTTTGGTGTGCCAACTTTAATTGCAGTTCACCGTGAAAACGATCCAAACGGTGAAGGTTTAGATATTGCTAAAGCTTATGCTGTTGCTACTGGCGGTCATCGTGCAGGTGTTTTGCAGTCTTCTTTTGTGGCTGAAGTTAAATCAGATTTGATGGGTGAGCAAACTATTTTATGTGGTATGTTACAGGCTGGCTCAATTCTTTGTTATAACAAGATGATTGAAAAAGGTATGGATGCGGCTTATGCTTCTAAATTGGTTCAGTATGGTTGGGAAACTATCACGGAAGGTATGAAACAAGGCGGTATTACAACAATGATGGATCGTTTGTCTAATCCTGGCAAAGTTAAAGCTTATAAATTGGCAGAAGAATTAAAAGTAATTATGCGTTCATTGTTTCAAAAACATATGGATGATATTATGCAGGGTGAATTTTCTAAAAATATGATGGAAGATTGGGCTAATAATGATGCAAAACTATTAGGTTGGCGCGCAGAAACTGCTGAAACAGCATTTGAAAAAAGCCCAGAAGGCAAAGGTGATATTACTGAACAAGAATATTACGATAAAGGTATCTTGATGGTGGCTATGGTTAAAGCTGGTGTTGAACTTTGCTTTGAAACATTGACAGAATCTGGAGTAATTGCAGATAGTGCTTATTATGAATCTTTGCACGAAACACCATTGATTGCTAATACTATTGCTCGTAAGCGTTTATATGAAATGAATGTGGTTATTTCTGATACTGCAGAATACGGTTGTTATTTATTTTCACACGCGTGTGTGCCTTTATTAAAAGACTTTATGGCTGGTATTGATACTGATGTGATAGGTAAAGGTTTAGATTTAAGTGATACAGCAGTGGATAATGTGGAATTAACAGCAATCAATAAGGCTATTCGTAATCATGGTGTTGAAATAGTTGGTGATAAATTGCGTGGCTATATGAGTGCAATGAAACAATTATAAATTGATTATTATTATAAATAATAAAAAAGCCCAATCAAAACGATTGGGCTTTTTTATTGGATTATTTTATTTAAACTTTTTTAGGTTTCTTCTCGTCCACGTAACATTAACACTTTACCTGTTCTGACCAGTTCAATAATGCCATATTTTTTTAGCATATTAATCATTGCATCTAGTTTTTCAGTAGTGCCAGTTACCTGTACGATTAAATCGTTATCATTAAAGTCAACGGTTTGACCTTTAAAGTGTTCAATTAGTTGTAGAATATCAGTGCGCTTATCTGAAGTTGTTTCTATTTTTATTAAAGCCAGCTCTTTTTCTACAGAATTATTACCAATATGTTCTTCAGCATGAATAACATCAATTAATTTTGCACATTGTTTTATTATTTGATCTAATATTGCGGGGTTACCTTGAGCAGTAATTGTCATACGCGAAAATTTCCCGTCTAATGCAGGGCTTACAACTAAAGATTCAATATTATATCCACGCCTTGAAAACACTAACGTTATGCGCATTAATACGCCTGGCTTATTGGCAACTAATAGACTAATTGTATGTATATTGGTTTTATCACTCATTATTAGGTGCTCCCCTTAGGTTTTTCAAGTTTTTGTTTAGGTGCTTCTAAGAGCATTTTATCAACGGTGGCGCCTGCCGGTATCATTGGAAATACATTATCTTCTTTTACTACTTCTGCATGAATAAGTACAGGGCCTTGATGATCTAAGGCTTTTTTAAGTATTTTGTTAACATCGGCAGCGCGTTTAATACGCAAGCCTTTCATTCCATAACTTTCAGCAAGTTTTACAAAATCAGGATTGCCTTCTAAGTCTACTCCAGAGGTACGGTTATCAAAAAATAATTCTTGCCATTGTCTAACCATACCAAGATATTTATTGTCTAAGATAATGATTTTAATATTTAATTTGTTTATAACGGCAGTGGCTAGTTCAAATAAAGTCATTTGAAAACCGCCATCGCCCACAATAGCAACTACTGTTTCATCTGGGCGTCCAAATTGCGCCCCGATTGCGGCAGGCATTCCAAAACCCATTGTGCCTGCTCCGCCAGAGCAAATCCAATTCTTTGGTTTATCTGTTTTGTAAAATTGAGCGGCCCACATTTGATGTTGGCCAACATCAACACTTACGATGGCTTTGCCTTCTGTTAGTTTATATATTTCATCAATTACTTGTTGAGCTTTTAAACCACCATGTATTTTGTAATTTAAATTAAATTTCTTTTTATAGCCAGCAATTTCTTCTAGCCATTTACTTGTCTCTAACGGTTCAACTTCACCTATCAATTGACGTAAAACAGTTTTTGCGTCTCCACAAATACTGGCATCAGGAACAAGAACTTTGTTAAATTCTGCTGGATCTATGTCGATATGTAATTTAATAGCATCAGGGCAATATTCGCTGATTTTTGCTGGTGTAATTCTATCGTCCCAACGAGATCCTATTGAAATAATTAAATCACATCTACCCACTGCTTTATTAGCATAAGCTGTGCCGTGCATACCGACAAATCCCAAGGCTTTTTCTGCACTTTCTGGATATGCACCTTTGCCAAGTAGGGTGGTGGCAACAGGCGCGCCTATTTTATCGGCAAAGTTTTTTAGTTCTTCATTAGCTCCAGATATGATAATACCATGACCAGCTAATATAAGAGGGCGTTTTGAACCCCTAAATAAGCGCGCCATTTTAGAAATATCTTTTGCACTTCCTTCATTAGGTATGCTATATCCAGGTAAATCCATTTTGGCCTCATTGGCATTTACAGTACAGATAGTGCTAGTTATATCCTTTGGCAAATCAATTAATACTGGTCCTGGCCGCCCAGTGCTAGCGATATAAAAAGATTCTTTTACAATTCTTGGGATATCATCACTATTTTTAATCAAATAATTATGTTTTACTGTAGCAGCGCTGATGCCAAACGTATCGGCTTCTTGAAAAGCATCTTTGCCAAGCCCAAATGTTGGTACTTGCCCACAAATAACTACAAGAGGCACAGAATCCATATTGGCAGTTAGCAGTCCTGTAATCGCGTTGGTAGCACCTGGCCCACTTGTTACTAATACAACGCCTACCTTACCTGTAGCACGCGCATAGCCGTCTGCCATATGCACAGCGCCTTGCTCGTGTCTTACTAAAATAAGTTTAATTTTAGAATCTAACAATGCGTCAAATATTGGTATTACAGCGCCACCAGGGTAACCAAATATGTATTCTACTCCAGCGTTTTCTAGACATTGAATCAATGCTTGAGCGCCATTTTTTGTTGAGGTTGTCATTTTAATATGCTCCAAGACACCTAAAAAAGTATGTTTATATAAAATATAGTAGTTTTACTGAGTTTATCAACAAGAAATATACAAACTTGTTGATAAAATGCTATATTTTGATAGGTATGATAAAGTCTTTTATTAATCTTTGATAGATTAGATGGCTTTTGCCTCTATTTTTTTAATTTTGTCTAAAATAATTTGTCCTTCAGCCCCAATTTTGGTTTTTTTAGCGTAAGCTTTGATTATTATTTTTTTAGCTTCATCAAATTGTTTTAGTTTTATAAAAGTTTTAGCTAGTTTTAATGATGTATGAATAAAAGTTTCTTCATCTTGCGAATGAAGATATATCGCATTCATATAATGTAGAGCAGCATTTTCGTAGTCTTTATCACTTTTGATATAAGCATCACCCATTAATATTTCTGCTTGCATAGAATAATTATTTTTGTCTCCATCAGCTACAGGCTTTAAACTTTTAATACTGCTACGCCAATCTTTAAGAGCAAAAAAAGCCTTACCCTCTAATAATTGTAACTCTTGTCGTTTGGCTTTATCTGTAGTTGTACTTAAAAATTGACTGGCTTTTTTTAAGGCCTCGTTTATTCGTTGGGATTGCATTAATAATTCAACAATGTCTAATGCGACAATATGTTTAAATTGACTATTTTTTTTGTTATATAATTTAAGCCACTGTTTTAGTGCTTGATCAGTTAAATTGATAGCGGCAGCACTTTTGCCAAGATAGTATTGAGCTTCTTCAGCTAGTGGTGAATCTGGAAACTCATTAGTTAAACGTCTAAATTCTACCCGCGCTTTTAAGTATTGGTTACGTTCATAATAAAACATACCAAAATCATATAATAAATGTAATAACTTTGGATTATTGTCAAATTCATTAATCATACTGATAAATGATTGTTCTGCTTTTTTGTAGTCTTCTTTAGCAATTAAGCAGTTAATTATATTTTTTTTAAACTCAAAATATAAGCGTCCATTTGGATATTGTTGAAGGGCAGTGTTAAAAATATCTTGAGCCTTATAATAGTCGTGGGAATTATAAAGACTGAGACCTTGATAATATAAAGCGTTTTCTTTTTGTACCGCATTAGCTTGTATCATAGTTAAAATTTTAGCATAAATATCTGCTGCTAAATCAAAACGTCCAATGGTGCGTTTTAAATCTCCTAAGCTTTGTTGGGCTTTTACCGCGGTATCTTTTAATGGAAATTTGTTAATGACTAATCGATAATTTTTTTCAGCTTCTTCATATTCATGTTTATCAAAATGTAAGGTACCCAAATAAAGTAAAAATTGATCTCTTGGTATTTTTTGTCCATATTCGTCTAAAATGCTTTTGATTTGAGTAATAGCCTTATCTAGTCGTCCTCGCAGCCTTGATATTTGCGCTAATGCTCGCCTTGATTCTACCGTTTCTGAAATACTAGTAGATATTTCAATGGCTTCTTGAAATAGTAAAGTAGCTGCGGCATAGTCTCCTAAATTCATAAAACAGCGGCCTTTACCTTGTAGAGCTTCTGGATATAGAGGACTTTTTTTGTCTTGTAATAATCTATCGTAAAAAATACTGGCTTCTTTGTAATAGCCCTGAAAATACAGTGTCTCTGCTTGCCAAGCGGTGGCTCTTGTGCCATAAATTGGATTTGATTGCAACATGGCAAAATACGGCTGAGCTTTTTGATACTCACCTAATTTAAAATATATTTCTCCTATTTTAAAATTAACTAATGGAATTAAATTATGCTTGTTATTGTCTGCAAATCCAGTTTCTTTAAATCTAGAAAAATATTTTAAGCTTTCTGTTAAGTTGTTATTTTTGTCTTCTGCCCACCCTAAAGAATAAAGCGCATTGGCACGTTGTTTTGCTGTGGTGTACTTATGTGTTAATACGTTTTTATAAGTATCTATGGATGCTTGCCAAGCAAAAGTGTTGTAATAACTTTCTCCCATATAAAATAAGGCCTGGGGAACATATTTAGAATAAGAATAACTTTTAATATATTGCTTAAAACCCGTTATTGCTTTTTCGTATTTTTTGCGCCTATAATCACATTCTGAAATTTTTAAAGCTGCTAAAATGGTATCTGTATGATCAGGGTATTTTTTTACCATCACGGCAAAACTAGAGGATGCTTTGACAAAATCACCACTTTTAAATTGAGCCATACCAAGGCTAAATAATAATTTTGGTTCGTCTGGACTGTTAGAAAATAAAGGTAGTATTTCTAAAAATTCTTTTTCGGCTTTTCGGTAGTTTTTTAATTCGTAATGTGTTCTGCCTAACCAAAAATGACCAATAGCTAAATCATTGCCATCGCTTTGGATAACTTTTTCAAATTGATTGATGCTTTTTTGCCATTGGCGTAAATGAAATAGACTTTGTCCTAATAATAGGTGGGCTCGTTCAGCTTGATGTGAATTAGGAAACCTTCTTACAAATTCATTAAATTTTTTGCTAGCAGACAAATATAATTTATCGTTAAATGCGTGTTGTGCTACAGTAAATAAATCATTAGCTTCACGTCTATTGTCTATAGCTATGACATTAAAGCTAAATAATGTTAGAAATATAAAACATAATAATCGCAATGTAATTTTTTTATGTACAATCATTAATTGCTGTACCTGTTGATTAAAATTTTAGCTTGTTTTAAAATTAAAGAATTTGGACGGTTAATTTTAATTATTTGTTTCCACTCTAAAATTGCTCCGCTGATATCTTTTTGAGCATAGTATATTTTAGCTAAATACCAATGGGAGTTCTCATTGTTTACATCTAATTTTAAGGCTTTGTTAAAATAAAATATAGCTTCATCATAGCGCATTCTATAGTAATGTATTACGCCAATATGATAATAATACTTGGCCGTGTTTTTGTGTTGCTTAACTAATGAACTAAACAATTGTAAGGCCTTTGAATATGCCTTGGCCTTAAAGTATGTGATTGCAACATCATTAATAAAGCGTTCGTCATTATTGTATTGCTTAGATATTTGTTGGTAATATTCCAAGGCTTTTCGATAATTGCCACGATTTCGCCATATTGTCGCCAGTTTAAATGCGTGTTCGTTTTGCAGAGTGTTTTTTGTGTTGTTAGTTGTTTTAAAATTAGAATTGCAATTTATGTTTTTGGTGTTTCCAAAAGTAGCTTTAGTTAGTGGTGCAATTTTGCAAATGTCGCCTTGCGGAGTGGTAGAGTCAATAACAAAATTGCCTGTTGTACTCGCAGATCCAATATTGCCAGCATTATCTATGGCTTCTATTTTAATTCTAAATTTATCAGAATTAGCTTTTGGAGTTTTCCATATCCAAGTACCAGTATTTTTTAGATTTTTAACTAATGTTTTCCAACTATCTCCGCCATCTACTGATAGGTATATTGATATTGGTTTTTTGTTTAAATATCTATCATGTGCTTGCCAAGTAATTGGTATTTCTTGGTTGCCTTTTATAAAATTGCCTGCTGAAGGATTGATAAGCAGTATCGAAGGTGGTGTATAGTCTACTGATGTGCTTAAAATAGGTTTTTGCCCGTTTTTAGGTTGCCCAGAAGATATGCCAGCTCTATTTGTTAATTCTATCGCAAAACCATAGATACCTTCTTCTGGAGCAGAAAATTGAATAGGTGATTTTAAATCGGTGTCATAAGCATAAAAATTCCAAACTTGACCATTATTGGTAGTGTACCAAAGGCCTATTTTCCCAAGTCCAGATGGACCTGTTTTGCCTATGTGATAATTTATGTCAAAAATGCGTCTATTACTTAACTCTGGCCCAGCAACATTGCTTTCTTTTGGTTTGTCTTTAGTAACTTTAACAATTTTTGGAGGTTGCTTAGTAAAATAGATTGGTTCGGCAGTTTCAACGCTAGTTAAGTTGCCTGCTTTATCTAAGGCGCTTATTCTTAAAAACTTTTTTTGTCCTTTTAAAGAGCCTGCTATGTTCCAACGATATGTTTGTCTTAATGAGCTGGTGTTGGCGATTAATGGTTCCCAACCACCATCGGCTGTGGATAATTCAATGGTTATGCCATCTTCTTCAATATTGTCGTCTGTAACTTGCCATTTAATTTCTACGAATTTTCCAGGTTCAATATATCCACCTAAAGGTTCTAATAGTTTTAAATTAGGTGGTTGCGAATCTACAATAACTGTTTGCTGGGCTTTGCTTTCATGTCCGGGTCTAGTTTCGCGTAAACCAGATTTATCGCTTGCTACTGTATAAAATTGGTATTCACCATCAAGATTAGCTTTGAAGATAATAGAGTTTTCTCCTTTGTTAAATTTGCCATAAGGTGTCCAATTTTTTTTGTCTGGCGAGCGATACCACAATTCTACATCGTTAAGGTGGTTATTGTTGTTGGCTTGGTAGCCAATGGGAAATTTTTTTACATTACTATAAAATGGAGCGGCAAAAAGAGAGTTTGTGATAAAGCCAAAAATAAGTATAAGTGAATATAAATGTTTGTACGGCATATAAATTATCCAATGGAGTATAAAACATTGTATTCTATCTATTTAGATAGATATGTAAACTTGTAATCAACTATAGATTTGTCATAATTTTTGTTTCTATTATGATTACTTGCCATTGTTGTATGAGATTATGTATAAAATTATTGATAATCAAGAAAACCTAATCTAATGTCGATATATATGATATGGATATGAAGATACGCATAGCACCTGAAAACACTTTAAAAGGTATTGTTGAAAATAGACGTGCTGAAGTTAAGATGGAAAATGCAGGCTTAACAGAGCGTATTACTCAAGAATCACAACAAATGTTAATGAATGTTTACAATGTGGCACACTCACATAGGATGAGTTTGCCAGGGCCTAGGTTTATATCAGGTGAAGGTAAAGCTCCGCAAAATTTAACATTTATATCTGGTAAGCATATAGATATTCAGGTCTGAGAGGCTTTTAGTTAGTTGTTATTAGATGGTGCAACGCGTGATTTGGCTTGTCCGCACATTTTACGTATATCATCTAAAGAACGAGCTTTTTCTACATAAGATGCAAAATCGTAATTGTTAATACATTTATTGGCTATTTCACGAACAATAATTTGTAGATTTGTAAGCAATGTGCCTTTTGGCAAGCCTTTTATAAGCTTTGGATGTTTTTTTAAAATAGCTAATACCTGTGCTTTTATTTTATCTTGATTTTCGATTGGGCGTGGGATTCTGCGTTTGAGTATTTTCATATCATGTATTACAGTTTCTAAGTTATTAGCTGTAATAAGCAAATCACTAATTGCAATAAGGGGGACAGATTCGTTAGATCTTATTTTGGTAATTTCAGTGATGCAGTTTCTGTATGTTTCTTTAAAAGTGTTTTTGTAAAATTCAGGTTTAGTGCATTGTACTAATTGGTCGATTTCTAACCATTCTTTAGTTACACTTTGTGCATTGCGAGGCTCAATGCGCAAAGGTCTAGTCATGCTGTTTAAATCTTCTCTCATTACCCTGGACTCCCCATAAAGTTAAATGATTTTTTTTTGATAATCGATACATCTTTGCATAATGATTGATGCGTAATCTTTAGCATTAATATTTGGTTTACGCAAAGATGGTTGTAGATTAAGATTTCTCATCCATGTCATTTGGTGTTTGGCAAAGCGTCTGGTTTTTAATTGAATTAACTCAATCATACGTTCGCGGTTATATAGTCCATTTATAAAATCAACTACTTGTGCATATCCTACACCAGATAGAGCCTCCTTAGAGAAACCTTTATAATCTAAAATATTTTGCACTTCTTTTTGTAATCCCATTTCAAACATTATTTCAACACGTTTATTAATTTTATTGTATAAAAATTCTCTATCCATTGTTATTGGAATAATGTGATAATCTGCTAACGCCCGTTTGTTTTGTTGCTGTTGTTGCTGGCTAATAGGTATGCCAGTGATTTTAAAAACTTCTAATGCTCGTATAATTCGTTTTTCGTCATTTGGATGGATTTTTTGTGCTGCCGATAAATCAATTTTACTAAGTTGCGTATGTAGATAGGTCAACCCGTGTTTTTTAATTGTATCTTGCAACTCCAATCTTATATTGTTATCGGCGCTAGGAGCTTCAAAAATACCATTTAACAATGCTTTTAAATATAAAAATGTCCCGCCAGCAATAATTGGGGTTTTACCTTGTTGATTGTATTGCTTAACGATGCAGTCGCAGTCGTGTAAGTATGTAGATATGTCATAGCTTTGATGTGGTTCGCGTATATTAACTAGGTGGTACTGTGCGCTATTTAGCTTTTCTTTTTCGGGCTTGTCTGTGCCGATATCCATTTTGCGATAGATTTTCATAGAATCCATTACAATTATGGGTTGATTTAATAATTTTCCTAGTTCATAGCCTAAATCGTCTTTGCCACTTGCGGTTGGTCCGCAGATTATATGTGCGCGTAATTTTGTTATCGGTGAAACCATTTAGCTAATTCCTCTGAGGTAAAAAATTTAGCAACAGGCCGACCGTGTGGACAGGTGCTAGCATTTGTTAAAGTTATATATTGCCTTAATAAATCGCGCATGGTTGTGTCGTTTAATTTGTTGCCACCCCTTATAGAGCTATGACAGGCTATACGTTCTATAACTGTTTTTTTAAGGTTTTGTATATTGTCTTTGGGATTTGTGGATTCAAAGATTTCGGTAATAATTTTTGTCGGATTTAAATTTTTTAAAATAGTTGGTGTACCGTGACATATTAGCTCATTTTCGCCAAATAAATCTATATCAAATCCAGCATTATTTAAAATTTCTTTGTATGTATTAAAATTGATTATTTGTTTAGGGGTTAAAGGGATTATTTCTGGGTTTAATAATTTTTGAGTTAAAATATTTTTATTTGTATTATCGATGAGTTTTAAAAAAGTTATTTTTTCATGGATTGCATGTTGATCCAAAACTAATAAACCTCCTTTATACGCTACGGCAATATATATATTGTCAATCTGAAATATAGGTGCATTATCTATTTCGATATCTTCTAAGCTTTTTGACATTGGTAATGGTGTTGGTGTTTCAGTAATAAATTGTGTTGGTGGTTCGTGTACAATATTGTTTTTTGTATATGTTGGTGTGTGAATAGGGTAGTTTTTGATGTTTTGATCGGTGGTTATTAAGTTTTGTATTGGCGCATGGTCGGTTTGTTTATAATTTTGCCATGCTTCGCTACAGCTTTTACGTATTAACCCAAATACATTTTTTTGATCTTGAAATTTCACTTCTGTTTTAGCGGGATGTACATTTACATCTACCCAATCTGGTAGGCATTCAAGATAAATAAATGCCGCTGGAAATCTACCCCCAGGAAAAAAATCTTTTGAAGCTTGTACGATGGCTTGTAACGGTGTTGGGTCTTGTATAAATCTGCCATTAACAGCTATGTAAATAGAGGATCGGTTGTTATAGTTTTTTTCTGGACTTGATACATATCCATAAACGGCTATAGAACCGCGTTGTGTATGTGGTATTTCAATTAACGATTTTTGCTCAATACCGCATAATTTTGCAATACGGTTTTCTAGGCTAGAAGCTTTTAGGTTAAATACTTTTTTATCATTATGGTACAAATTAATAGCTATATGGGGATGTACCAGACTAAAACGTGTTACTACATCAACAATTTTATTTAGTTCAGCTCGATCGCTTTTCATAAATTTGCGTCTAGCCGGTGTATTAAAAAATAAATCTTCTACTAAAAAAGTAGTGCCAGTGCTTGGGGCGCATGGCATAATTTGCGGTGAGTTTCCACCGTGCATTATCAATTGATACCCTTCGTTGTCGCCTTGTGCAGTAGTGGATATTTGTATTCGGGATACAGATGCAATTGCTGGTACAGCCTCACCACGAAATCCCATTGTAGTAATAGCGGATAGGTCTTCAAGGCGACTTATCTTTGATGTGGCATGACGTTGTATAGCTAATTGTAAATTTTGGCAATTCATACCGTGGCCATTGTCGACAATCTTGATGCTTTGCTTACCTCCAGCTTTTAGAAATATTTCTATAGATGTTGCATTGGCATCTAATGCGTTTTCTATTAGCTCTTTGACTATCGAAGCTGGTCTTTGGACGACTTCACCAGCAGCAATTTGGTTTATTAATGTATCGGGGAGTATGTTTATGTCATTCATAGTAGTGTGTTAAATAATTTATCCAGAGGAAAATGTTTATGAACTATCTCTTTGCCACGTATGGCTATATTCTGTCTTTGTTTTTTATTTTTTAAATAATACTTTATAATTTCAGGTATTTCATCTTTATTTTTATAACAAACAATATCTGTGCCAATTTTAAAATATTCTTCTAAAGCTGGGGTATAGTCGGTCAATAAAAAATTGCCTCCTGCCAAAACATCTAATATACGCTGATTAAAACCATCTTTAAATTGTAAGTGTGTAATATTAATGTTGATTTCTGTGGTTGAATAAATGTGTGGGGTTTGGGTTTGATAATTTACCCGACCACCAAAAACTTTTGGGCTGATGCATTCAAGCCAGTCTTTGTCGCCATATATTTGTAGATTATTTTTTGGTAGGATTTTCGATAAATGTTTGCGTGTGTAAGCTGATGTTAAAAATTTTAAAAAATCACTTTGCTGTGTTCCGCTAGGGCTTTGATAGTTAAAGCTAAATGGAGATGGAGCAGGGGTGTAGTTTGATAAAAAACCTTCATAATCTCTTGTGTTGGCGTTTAAAAAATCCTGCACAAAACTATTTGCCCAATTGATAACTTTTGGATTATTGTTAACGAAGGCATTAAATTTTTCTTTTAACGTTAGGCCTAGGTTGCCAATAAAACTTACCTGTGTGGTTGGTTGTTGGGGCAGGTTATTGAGAAATCTATGTGTTGTAATATGTGGCCTGTATACAGTTTGGAAGCCTAACTTTGCTAATTTTTGAGTTTGTATTGGGTCTATGCACCAAAGAGTGGTGGTTTCTGATGGCGTTAAATAGTTGTTGTGTATGTACCAAGGGGATATAGAGCTAAATGGGTCATCTAAAAACCAGTTTATTACAGGTATCTTTTGACTGCGTAATAATCTACAAATACGTTTGTCAAGATGTTGAGAGTTTAATGTAAAAAAAAGTGTAGGTTTGTTAGAAATTTGCTTTAAAATTGTATTGGTATCATGTCTCCAAACTTTGTTAGGATTGTTATTTTCGTAATATCCTAATAATTCTACATCCCATCCTTTAGATTTAAAAAAAATAGCGATATCTTGGGCTATAAAGTGGTATACGCATAATAAAATTCGTTTTTTAGACATATTTGTATAGTATATGATTTTTATGCAAGTACAAGCTCGCATTACAGATAAGTTAAATAAGTCTTTTTATTATATATGTTTTATTGTATGATGTGTTGTTAAGTTATAAACAATTTAAGGACAATAATTTTAAATGGAGATATTATGTTAAAGGGAGTAACAGTAAAGATTTTAGCACCAGTTGTGTTATTAGTAATCACAATGTGGGTGTCTGTTATTGTGACAGTATGGGTTAGTAATGCTCAAAAAGATGATGCGGTAACGTTAAATGTGGCTGGTCGTCAACGAATGTTAGTACAAAAATATGCTAAGGAAGTGTTACAAGAAAGTGTAAGTTCTTCAGAAGGAGATTTACATAAGTGTAAACTTACTCAAAAACTTTTTGAATTATCGCTTAATGCGTTGCTTAATGGTGGTGAAAGTTTTAAAGACTTGGGTATGACTAAAAAAATATATATCCCAGCTACTGAATTGAACCAAATACGTACTCAGTTAGAAGTAGTTAATCAAAAATGGACAAATTTTGTTAATATTGTGCAGATAATAGAATCAGAAAGTAAAGATTCGCAAGCTTATAAAAGTGCAATAAAACAAGTATCTAATGTATCTAATGCCTGTTTAAAAAGTATGCATAAAGCAGTTGGAATGTATCAAGCAGCATCGGAAAAGAAAGTGGCAACACTAATAACATTGCAATATATATCGGGTGTTGTTGCTTTGTTTTTGTTGATTTTTACAGCAATTTTTATACGTGTTAAAATTATTGCACGTTTAAAAAGATGTTTATCATTTGCCTTGGATGTATCGGCTGGTGATTTATCTAAAACAGATACAATGGAAGATGATCATACTTCAGATGAAATCGGTGATTTAATTTCACATCTTATTATAATGTCTAAATCATTAGCAAATACAGTTGGTCGTATGCGTGAAGAGTCTACAGGTGTAAATAATACTGCTGTCAATTTGAGTGATGAGGCAAATGATGTGGAACAAAATATGCAAGAAATTGAATCTAAAGCCAAATCTATTGCAGGGGCTGCCGAAGAATTATCTATTATTGCAAATGAAGTTTCTGGTTTTGCAGATGATACAAAGATGTCTGTTTCTGAAGTAGCCACGGCTATAGGTGAAATGAGTCAAGCAATTAGTGAAGTTGCACAAAATTCAATGAAAGCGGCAGAATTGTCAAATTCTGCAGATACTAAAACTCGTATAGCAATGGAAATAATAGAAAAATTAAAAACTTCTTCTGAAGAAATAGGTAAGGTTGTAGAGGTGATTACTTCAATTGCTGGTCAAACTAATTTGTTGGCATTAAATGCAACAATTGAAGCGGCTTCTGCTGGTGAAGCTGGTAAAGGTTTTGCAGTTGTTGCTAATGAAGTTAAAGAACTAGCTAGGCAGACAGCTATATCGACTGACGATATACGCAGTAGAGTTGACGAAATTAGAAGCAACACAAATGAAGTTGTTGTTGCCATACAAGACGTGGCTATGGCAAATACTGATGCCATTGGTATTTCTAATGCTATTGCCGCCGCTACAGAAGAACAATCTGTAACAGGGCGTAACATAGAAGAATTGGTGAATAGAACATCAGTTTTGGCAGAAAACACAGGAAAACAGGTTAAAGAAATGTCTGTGACAGCCACTGAAGTTGCTGGAAATATAGTAAATATTTCTAACATTACTAATAAGACAACTAGTAAGGCTGAGTCATTAAATAATGATGCTGATGAATTAAAGAAAATGTCTGAACAAATGAATGAGGTTGTCGGTATTTTTAAATTAGCATCGGATAAGTAATTATTAAGTTTATTGATTATATTGGCATTAAAAACATCTCAAATCTTTAAAACGATTTGAGATGTTTTTGCTAAAAGAAGCATTATAGTAGGATGACTAAATACAAAACTTATATATTCATTTGGTTAGTTTTAATGGCAAATATTTTTATTTGTTATTCTGCACTAGCTCGTGAAGCAGTTATTTATTTAGAAAAAAATAAGCCTATAGCTAGTAAGGGTCAGATTAAACCCGGTAGTATTGAAGAAAAAAATTTACAATTATTATCTAATTTAAAATGGCGAGAACAATACCCCTGTATAATAGGCTTAAAGCCTTCTATAGAAATGGTGTATGCGCAACAAATTGTCAATCCTGTAGGATTTATTAGATTTGATAGTATAGAACATTTATATAATAAATTATTGCCAGAAATGCGAGGCACATTGCGTTGGATGGATGGTGATGCTTTTTTAATGGCGTCAAATACTCAGATTTTAAATAAATTTTTACGTTCATCGGGTAAAATCGGCTTTGCAGATAAATTTCATCAAGTAATACCTGGCAGTGGTATGACTTATGTGGTTTCTGCTAAACATTTAAATGCTTCACAAAAAAAAGTTTGTTTTAATTCGTCTGATGATGCAGAGACAATTTTATATAAGTCAAAATTTAGAAAGACTTTTAGAACACAAAGCGCATATAGTATGTGGGAGCTACTGGCATTCCCATTAGATACACCTTTACGTTTTTATCGATGTCAGTCTAGTAAAGATGTGGCATTGTTGTTACATGATACTTTGTTAAGTATGAAGTCTATGGAAGATGATGTAGTGGCTCAGGACTTTTTAAGAACTACTGCAAATATAAAACAACAAGAAGTTATTTTGGCTATTAATTGTTTTTATCAGGCATTAAATCAATCTGATCAACAAATACGTGCAATGTTATATGCAGTGGCCACAAGGATTGCAAAATTACCTAAAAATGCAACGGAGCAACAAATTAGGCAAGCTATGGTAGAGTTGTTTTGCAATAGAATTATGGCATCAAATAATATGCAACTCGCCGTGATGAATTTAGCTTCAGAAATAGCAAATACGTTAGAAGGTAAGCTAATTAATGAGTTAAGTGATGCTATGCGCATGCAAGTAACTACTAGTTTTAATAAAGCTATGCAAGGTAAGACAAAACAAGAAATAGAATCTTTCAGGGAAAGTTCTATTAATTTATTTACAGCTATGCATAAAGCTTTTTTGGGATATTTTACAGATTCAACAGGTTTAACTAGATGGTTTGCATATCATTTTGGCTCTTATATTGATAATAGGGCTTTGATTTTAGATAAATTATTTAGTTCGGCAATAGAAGGCTTGGAGTAAAGCTGTTTTGTATAATTAAATCTGGGTACAGTGTTACTGTATTAGTGATTTATCGATTTAGATAAATTTTACTTTATCTTTGTAGCTAGAGGTTTCGCAACATAATAAGAGTTATGTTGCAAGATATAATTTTTATTTATCAGAAAATTCATCCTGTTCTAATTTTGTATATAAGAACAAATAACCCTATA